>Ga0255058_10000594_pt1 | contig 21222 bp, 16 predicted proteins | sample Cases_109_9_MG_FD_188637 | JGI IMG/M metagenome (GOLD analysis project Ga0255058, IMG submission 188637) | Seawater microbial communities from Amundsen Gulf, Northwest Territories, Canada - Cases_109_9 | ecosystem: Environmental > Aquatic > Marine > Gulf | place: Canada: Northwest Territories... | reverse complement strand
TATAGCAGCAGGAAGAACCAGCCGGCGACCGCTGTCACCCCGAAGACGAAGAGGCTCCCGGAAAGCAAGGTGCCGTAGTCGTACGTGCCCTTGTTGAGGAAGTAGATGTTGCCGAGCCCGACGCCGAGGTTGGCGACCCCGCCGGCGACGAGGATGGCGATGAAAAACAGCGAGTAGGTACCGAGGCCGTCGTCGCCCAGCCCTTGCGCCAGGACTATGCGGAGGAGGAAGGCGAGGCCATAAATTGCGATCTGAGAGAGGAAGACGACGTTAACGTTGAAGATGAAGCCGCCGCCACGGTCTTCGAGCTGTGGTTGCAGGGTCATAAAAAGACGGGTCGCCGGGCGATGCCGGCTAGGTCAGTGTAGCGATCAGGACGCTCCGCCAGCAACGCGGCTGCAGCGTCGGGCGTCAGTCTATCTGCGTGCTGTTTCGTTGCCGTAGACATCGTATACAATCGAATGGCTTGCGAATCAGTCTTCGCGTCGGGGTGTAGCTCAGCCAGGCTAGAGCGCACGGTTCGGGGCCGTGAGGCCGACGGTTCGAATCCGTCCACCCCGACCATTTTTCCTCGTTGCGACGTTCGCGTCTGGCATTTCAGCTACTTGAACGCAGATACTGCCTATTCGGGTACCCTTCAAGCGCCAACGGTTAGAAGACGGTAACAAGCTGACATAGAAGTCGTCTAACGATAGCAGTCGGGGAACCTAGAGACGGCGACAGACGTTATATCGATGGTGCGTAACAGAAGATAACCGCAATAGTTAAGTCATCAGAATTACTATCAGCGCACCGGTGGAGTAAAGATATGGTGTTTCAGGCGGAGAATAGGACTAAGGCGAAAGGACAGCAAGCGGAGCTGGCGATCCAGGCCGCGCTTGAGGGCCGCTGGGCCGACGCCGCTCAACTCAATCAGACGATAGTAGATGCGTTCCCCACGGACGTTGACGCGCTCAACCGCTTCGGCAAGGCGATGACCGAGCTTGGAAAGTACGACGACGCGCGTAGCGCTTACATGAAAACGCTTGAGTTCGATGCTCTGAACACGATTGCCCGCAAGAACCTCACGCGCCTGGAGACGATGGGCAAAAAGTCTCGAAAGACGAAGGTGGCGGCACAGAAGATCTCGCCGCACATGTTCATTGAGGAGACGGGCAAGACGACGACGACGACTCTCGTCCGGCCTGTCATGAAGGTTGCCGTCGCGTTGACGGCCGGCGACCAGGTGGCGCTGCGGCTGGACAAGCGTGGAGCGCTCTTCGTCGACGATCCGGCCGGCGACGCGATCGGTGAGCTGGAGCCGAAGATGGCTCAGCGCTTGGCGAAGCTCATCAACGATGGCAACAAGTACGTCGCGGCGATCTCGAGCATCAGTGACGAAGGCGTCCGCGTGTTCATCCGTGAGACGTTCCAGGGCCCATCGCAGGTCGGGAAGCTCTCGTTCCCGGGAACGACGAACGAGGCTGCGGAGTCGGTGAGGCCCTACACGAAACGGGCGCTGGTCAGTGATGAGCAACCGCTGTACACGGGCGAGGAAGACGGCGACGAGTACGCCTCCGACGAAGATGCCGCCGAGCCGACCGTGAGGTCTCTGAGTCGCGCCCGCGCTCCCACGCGAGGCGGAGGCGATGATGAAGACGACGATGGAGACAACGAGTAGCGTCCCAGAATAAGCACACAACGACGGCCGGGCTCGCGAGAGCCCGGCCGTTGAGGTTTCCCGTGCGTGCTATCATCGCCAGCAATGACGGCGGACTCGAACGACCGGCTGGTCCCTGACGAGTGGCAGCGTGGCCCACGTTACGGCGGCGCGTACACGTTCGCCCGCTGTCCCGCTACCCGCGACCTGTCCCGGGCTGACGTCGCGATAATCGGCATCCCGATGGATATGGCGGTGCTCTACCGTCCGGGCGCGCGCTTCGGCCCGCGCGCGATCCGAGACGCCTCCGGTCAGCTCAGGCCGCATCACTGGGACGCTGAGATGCTCGAGGCGCCGTACGACAAGTTGCGAGTCGTCGACTACGGCGACCTCGATGTCTTTCCCGGCTATATCGAGCAGACGATGGACCGGTTGCTCGAACAGCTACGGCCGGTCGTGGATGCGGAGGTATTGCCGATGGTGCTTGGCGGCGATCATTCTTCGACGCTGCCGGTACTACGCGCGTTGGCCCCGAAGCACGGGAAGATGTCTCTCGTCCACTTCGACGCCCATCCGGACTATTGGGAGGGCCCGGAGGGACGCCCACTCCACCACGGCACGCCGTTTCGGATCGCGACGGATGAGGGGTTGATCGATCCCGCCGCTTCGGTACAAGTCGGAATACGTGGCTCGCTGTCCGCGAGCATGATCGCAGAGGCGAGGGAAGCCGGCTTTCACTTGATCACGGCCGATGAGTTCGCCAAGGAAGGTGTGGCTGCGACGCTTGAGGCGATCGAGCGCATCGTCAACAGGCCGGTCTACGTTTCGCTGGACATCGACAGCGTCGACCCCGCCTACGCACCGGGTACGGGCACGCCGGAAGTGGCGGGCCTGACGAGCCGCGAGATCGTGGATCTCGTTCGTGGGCTGCAGGGGTTACCGTTGGTGGGCGTGGATGTTGTGGAGGTGGCGCCGGCGTACGATTCGGGGGAAATCACGGCGCTGCTCGCGGCGAACCTGGTGCACGAGTTCCTGATGTTGCTGCGCGACGCGCGTTAGGCGCTACCAATACAAGGGCCACGCGTCTATCATGGTCTGGCGCTATGGAACCCTCAATCATCACAGCGAACGATCTCGTCAAGCGCTACGGCGACTGTACTGCCGTAGACGGTATCTCGTTCTCCGTCGCGCGGGGCGAATGCTTCGGCATACTGGGACCGAACGGCGCTGGAAAGACGACGACGATCCGTATGATCTCGTGCCTGTCGCCGGTGACGTCCGGGGAGCTGAGCGTGGACGGGATGCAGGCGCATTTAAAGGAGCGAAGAATCAAGTCGATCCTTGGCGTCGTGCCGCAGGAAGACAACCTCGATCCCGACCTCAGCGTGCGGCAGAACTTGCGGGCGTATTCCCGCTACTTCAACATGCCGGCAGATGTGGCGGCGGAGCGGATCGACGAGGTGCTGGAGCTGATGCAGCTGAGCGCCAAAGGTAAAGACCGGATCGACGAGCTTTCCGGCGGTCTGAAGCGCCGTCTGACGATCGCTCGCGGCCTGATCAACCAACCGAAGATACTGGTGCTCGACGAGCCGACGACCGGCCTCGACCCGCAGGCGCGTCACTTGGTCTGGCAGAAGCTGCGCCTGCTCCGCCAGCAGGGGGTGACGATACTGCTGACGACGCACTACATGGAAGAGGCCTCTCACCTCTGCGACCGGGTGGTGATCCTGAACAAGGGGAAGGTCATCGCTGAGGGGGACCCGAAGGGGATGATCGCGCGGTACGCGGGACGCGATGTAGTCGAAATTCAGGCGGAAGGCGAGGAACGAGCGGCTGTGCTACGTCGGGTCGAGGCGATCGATGGTGTGACGGTGGAAGAGGTTGCCGATCTGCTCTACGTCTACGTGCGCGGCGGGAACGGCTTCGACGTCTCGGCGCTTAACCTGGATGAGGAGCGGATAGTTCAGCGGCGGGCGAACCTCGAAGACGTATTCCTGATGCTGACGGGCAGGGGGCTGGAGGACGACGAATGAGCGTTCAAACGGCCTCGATGCCCCGGATTGATCTGCCGACCCTCTCGCCGCTGGCGTTTCGCGTCTGGCAGCGAAATCGCGACGTTTATCTGAACATCTGGCGTGCGGAGGTCGTCTGGCCGCTGGTCGATCCGCTGATCACGCTGATCGCGCTGGGGATCGGGCTTGGGGACTTCGTCGAACTGCCTGTGGAGCAGAGCTACATCCAGTTCATCGCTCCCGGCCTGCTGGCGGCGTTCCCGATGTGGATGGCTGCGGGCGAGACGGGATGGGGCTCGTTCTTCCGGATGGAGAACCATCGGACGTTCGACGCGATCATGGCGACGCCGGCGACGATCGACGACGTGGTGACGGGTGAGATCCTCTGGGCGTCGACGCGGGCCTGCATCAGCGTCGTCTACATCCTGGTCCTCGCGGTGGCGTTCGGGGCGGTTGATTCCGTGCTGGCGGTGTTCGTGTTGCCGATCGCGTTTCTGCCCGGGCTGATGTTTGGGTCGATCTCGCTGTGCTGGACGTCGATGGCGCGGTCGATAAGCCAACTGAACTACTTCTTCGCGGCGTTCATCACGCCGCAGTTCTGGCTCTCCGGCGTCTTCTTCCCGCTGAGCGAGCTTCCGGGCTGGGTGCAGGTGGTCGCCTGGTTCACGCCCGCTAAGCACGCGGTCGATGTCTACCGCGGGCTGGTTGCGGGCGACATGGAGGTCGGCCACCTCGGTGACATCGCGTGGATGGTGGTTGTGACGGCGATCTTCTACTGTATCGCCGTCTTCGCCATGCGGAAGAGGTTGGTCAAGTGAAGCCGAAGATCGCCGTTCCGCACTGGCTGGCGCCGGACCAGCGCTGCACAGACTACTACTACGACGCTGTCTCCGCGGCCGGCGCCGAATACACGATCGTCGAGGACGACGACCTACCGGCGGCTACTGATGGGTTCCTGCTGCTCGGTGGTGTCGATCTCGATCCGGACGTGTACGGGCAAGAGGCGCACCGCAACATCCAGAAGGTGAACCGTCCACGAGACGACCACGAGTTGGTGCTGTTGAGGCAGGCGCTGGAGCGAGACATCCCGGTGCTCTGCATATGCCGCGGGCACCAGCTACTGAACGTGGCGATGGATGGGACGCTGGAGCAGGACCTGGACGGGCCGATGCACAAGTGGGTGAACGGCACCGACTCGAACTGGCACGACATCACGATCGAAGGCGGGCGGATCGCGGAGATCTATGGTACCGGCACGATCCACGTGAATTCGCGCCATCACCAGGGTGTCACGGACGAGATTCTGGGCGCCGGTCTTACGGTGACAGCACGCTCAGAGGACCGCTTGATCGAGGGGTTTGACAGCGATTCCCACCGCTGGGTCGTCGGCGTGCAATGGCACCCGGAACGGCCCGAGATGCGGCCAGACGCCGATCCGCTGTTCAGGGCGTTCGTCGCGGCGTGCGAATCGTAAGCTTTACACAGATTTCCCGAATCTAGTTCCCTATCGGCGGAGGGGGCGTTTCAGATATGATTGCGGTGTGAGAATCCGTGGTTTCGTGGCGGGAGGCCTGCTTGCCTGCTCGACAGGCGAACAGCCCTCCACTCACGAAAGACCGGTGTAGCAGAGTCCGCGCGTAGAGGCGAGGGGTTTCCATGGTTTTAGAGCCATCGATCGGCAAGGTGAGCCCGATCAAGATCGAAGACGAGATGCGCTCCTCGTACCTCGATTACGCGATGAGCGTGATCGTCTCCAGAGCGCTCCCGGACATCCGTGACGGACTGAAGCCGGTACAGCGGCGCATCCTCTACGCGATGTCGACGATGGGGCTGAACCCGGGCTCCAGTTACAAGAAGTGCGCGCGAGTGGTTGGTGAAGTGCTGGGCAAGTATCACCCGCACGGCGATTCGCCGGTCTACGAGGCCTTGGTGCGGCTGGCGCAGTCGTTCAGCCTGCGATATCCGCTGATCGATGGTCAGGGGAACTTCGGTTCGATCGACAACGATCCGGCGGCTGCGATGCGATACACGGAGAGCCGTCTCACGCGTATCGCCGCGGAGCTTCTCGCGGACCTCGACAAGGACACCGTAGACTTCTCTGACAACTTTGACGGCAGCGAACAAGAACCGATGCCGCTACCGGCGCGCCTGCCGAACCTCCTGGCCAACGGCGCCTCCGGCATCGCTGTTGGGATGGCGACGAACATTCCGCCGCACAATCTGAGTGAGATATGTGACGCGGTCGCGCTGCTCATCGACGAGCCCGAGAGCACAATGGAGGATATCTCTAAGATCATCATCGGTCCGGACTTCCCAACCGGTGGCCTGATCTTCCGCTACGAGACGGTTCGCGTGCCTTCCATCAACGGTGAGGGACCGACCAGCGAGCAGATCGATGCAATTCGCCATGCGCATGCGGAAGGCAAGGGCCGGATCGTCATGCGCGCTCGAGTGCACATCGAAGAGCTGACGAAGGGGAACCGCAACCACCAGATCATCGTCACGGAGCTGCCGTACCAGACGAACAAGGCTGCGCTCATCGAGAAGATGGCCCAGCTCGTTCGCTCGAAGCGCATCGATGGCATCGCCGACTTGCGAGACGAGTCCGACCGTCACGGCATGCGGGTCGTGATCGAGCTGAAGCGGGAGAGCCAGCCGCGGTCCGTCCTGAACTCGCTCTACAAGATGACGGCTATGCAGTCGGCGTTCGCGGTGAACATGGTGGCGCTTGTCGATGGCCAGCCGCGTACGGTCAGCCTCAAGAAGATCCTCGAAGAGCATATCAGTCACCGCCGCATCGTCATTCGCCGGCGCACGGAGTTCGAACTCAAGAAGGCGCAGGCGCGGGCCCATATCCTAGAAGGCTTGCTCAAAGCGATCGACATGCTCGATCAGGTGATCAAGGCGATCCGCGGTTCGCCATCGGCGGACGAGGCCAAGGGGAGGCTGATGCGGGCTCCGTTCACGCTGACGGAGATCCAGGCACAAGCCGTGCTGGATATGCAGCTTCGGCGGCTTGCGCGTCTGGAGCGGGACAAGATCCAGGAAGAGTACGGTGAGCTGATCAAGGAGATCTCGTACTTGGAAGACCTGCTGGAGAACCCGCGGAAGATCGACTACTTGATTAAGGACGACGTGATCGCGCTGAAGGAGAAGTTTGGCGACGACCGCCGGACGTTGATCATGGAACAGGAGCCCGAGGAGTTCTCCGAGGAGGACCTGGTGGCGCACCAGGAAGTGGTGGTCAGTCTGTCCAAGCGTGGCTTCATCAAGCGAATTCCGCTGAGTACGTACCGGGCGCAGCGTCGTGGAGGCGTCGGCATCATCGGCATGAAGACGCGCGACGACGATGCGGTACGGCATCTCAACGTCACCGATACGCACGACCGGCTGATCTTCTTCACGGACAGAGGCCGTTGCTTCCAGCTGAAGGCGTACGAGATCGCGGACGAATCCCGCACGGCCAAAGGCGAGTCGATCATGCAACTGATCACGCTCGATCAGAAGGAGCGGGTGACAGCAGTAGTGCGGAGCCCGGCGAAGCACGAGCAGGACTTTATGGTCGTCGCCTCGAAGCTCGGGGAAGTGAAGAAGACGCCGCTGAAGAACTTCGACAAAGTACGCCGTGATGGGCTGATCGCCATGGATCTAGAGCCCGAGGATGAGCTGGTGTCTTCGAAGCTGGCAAACGATTCCGATGATGTGATACTTGTGACCGCCCTGGGTCAATCGCTACGTTTCTCCGTTAAGACACTTCGATCCGCATCTCGATTGTCGGGAGGCGTGCGCGGCATTCGGCTTGCCAAGGGAGACTATGTCGTAGGCATGGAAGTAGCGCTAAAGGGCGAGGCGCTGCTCGTGGCGAGTGAGCTTGGCATGGGCAAGCGAACGGATGTTGACGAATATCCACAGCAGGGCCGCGGGGGGAGCGGCGTGATCACGTTCAAGACGAACCCGAAGAGCGGCGAACTCATAACCGCGCGGGTGGTCCACCCGGATCACGAACTGATGATGATCTCGGAAGAGGGGATCATCCTGCGCACGCCGGTGAACCACATCTCGCTCCAGGGGCGATCGACGCAGGGCGTGACGCTGATGGACGTGAGCCGGGGCGACCGGGTTTCGGCGATTGCGGTGGTGGACATGCAACGGGAGTTCGAGGCCAAGGACGATTTGCCGACGGGCGCTACGGTCCTGGACGGCAAGAAGCCAAAGAAGACGAAGAAGGCGAGTGGCGCGTCGAAGGCGGAGGCGAAGCCGTCGGCCAAAGCGAAGACGGAGCGGAAACCTTCAGCGAAGGCCCAAGACACGAACTCAAGCAAGACGACGCGCAAGAAGAAGCAGTAGCCTTTTGCTAACGAGTGCCCTGGTCAGGGCTGCGCCCTGAACTGCGGTAGTTGGTTGGATCGCCATCTAGATAGCCCACTTTGTTAGGAGATACCAACATACAGATAGCGGTCTGGTGGTAACGAGACGCCCATTTCCAGCATCAGAGTGACTGAGATGGGCGACGAACCAAAAATTGTCAGCACTTCCAGACCAAAGGAGACGGCCGAGGGTCAGACCCCGGACGTGCCGCTCCCTGATGTTCTGCCCGTCATTTCGTCCGGATCCACTGTACTTTACCCGCAACAGCTAGTTCCCGTTGTTGCTACCGATGAGCCCGACGTCGACGCGATCGATGATGCGGACTTGTCGGAAGGGAAGCTGCTTGCCGTTGTACCGCAGCAGGAGATGGATGACGGCAGGTACGACGGCCCTCTGCGGGAAGTCGGCACTGTTGCCACGATTGTCCGGATGGCCAAATCGCCGGACGGTTCGATCCACGCGATCCTCCAGGGCCTGAGTCGCATCAGGCTGACGGAACTCGTGCAGAAAGAATCTCCGGTCCGCGTCAGAGTCGAAGCGCTCGATGAGAGCGACGAGGACGGCTCTCGAGACGAAGCGATGATGCGTGAGGTTGTGAGGACGTTCGGCGAGGTCATAGACATGTCGGACACGATGCCGAAGGAACTCAAGACTGCATCCGAGAACATGACCGGCGCATCAGTGCTTGCCGACTTCGTGGCCGGCAACCTTCAGCTGAACCCTGAAGACCGCTACCAAATTCTGACGGAACTGAACGTGAGCAAGCGGCTTAGCGTAGTCCGGGATCTACTCGGGCGCGAGATCGAGGTCTCGCGTGTCCAGTCGAAGATCCAATCCGAGGTACAGGGCGAGCTGGACAAGCGGCAGCGTGAGTTCCTTCTGCGGGAGCAGATGAAGGCGATTCAGCGCGAGCTGGGCGAAGGTGAGATCACGCCGGAACTTGCGGAGCTGAAGGGGCGCCTTGACGAGGCGAATCTGTCCGAAGTGGCGCAACGTGAGGCGGACCGTGAGTTGGAGCGGCTATCGACAATTCCCTCGATGTCGCCGGAGTACCAGGTCGCTCGAACGTATCTGGAGTGGTTGGCGGACCTTCCGTGGTCTGTCGGCACAACAGATGAACTGGACATCGAGCGCGCCGAGCAAATTCTCGACGAGGATCACTTTGGGCTCGATAAAGTAAAACGCCGCATCCTCGACTTTCTGGCTGTGCTGAAACTGAAGGAAGGCGACACGCGGGGCCCGATACTTTGCTTCGTCGGCCCGCCGGGCACAGGCAAGACGTCACTGGGGCAGTCTGTCGCGCGGGCGCTTGGCCGTAAGTTCATCCGCATCGCCCTGGGTGGGATACGCGATGAGGCTGAGGTGCGCGGTCACCGACGGACATACGTTGGGGCGCTGCCAGGACGAATAATCCGCGAAATCAAGCGGGCGGAGTCCAACAACCCGGTGTTGATGCTGGATGAGGTGGACAAGATCGGGAGCGACTATCGCGGCGATCCGGCATCGGCGCTGCTAGAGGTGCTCGATCCCGCTCAGAACTCCACGTTTACCGATCACTACCTCGACGTGCCGTTCGATCTATCGAAAGTGTTATTCATAGCGACGGCGAATGTGCAGGACACGATACCTACAGCTCTCCGCGACCGGATGGAGATCATCGAGCTGTCCGGCTACACAGAGCAGGAGAAGCTAGAGATTGGTAAGCGCTACCTGCTGCCGAGGCAACTAGCGGAGAACGGGATTCCTGACGGTGGGATGCGGGTCACGGATGGAGCGATCCGCGAGATCATCAGCTCTCACACACGGGAAGCGGGCGTACGCCACCTGGAGCGCGAACTCGGTTCGGTCTGCCGCGGCGTCGCGAGAGGCATCGTGGGTGGCGAGTCGGATGAAGTCACCGTCACCGTCCGGGACGTGACCGGGTACCTGGGCCAGCCGAAGTTTCGGTGGGAGCTGGCGTCTGAGAAGGACGAGGTAGGTGTGGCCACGGGTCTCGCGGCGACAATGGCCGGCGGTGACGTTCTCTTTGTTGAGGCGACGACGATTCCCGGGAAGGGGAAGCTGACTCTTACGGGGCAGCTTGGCGATGTCATGCAGGAGTCCGCGCAGGCCGCCCTCACATATGCGCGGGTGCGCTCATCAGCGCTTCATGCGCCGGCTGACTTTCTGGACACGCACGATGTGCACATTCATGTGCCCGCGGGCGCTGTACCGAAGGACGGACCATCCGCTGGAGTGACGCTGGCGACGGCGCTGGCATCCGGTATGACGCGGCGCCCGGTGCATAAGGACGTGGCGATGACTGGTGAGATTACACTTCGCGGCAAGGTGCTGCCGGTTGGTGCGGTGCGAGATAAAATTCTTGCCGCTCACCGTGCTGGATGCAAAGTGGTGATCCTGCCGCGCGAGAACGAACACGATATCGATGACGTGCCGGAGGACGTGCGCCGCGATTTACGGATCGTGCTCGTAGACCACATCGACGAGGTGCTCAACGAAGCGCTCCACGCTGAGGCAGTGAGCGACAGTTCGATGCTGGCCGGACCTGCTGGCTAGCCGCCGTTCACACTCGCGACGTGCGCCTCGATCTCGCGTAGGAACTGAACGCCGTAGTCCTGCAACTTGCGCGGCCCTATGCCCTTGATCTTTGCCAGCGATGCCCCCGTCGTCGGCCGCTCCCGCGACAGCTCCTTGAGAGTGGAGTCGTGGAAGATGACGTACGCCGGGACGTCCTTCTCGACAGCCAGACGCTTGCGAAGCGCCTTCAAGCGCTCGAACAGCGTTTCATCGTAATCTTCGTCTTCGCTCGCCGCGGGTCGAGGCGCAGGCCGGCAGTTGTCGCACGCCTCGCAGTTCGGTTCGGCGTACTTCTCGCCGAAGTACGCTAGGAGCGACCGCCGCCGGCAGTCCTTTGATTCCGCAAACGAGACGATGTCATCGATCTGCTTGATCGCGAGGCGGCGGGCGTGCTCGTTTTCCATCTCGTCCGCGAAACGGCGCAGCCTAGCGACGTCGCCCTTTCCGAAGAAGAGGACGCAGTCGGACGGATCACCGTCGCGTCCAGCGCGCCCCGTCTCCTGGTAGTAGCTCTCGATGTTCTTCGGCAGTCCGTGATGCATAACGAAGCGAACGTCCGGTTTGTCGATCCCCATCCCGAAGGCGATCGTTGCGCACATGACGCGGGCATCGTCGGCGAGGAACATCTCCTGGTGGCGCTGCCGGTCGTGTGCGGTCAGTCCCGCGTGGTAGGCCTGGGCGCGGATGCCGTCCTCGCGGAGGCGTTGCGCTAGCGATTCGGTGGCCTTCCTCGTCTGGCAGTAGATGATGGCGGAGGCCTGAGGCGCTGCGAGCAGCATCTGCTGGGTCCGCTCGTACGCCTTTTCTCTGTCCGTGATGACGTAGCGGAGGTTCGGCCGGTTGAAGCTGGCGACGTGGATCGCCGGGTCTCGCAGGCCGAGCTGCTCGGCGATGTCCGTTCGCACGCGCTGCGTTGCCGTCGCCGTGAGCGCCATGATTGGCACCGCCGGGAAGTGGTTCCGAAGCTCGTTCAGTCGCCGGTACTCCGGCCTGAAGTCGTGTCCCCACTGGCTGATGCAGTGGGCTTCGTCGATCGCGAACCGCGATACGTCCTGGCGGTTGAGGAAGGCTAGAAACTCTCGCTGCATGAGCCGTTCGGGGGCGACGTAGACGAGGCGATATTCGCCGTCAGCGATGCGGCGGTATCGCTCCTGCACCTCCGGGTAGGCGAGAGACGAGTTGATCGAGGTGGCGGCGATGCCGCGCGAGCGCAAGGCATCGACCTGGTCTTTCATCAGGGCGATGAGCGGGGAGGCAACGACGGTCAGGCCGCCGCTGGCAAGCGCCGGCAGCTGGAAGCAGATCGACTTCCCGGCACCGGTCGGGAGCAGTGCGAAGACGTCGCGTCCGGCGACGGCGTCGGCGACGATCTGCTCTTGCTGAGGGCGGAAGGAGTCGTAGCCGAAGTGCTTGTGAAGGAGGGTCAGGAGGTCGTTGGGGCCGGACGGCGGCGCGGCGTACGCTGCCGGGATCTCACGCACAGCTTGTTGAAGATCGGTGGGTGTCACGCCGTGCAGCATCGCCCGCAACGAGTGTCAGCGCCAAGGGCGGAGTGTCACAGTTGGCGACGTTAATAGCCGCGGTCCGGCTGAAAGACGTTCACAAGGTCGTCATCGGCGAGGTAGCGGATGAGGTTCTCGCAGAAGAGGCCGACGACGCGCTCCATGTAGCGCGGGGTGCCGCCGCTGATGTGGGGCGTCATGATCACGTTGTCCAGACCCCATAGCTCATTCTCGGGTGGCAGCGGCTCTTGCGAGAAGACGTCCAGCGCGGCGCCGGCGATCCGTTTCGCCTTCAGCGCCGCGATCAGCGCTTCCTCATCGACGACGGCGCCGCGAGCGATGTTCACGAGCACGGACGTGGGTTTCATCAGAGCCAGCTCCGCTTCGCCGATCATGCCGCGGGTCTCGGGCGTCAGCGGCATGCCGAGGACGACGTAGTCGCTCTCGGCCAGGAGGTAGTGGAGGTCGCTTGGCGGCAGAAGCTCGTCCAAGTTGGGGTCTCCGGTGTCGTCCCCGGTCAACCGGCGATCCACAGAGCGCCGCATGCCGAGGACGCGCATCCCCATGGCCTTAGCGACGAGGCCGACGCGCGCGCCGATCTTGCCGGCACCGACGATGCCGACGGTTGCGCCTTCCAACTCCTGCGGCCAATAGGGCTGCCAGGCCGCCTCCGCCTGCGATTTGATCGCGTCCGGAATGCGCTTGGCGAAGGCGATCATCATGCCGATGACGTACTCGCTTATCGTCGCGGCGTGGATGCCGCTCGCCGTCGTGATCGTCAGCTGCGAGCGGGCGATCGACGAGTCAGACAGCCGGTCGATGCCGGCGCTGGAGAGTTGGAGCCAGCGAAGGTTAGGAGCGCGTTCGAGGAGGTCGTCTGGGAGGACCGGGTTGCAAAGCAGGACTTCCGTGCGCTGAAGGACGGGCTCCAGGGTTGCGCCGGCTTCCTCCGGGCTCTCTTCGCCGTCGCCTGGGGTGTCGCCGTAACCGCCCCAGAGCGCGCGCCCGCCGCGATAGGAACGGCGTTGGGCGCGAGTGAGGAGGGTGACCTGCAGGCGAGGATCGACGTTCCGGAGTCGATCGAGTAGCTCGTCCGCGAGGGGGAGTGCGCTGGTTACGTGTACTTGTTCGGTCACGGGTTCCTCTGGCGATTATACGGTGAGGGGCTGCGGTAGCGCAGGGCAGGCTAACGATCGCAGATTTCCTAACGGGGAATATATGGAATTCTTGGGTTCGTGCTCCGTCTGCTGACCAACAGTTGTGAGAGTCGAACGCCCCATATTCAAGCGTCCCATCCCTTCACCGGACGTTAACCGACGTTAAGGTTTGGTAAGGGCCGTACGGGCTTACCATAACGGTGAGGCAATTGACGCATTACAGGCGCCAACAGGGTGTCGCAGGGAGAAAAGAACTAGATGGCCGATATCGGGAACGCGAATCGCAGCGAAGCGACCCCCCCAGAGACTGCGCGCCAGGGGTGGAACCCTTCCCGCGGATTCTGGGTCGGAATGGGCGCTGTCGCGCTCTTCGCCGCTGCTCTCGCAACGATCGGCGCCATCGAGGCAGGCAACGAGCCCGAGGAGCCGCTGTTCCAAGCCCCGAAGGGCCCGTTCCCGACCGTCGTGATCTCGAGGGCCCCTCATATGACGACTCCTCCAGATGATTTCACTTCGAGCATTCCCAGTGCTTCAGATACCGTAGCGTCGTCAGCAGGCGCCAGCGATAACGCTGCCGCGACCACCGCTGTCGCCATTGCTGACGACGCCACGGTATCTTCCTCAGCCTACGAAGAGCCAGTGTTGGCGCCGGTCGCCAGCTCCTGGTCGCAGGCGCCCGACTTCGAGCCGTCGGCGCCCGCGTCCTCGCTCTCGCCTTCAGCGATGGCGTTGGTGACGTACGCCGCCGATCAGTTCGGGATCGAGATCGAGACGGAGGGGCAGGACTGGGGCGCAACGGACGCCGAGCAGGTGGCGAACATCGGTGCGGTGGTCGGCGCCTGGGAGAAGCTCCCGGCTTCAGTAAGCGCGGCCGTGGGCGATCACGCGCACGGATCACTGAAGATACTCTCGAACCAGCAAGGACGCACGTTCGGCGGTTGGCAGCCGTACGGTGATGGCGCGACGACTTTCTACACGAACTCGGACCAGGGCGCCAGCGGGTACAGTGCCTCTCACCAGATCGTCCTCGCAACCGGCGCGGACGACGGAACCGTCCTCCACGAGATGTTCCACGCCTACGAGATGAGGAACGTCGGCGCCGACCAGTACGTCGCCGCGATGCTCGACGAAGAGATGCTTTCGTTCATGGAGACTGCGGGCTGGCGGTTACTCGTTTCGGAGGATGATCTGCTGGCGAACGCGCACGAGTCGTGGGAGACGATCGACAGCCTCTTCGCATATGAGGGTCCAGACATCGGTCACGGTTCGAACCCACTGGAAGCTTTCGCAACAACCGCCGCGATCTTCTACGGTGACGATTCGGCGCTCGATCAGCCGGATGTCTCCGACTGGTTCAGCACCAACCTCGGCTAGCTAGCGTCCCTCGGCTAGCCGTTCGATAAGCCAGGCAGGCAATTCCGCATCGCTCATCAGCTTCTGGATCTCGCTGATCTCGTACTCGACGCGCTTGATCGTGAACGTCCGGGAGCCTTCGTCGTAGATGGCATAGGAGGCGCGAGGATCGCCGTCCCGTGGTTGCCCGACGCTTCCCGGGTTGACGATGAGGCGTTTATCGTCCGTCAGCTCGACAACGGCGCCGTCGTCGAGCCGGTACAGCTCGCAACCTTTCGGCGCGCCGTCGTCCTCCTCGACGAGCATCGGCATGTGCGTGTGGCCGACACAGCTGAACGCCGTTTCTTGCAGTTCGAGATGGCCCTGCGCGGCTTCGTAGGAGTAGAGGTACTCCCAGACCGGGTGCTTGAGGGTGCCGTGGACGATGGTGAAGCTATCTTCGGGTTTCGTGACCTCAGGCAGTTCGTCGAGGAACGCTTGATCTTCTTCGTCCAGGTTTTCGCGCGTCCAGAGGGCGGCGGCCGCCGCGTCTGCGTTGAACTCCTCGACGCTCATCGCACCGGTGGCTGCGCGGTCGTGGTTGCCGGCGATGATCGTGGCGTCCAGTTCGCGCAACCGGGCCAGACACTCGGACGGCTGCGGGCCGTAGCCGACGTTATCGCCGAGGCTCCAAACGGAATCGATCGCGCCGCCGGCCTCTGCGTCGCGGACGACCGCGTCGAGGGCGACGAGGTTGGCGTGGATATCAGAGACGACGAGAATGCGCACAGTGGTGCCAGTATATCGGGCCAGATCGAAGGCGCTACGGTACAATTGGCAGCGCATGCCGACACTTGCTTACGTAGCCGTCACGATTGCCGGTCTCGGGGCTTGGATCGCAGCCGCCCGCATACACCGCGCGGTTCAGCGGATGGGCTCCCTCCGGTGGTCGCTGGGTGTCGTGGTTGCTGGTACTCTACTTATCGCCGTCGCTGGAGTGGCGATAGGGGTCTCAAACCTGGGGCCTCAAGGTGTCTTCGTTGGCCTCGGAGTGACCGGACTCGTTGCCCTTAACTTTGCTGTCATGACTTGGTGCCAAGCGGCGTTCGCTCGGGCAGCATCCGACAGGTTGGACGCGATGTTGAGTCGTGATCCGGAATTAGCCAGTCGGTTTCGCAAACATTGGTTCTTCAGAAGAATTCGCCGCGACTAGCTAGCTCTTAGTCGTTGCGATGCCTGATCGCTACCATTGACCGGATGTTGAGGCTGAGAACGCTCACGACGCACGTCAGTATATCGGGCCAGATCGAAGGCGCTACGTATAATTGGCGGTGTGAAAGTATCGGAGATCGGCGAGTTCGGATTGATCGAGCGCCTAGCCGCGAAAGTCGCGCAACCCGTGGGCGGGGACGTCATCGTGGGCATCGGCGACGACGCGGCGGTCTGGCGCTCGGGAGACCGCGTCGTGGTTGCGACGACGGATACGCTGGTCGAGGGCGTGCATTTCCTTCCGAACCTGGCGCCGTGGCGCGACGTTGGCTGGAAAGCGCTGGCGGTGAACGTCAGCGACATCGCTGCGATGGGCGGGCGTCCGACGTTCGCGCTGGTGACGCTGGCGGTTCCGGCGAGTTCGCGCGTATCCGATCTCGAAGAGTTGTATGAGGGTCTGGGGCAGTGTGCGGAGGCGTATGGCGTGAGTGTTGTCGGCGGAGATATCGTCAGCGCGCCTCAGCTTTCGATTACGGTGGCGCTATTGGGCGATGCAGTGATGGACAGGGGTGATCCGCTGCTCCTGCGCAGGGACGGCGCTCGTGAAGGCGACGCGATCGCTGTAACCGGTAAACTCGGCGGGTCGGCTGGTGGGTTGCGTGCTCTGAAGGCCGGAACGCTGGTTGAAGACCCGCGGGTGCGAGCGCATCTCCACCCGCAACCGTCGCTCGAAGCGGCGGCGGCAGCGGTCGAGGCCGGGCTTCGTTGTGCGATCGATGTCTCCGACGGTCTCCTGCAGGACGTTGGCCACATCTGCAAGATGTCCGGCGTGAGCGCCGTCGTCCGCGCGGACGAACTGCCGGTCGACCCGGACCTGCGTGACGCGTACCCGGACGACGCTTTGCATCTCGCGGCGGCTGGTGGTGAGGACTACGAACTGGTGCTTGTTGGCGAACGTGACCGCATCGATCGCGTGGCGGAAACGGTCGTTAGCCCGCTTACGGTGATCGGCGAGATCGTCGCTCGGACGGAGCCGCTGGTGAGTCTCGTGGATGAGCGGGGCGAGGCGATGTCGATGCCCGACGCTGGCTGGGATCACCTGCGCGAATGACAACGACGCTTTCGTCCTCCAGCGCAGACGAGACCCGACGCCTCGGTGAGGCGCTCGGCAGGCTGCTGGAGGTTGGCGACACCGTGTTGCTTTCCGGCCAGCTTGGCGCCGGTAAGACGGTGTTCGTGCAGGGGATGGCGAGCGGGCTCGGGTACGAGGGGACGGTGTCGTCGAAGTCGTTCGTCCTTCTCGGTCAGTACGAAGGCCGGATCATGCTGTACCACGCTGACCTCTATCGCCTTGACCAGCCAGAACAGGTGGAAGACCTGGCGCTCGACGAACTGATCCTCGACGGGGCTGTGGCCGTCGAGTGGCCGGAGCGCGCGGAGGAACTTGTTCCGGAAGATCACCTGCTCATCGAGTTCGCCATTGAGTCGGCCGAATCTCGCACGCTCAGTTTGAGCGCCGTGGGCGAGCGGGCGCAGGGCCTCCTCGGCAAGTTAGCAGCGACGGCTCGGACGGTCTGATGGAGCTTTCGATCGATACCGCTTCGGAGATGGCGTCAGTTGCCGTATCCGATGAGGGGCGGCTCGTCGCCGAGATCAGCTGGCAATGCCGCCGCAATCACAGCGTCGAACTGTTGCCGACGATCGACCGGCTGCTTTCGCTTGCGCGGTGCGAGAGGTCGGACCTGTCGGCGTTGTTCGTTTGCACCGGTCCCGGCGGCTACACGGGTCTGCGGGTCGGTATGAGCGCGGCAAAGGGGCTGGCCTACGCGCGGAAGCTGCGGATGGTGGGTGTCGGTCGGCTGGGACTGGACGCGTACCCGCAGGCGGCGTTTGATGGTCCGATCGTTGCGGTACACAAAGCGGGGCGCGGTGAGCTGGCATGGGCTTCGTACCAGGGTTCGCCGTGGCGTGAGTTGAGCGCGCCGCGACTTTCGAAGCCGGACGAGCTAGCGTCGCAGCTTGAACCCGGAATGCTGGTTGTAGGTGAGATAGATGAGAAGTTGGAGAGCGCCATTATTGATGCGAACGTGAATGTGGCCTATGCACCGAAGGTGGCGTCGGTAAGACGAGCGGGAGCGCTGGCCGAGCTGGGGTTCGAGCGGTTGTCGCAAGGCAAGGGTGCTGAGCCAGCGTTGCTGAAGCCGGTCTACTTGCGGCCACCGGCCATCGGCCCGCAGCCGAAAGCTGGCGCCTGAGCAGCGCGGTGCTAAGATTGGCCGGGGTATCCTATGGAACGAACGCTGATCCTCATTAAGCCCGACGCTATGCAGCGCGGCCTGGCCGGCGACATCATATCGCGGCTGGAACGCCGCGGCCTCCGTATCGCCGCCATGCGCCTGTTCCACATGGAGAATTCGGTCGCGCGCAGGCACTACGCCGAACACGAGGGGAAGCCGTTCTACGAGGGGCTAATCGAGTACATCACGGCCAGCCCGATCGTGGCGGCGGTGTTCGAGGGCAGCGGTGCCGTCGACCTGGTGCGCAAGACGATAGGCGCGACGAACCCGGCGGAAGCGGGCGCCGGCACGATCCGCGGCGACCTGGGCGTGGAGACCGGCCGTAACCTGATTCACGGATCGGACTCGCTGGATTCCGCCAAGCGGGAGATCGCCTTGTTCTTCGACGAGGACCAGTTGCACTCGTACACACGGGACGTCGATACCTGGGTGTTCGAGAACCCGTAGCGCGGGAGCGCATTCGCCGTGAGCGATATCGATAGCCTGAAAGTCCCGCTCGAAGAACTGCGGCTGGAATACGATCCCGCGGAGCTTGGCTTCGAGTGCACTGACGAGCTGGTTCCGCTTTCAGAGTTCATCGGCCAGGACCGGGCCGTTCACGCTCTCCAGTTCGGCCTTGGACTCAAGAAGCCGGGCTACAACATCTTCGTTACCGGGCTGAGCGGCACGGGTAAAGCGACGGCGATCCTGGAGTACATCAAGCGCCGCCTCCGGGATCAGGCGACCGCAGGCGAGGTGACGGTGCCGGACGATTGGTGCTACGTCTACAACTTTGACGAGCCGGACCGTCCGAATGCGATCCGCCTGCCGGCGGGTCAGGCTAAGCTCTTCCGCGACCGGCTCGGCGTGCTGCTGGTGTCAGTGAAGGCGAACATCAACCGCGCCTTTTCCGGCGAGGAGTACGAGCGCCTGCGCAAAGAGACGCTGGAGGGCGGCCAGTCGCAGGCTCAAGAGTTGATGCAGGAGGCGCAGAAGATGGCGGACGCCGGGGGCTTCCTGCTTCGCTTCGCGCCGACCGGTGTTTCGCTCCTTCCCCTCCGGGACGGCAAGCCGATGTCACCGGACCAGTTCCAGGATCTGACGGCCAAGGATCGTAATGAGCTTTCCGAGCGCGAGAAGCCGATCATGGAGGCGGTGAACGAAGCAGGGGAGCGGCTGCGTGGCATCGAAAGAGAGGTTTCGGATGCGGTCGCCAAGCTGGACCGCGAGGTCGCGGACGAGGTGCTGAAAGGGTCGTTTGAGCCGATCGAGTCGGCGTATCAAGAGACGGGCGAGATTCCCAAATTCCTCCAGCGCCTGAAGACTTTCGCGCGTGAGAACGTGCAGTTGCTGCGTAACGAGGAGAAGCAAGAGACTCCTCTGACGTCAATCGGCGGGCCGGACCCGTTGCTGGCGTTCCGTGCCAACGCCTTCGTCGACAACGCTAGCGTCGAAGGACCGCCGATCGTCGTCGAGTCGAACCCCAACTGGACGAACCTGTTCGGGCGCATCGAGCGGCGGGCGACTCTCGGGACGTACGTTAGCGACCACACGCTTCTGAGGGCAGGCGCGGTGCACAAGGCGAACGGTGGATACCTGATCCTCAACCTTGTGGATGTGATGACGAAGCCGGGTGCCTGGGACGGGTTGAAGCGGCTTATCCGAACGGGCGAGGTCAGCCTGGAGGACCCGGGGGAGCAGTACGGTCTGCTCACCCCGCAGACGCTGAGGCCGGAGCCGATTCCGGTTGACGTCAAGCTGGTTGTCACCGGCGATCCTATGGCGTACTTCCTCCTCTCGGCTCGCGATGAGGAGTTCTGGGAGATGTTCAAGGTGAAGGCGGACTTCGACTACCAGATCGAGCGAACGCAAGAAAACGTCCTCGCCTATGCGGGGTTCATCTGCGCTTCTGCACAACAAGAAGGTCTGCAGCACTTCGAGGCGGATGCGGTAGCGCGTGTTGTCGACTACGGCAGCCGGCTCGTCGACGATCGTGAGAAGCTGTCGGCGCGATTCGGCCGCCTTCGTGATGTCGTCATCGAAGCCGACTATTGGAGGGGCGTCGATGACGGTCCACTCGTAACGAAGGAGCATGTCGAGAAGGCGATCGACGAGCGCGTGTACCGGTTGAACCTCGTCGAGGAGCGGATGCGCGAGGCGATCGTGCAGGGGACGATCATTATCGATACCGAAGGCTCGGTCGTCGGCCAGGTCAACGCACTGTCGGTCCTGCAGATGGGCGACTTTCGCTTCGGCAGGCCGGCGCGAATCACGGCGAGGACGTTCCTCGGCCAGCGCGGCGTTGTTAGCATCGACCGGGAGTCCCAGCTGAGCGGGAAGATCCACGACAAAGGTGTACTGGTTCTCAGCGGGTACCTGGGCTCAACGTATGCGCAGGACAAACCACTCTCGCTCTTAGCGAGCATCTCGTTCGAACAAGAGTACTCGTCGATCGACGGAGACAGCGCCTCGCTCGCCGAGCTTTGCTCGATCCTCTCGAGCCTTGCCGACGCGCCGATCAGGCAGGACCTGGCGATGACTGGGTCCGTGAACCAAAAGGGTGAGGTGCAGCCGATCGGCGGTCTCAACCAGAAGATCGAAGGCTTTCACGATGTCTGCCGGCTCGCAGGCTTCAACGGGACGCAGGGCGTGATGATGCCGGCGCGTAATAAGCGCAACCTGATGCTGCGAAAGGACGTTGTCGAATCCGTTGAAGAGGGGAACTTCAGCATCTACGCGGTGAGTTCGGTGAACGAGGCGATCGAGCTGCTCACCGGCGTCGAGGCGGGCGAACGCGACGAAGAGGGGAAGTACCCCGAAGGAACGATCAACCGGCGGGTCGAGGACCGTCTGCGGGAGATGGGCGAGACGCTACGCCGCTTCGGCCGCCCGCAGCGCCCCGATCAGGCGGATGGTGAGCGGTCGACGGACGGTAAGCGCGAAGCTGACGAGAACGATGACGAGGGAGATCCCGAGGGAGATCCCGAGGAGCCTAAGCCGGGCGGTGACGATGACTCCGGTGAGGGAGACGATTCTTCCCGCTCGTCCTGAGGCTCTCGAAGGAGCGAGCGGTGTTGGCTCAGGGCTGGGGCCTTGAGCCACGGGAGATGGGCAGGGCCGAAGAGGCGCGTAGAGGCTAATACTTCCCGT
>Ga0255058_10000591_pt1 | contig 21300 bp, 18 predicted proteins | sample Cases_109_9_MG_FD_188637 | JGI IMG/M metagenome (GOLD analysis project Ga0255058, IMG submission 188637) | Seawater microbial communities from Amundsen Gulf, Northwest Territories, Canada - Cases_109_9 | ecosystem: Environmental > Aquatic > Marine > Gulf | place: Canada: Northwest Territories... | reverse complement strand
GCTGACAAGACCGTCGCAAAAGCCGAGGCCGACCGTGAGGCGGCACAACAAGACCTAATCGTACGCGTCACTCAGACTTACTTCGACATACTTGCGGCCGAAGATCAGCTCACGGCAATTCATGCCAACCGCAACGCCATTTCTCGCCAGCTCGAGCAGGCCAAGCAGCGATTCGACGTCGGCCTGATCGCGATCACCGATGTACAGGAATCACAGGCAGCCCATGACTCCGCCGTCGCGGATGAGATCGGCGCAAAACGACGCCTGGCAACCGCCAGGGAGTTCATGCGTGAAATTACGGGCGAATACGTATCCAAGCTATCGGCACCAGGCGAAGACCTGCCGCTGAACACACCCGATCCCGCCAGCGAAAGAGGCTGGATTGACCTGGCGTTGAGCCAGAACCTGGCGCTGGTTTCGAGCCGCATCGACGAACAGCTCGCCCGCGATGAAATCTCATTTCGCCGCAACGGCCACTACCCAACCATTGATCTGGTCGCCGGAGCCGGCAACGTCAGCGGTGACTCGACAACCGATATCGTGGGAGTCGCGCAACCCCAGATCGCCGAGAATGACCGCAGTAACGACACCATTGGCATTCAGTTCAGTATTCCGATTTTTGCCGGCGGAGCGACATCCTCACGAGTACGCGAGGCGGTCTACCTGCATCGTGCCAGTCGGGAAAACCTGCAACGCGTGAGCCGCGAAACAGAGCGCCAAACGCGTGACTCCTACCTTGGTGTACTGGCTGAGATCAGCCGCGTCCAGGCGCTGGAGAAGGCTGTTGAATCCAGTGAAACTGCTCTGGAGGCAACCCAGGCCGGCTTCGACGTAGGCACCCGAACGATTGTCGACGTCCTCGACGCACAGTTCCTGCTCTACCAATCGATTACCCGCTACTACCAGAGCCGCTATGACTATGTGCTAAACGCCATGCGCCTGCGGCAGGCGGCCGGTAGCCTGCAGGTGCAGGATCTCGAGGCACTCGATCAATATCTCGTTGATCGCAAGTCGCCCGAGGAGCAGTTCGCCGACGAGGCCAGAGAGGCCGCTAGCGAGTAGCGACGGCGACCTAGTCCCGTTTCGACTCGATCAGCGGGGAAATCACCTCAAGGAGGAGCTTGAGTGCGCCTCGGTTGCTATTGAGGATGTTCAGGCCATTGGTGCCGAGCTCACGGGCCTTCTCCACACTCGAGAGCAGTTCATCAATATTTGCGACGAGTTCCTGCGGGTCGGCAACCATGCGGCAAGCCGCGTTGCTCAGGAAGCTGTCCGCTATTTCCTGAGCGTTGAAAACATGTGGTCCCGTAAGAATCGGTATGCCCAGCGCCGCTGGTTCCAGCAAATTATGACCGCCAATGGGTACGAGGCTGCCACCGACAAAAGCGATGTCGCTCGCAGCATAGAACATCGTGACCTCGCCCATGGTGTCACCGAAAAACACCTGGGTGTCCGGCTCGCAGGGTCTTTGCTCGGTCCGTGAAACGACCGAGAAGCCCTGTTTCTGAACCAGGTCGCGAACGGCCGGGAAACGATCCGGGTGACGCGGCACGAGGATCAGCAACAGGTCAGGATGCCGTTCCAGAAGCAGCCGGTGCGCCTCGAGAATCAACTCCTCTTCCCTGTCATGCGTGCTCGCGGCGATCCAGACCGGCCGATTCGGGAACAAACGACGCCGCAATTCACCACCACGCTCTTCAAGTCCTTCCGGGAGCTCAATATCAAACTTGATGTTACCGGTCACGCGGGTGCGAGCCACGAGCGCACCCAGCGAGACAAATCGCTCCGCGTCCGCTTTGCTCTGCGCCGCGATGACGATGCCATACGACAGAGTCTCTTTGAACAACGGCAGTAATTTGCGATAACTGTCCACAGACTTCGGCGAAATGCGGGCGCTCACAAGTATCAGCGGGATCGCCCGCACACCACAGCCGTGGTACAGATTCGGCCAGATCTCGGTTTCCATTACCAGGGCAATCACCGGGTTCACCGATGCAAAAAGAGCATTCACCGCAATCGGTACTTCGAAAGGAATATAGGCATGGTGCACGTCATCGCCGAACAAGGACGCAACTCGCGCAGCGCCCGTTGGCGTCACGGTCGTCACGAGCAGCGGTAAGTCCGGGTACAGTCGCCGCAATGCGCGCACCAGCGGTGCAGCCGCAACGACCTCACCAACAGAAACCGCATGAATCCAGATACTTTGTTCGAGCTGCGGATAAGCGGCACCGAATCTTTGCCCTAGCTTGTGCCTGTAACTCTTGTTGACGAGTGCGCGCACGAGCCAGTAGACCACATACGGCAGTAACAACAGGTAGGTCAGAATGTTGTAGAAATAGCGCACGGTAAGCTTTGCGGCTCAGTCGCGCTACAAGCCGCCGCTCCTACCCTAGCCGCACCTGCTGTCGCCGCAGGACAAGCAGGTCAGGCAACCGTCCAGCTGAATCACCGCGGCGGTATTGCATTTCGCGCACAGCTGCGCACCATCCGGATATTCGCTTTTCGAGAACGCGTCCTGCTGTTTCCGGGCCTCTTCAAATTCAGCGCGTTTCTCGGCTATCAGCTGCTTCTGCCCTTCGTCGAGCTCCGGCGCACTCATCATGCCGATGGAGATCAGGTGCTTCTCAACAATGTAGCCGAGCTCGGCAATAATCGACGGCATGAATCTGCCGCCCGGTTGCCAGTAGCCACCGCGAGGATCGAAAACGGCCGTCAACTCATCAACCAGGAACGCTACGTCACCGCCCTTGCGGAACACGGCCGAGATAATGCGTGTCAGCGCAACGATCCACTGGTAGTGATCGAGGTTTTTCGAATTGATGAAGATTTCGAACGGGCGACGTTTTTCGTACTCGGTACCCTCGTTGAGGACAATATCGTTGATCGTGACGTACATCGCGTGATCCGACACCGGCGTCTTGACCTTGTAGGTCGAGCCGATGAGCATTTCCGGGCGCTCGAGCTTTTCGTGCATGCGAATGACTTCGGCCCGATTACCGCCGCCACCTTCACGCTTGAATTCGGGTTTCCCGGCCGCTTCCTCGGGAGTGGGCTTGGCAACTTCGTAGCCTATAATTTTTTTCTCTATCTTGATCATCTTAGAATTTTCCGTAGTAACCCTCTTTGAGTGCATCAAAGAGGTTCGCGGCGGTATGTACTTCGCCGTCATATTCAATTTCTTCATCGCCCCTGAGCTCTACAGTCGAACCATCGTCGAGCGTGAAGGTGTAGGTCGTGTTCTTAAGGTCCTTCTCCTTGACGAGCACACCCTGGAATGCTTCCGGATTAAAGCGGAAGGTCGTACAGCCCTTGAGCCCCTGCTGGTAGGCGTAGGTGTAAATACCCTTGAAGTCCTCGTAGGGATAGTCCGTCGGCACGTTGGCCGTCTTGGAAATCGATGAGTCGACCCATTTCTGGGCGGCTGCCTGAATGTCTACATGCGCCTTCGGCGTAATTTCGTCGGCAGCCACGAAGTAGTCGGGCAAGCTGTTGCTGTGCTCGCCCACATCCGGCATCGCTTCCTTGTTGACGAGCGCTCGATAGGCCAGCAACTCGAACGAAAATACGTCGACCTTTTCCTTGGTCTTCTTGCCGGGACGAATCACGTTTCGGAAATAATGGTGCGCAAAGCTCGGCTCAATACCGTTCGATGCATTATTGGCCAGTGACAGCGAGATCGTGCCGGTCGGCGCTATCGAAGTATGGTGCGTGAAACGCGCGCCTAGCTCTGCCAGTTCGTCAACGAGATCCGGCGCCTCTGCGGCCACTCGCTGCATGTAGCGGCTGTAGCGTGCATGCAGCAAGCGGCCAGGAATCTTGTCGCCGGCCTGGTAACCATCGGCCACCATTTCCGTGCGCTTGCGCAGCATCTCCTCGGTCACCTCGAACTGCTCGTTCATGATGGGCGCCGGGCCTTTTTCCTTCGCGAGTACCAACGCCTCTTCCCAGCCGGCAAGAGCCAGTTCGCGCGCGATGTCCCCGGAGAAGCTGACAGCCTTACTGTCGTCATAGCGCATGCGCAGCATCGTGAGCGTCGATCCAAGGCCCAGGAAACCCATTCCGTGGCGGCGCTTGCGCTGAATCTCATTGCGCTGCTGTGGCAATGGCAGGCCATTGATCTCGACCACGTTGTCGAGCATGCGCGTGAATGTCTTGACGACCTTGCGATACAAGTCCCAGTCAAACCGTGCCTTGTCCGTAAACGGGTCGACGACAAAGCGCGTGAGATTCACCGATCCCAGCAGGCAGGATCCGTACGGCGGCAACGGCTGCTCGCCACAGGGGTTGGTTGCGCGGACGTTTTCGCAAAACCAGTTGTTGTTCATTTCATTGACCTTGTCGATCAAAACGAAGCCCGGCTCCGCAAAATCGTAGGTCGATGCCATGATCAGGTCCCACACCCGGAGCGCTGGCATGGTCTTGTAAATTTTGCAGGCGACCAGACCGTCACTATTGCTTACGTAACTACCGACTTCTGGCCACTCGCGCCAGACGAACTGCGAGCTGTCCGCGATATCGAGTTCGTCCTGGTCAAGTTCCTTGCGCGTGATCGGAAACGCCAGCTGCCAGTCCTCCTCATTGATCACCGCCTGCATGAATTCGTCCGTAACCAGCAATGACAGATTGAACTGGCGCAGTCGACCGTCTTCGCGCTTGGCGCGAATGAATTCCATGACGTCCGGATGACCCACGTCGAATGTGCCCATTTGCGCACCGCGCCGACCGCCAGCCGACGACACCGTGAAACACATCTTGTCGTAGATATCCATGAACGACAGCGGCCCGGACGTATAGGCACCTGCGCCTGTGACGTACGCACCCTTGGGTCGCAGCGTGGAAAACTCATAACCAATGCCGCAGCCGGCTTTGAGTGTAAGACCGGCTTCATGCACCTTGTTGAGAATGTTGTCCATGGAATCAGAAACCGTGCCGGACACGGTGCAGTTGATCGTCGATGTCGCGGGTTTGTGTTCCTGTGCGCCCGCGTTTGAAACAATGCGCCCGGCGGGAATCGCTCCGCTTCTCAACGCCCACAAAAATTCGTCGAAATACTGCTCCCGCTCGGACTCTTTTTCTACCTCGGCCAGCGCTTTCGCAACACGCTGATAGGTGTCATCGATGGACTCGTCGATATGCGACCCGTCCCTCGCGGCTAGCCGGTATTTCGCATCCCAGATGTCGAGTGATGCTGCTTGAAATTCAATGTCGGAAACCGTGTGCGCATCCATTTGAACGGCTGACTTCATCGGTCTGTTTGCTCCCCTGTACCCCGTCCGGAGTCCCCAAATTTATGTTCTAAACCGCTTTTTGCGGAGGGAATAGTGACCTGCTCACCGCATATCGAATTCGATACGGCGAGAGCCAGAGTTTGGCCTCTTTCCCTTATTGATTGGACACAAGATGTTGTGTCCGGATAGTGACTAGATTATGCTCGAACGCGACGTCTGTCAAGGTTTTTACACAATTCTTTCATAGGTCATTTCAATTTTAATATCAATGACTTATGGTTATTACTGCAAAAACTACTTTAAAAATATACGAAAAAAAATAGCACTTTTGTAAAATTTCCAATCCACTACATATAGTGGCAGCAAATAGCCAAAATCACGCCTTGAATTGCGCGTTTGAGCCCTTATTTAAGCCTTCTGTACAGTCATTGAAAGGTGCCTTTTGAGGACCTTAGACGCTTATCTTGAGGAGAACATTATGAATGTGACACGTTTTGAACCCTGGTCAATTGCAGACCTGATGCACCGCGATTTCAACCGCTTCGCCACGCGCCAATTCGTTCGATCCGACGTCGACCACCCGGTCGCCGACTGGGTCCCGGCGGTTGATATTATTGAGGAAAAAGAGCGCTTCGTACTGCGCGCGGATGTCCCTGGCGTGGATCCGGCCGACATCGACGTCAGCATGGATGCCGGCGTACTGACACTGTCGGGCGAACGCCACGCCGAGGACGTCGCTGAAGAGGACGACATGCGCCGTGTGGAACGCTCCAGCGGTCGCTTCTACCGCCGCTTTACGCTGCCCGAGACGGCCGATGCGGACAACATTACTGCGAAAAGCCGCAACGGTATTCTTGAGGTTACGATTCCGAAACAAGCCGTGATCGAGGCTCGCCGCATTACCGTCGAAGCCGCCTGACGCGACCCTCTGCCAGGCAAACCGGCTGCGACGCTTGCTCGCAGCCGGGCATCTTCATGATTAAGGCTTATAATTCGGCATGGCGGATGGCACATACCGCTGATATGCAGCCAGATACCGCTGATATTCATCGACGATTCAGCTGTAATCTCCTACTGTAGTATTGCAAGAATGTATTTAAATGAGGCACTTATGATTACGAATACTCGCATTCTCTGGTTTGGTTTGCTGATGGCGTTCGCGGGACACGCGAATGCGGCGCTGCCCTTGCAGGTTGGAGGCAAGCCCGTTACGAGCCTCGCGCCACTGGTCGAGGCGACCTCGCCCGCTGTCGTGAACATACGTGTCCGCCAGACCGTCAGCACGCGTTCGCCATTTGCAGACGATGCCATGCGCCGCTTCTTTGGACTGCCGGACGGCCGTGGCGCCGATCGGCAGATACAAAGCGCCGGATCCGGCGTCATAGTCAACGCAGCCGAAGGCTATATTCTGACCAATCACCATGTGGTCGAACACGCGGATGAAATTCTCATAACACTGCTGGACGGCGAATTGCTCGACGCAGAAGTCATCGGCTCGGACGCGGAAACGGATATAGCAGTGCTGAAAGTAGATGCTGACGACCTGATAGAGATGCCAATAGGCGATTCGACGGCGGTTCGCGTTGGCGATTTCGTCATCGCAATCGGCAATCCCTTTGGCCTGGGTCACACGGTCACATCGGGAATCGTGAGTGCGCTCGGCCGCACCGGCATCGGCGGCGGACTTGAAGATTTCATTCAAACCGATGCGTCGATCAATCCTGGCAATTCAGGTGGCGCCCTGGTCAACATGAACGGCGAACTGGTCGGAATAAACTCGGCGATCATCAGCCGCAGCGGCGGTAACGTCGGCATTGGCTTTGCCGTGCCAACAGAGATCGCGAGATCCGTGATGCGTCAGATCCTTGATTTCGGTGAGGTCCATCGCGGGCTCCTTGGGGTATCAATCAGCCCGATCGACGCCGCCGCCGCTGAAGCACTGGATGCGCCCGTGGAATCTGGCGCAATGATCACGGAGATTTCTCCGAACTCGGCCGCCGAAAAAGCAGGTCTGCAAATCGAGGACATCATTGTTGAAGTCAACAGCCGCAAGATCAGCGATGCGCGTGAACTGACGAACGCGATCGGCCTGTTGTCCGCCGGTGACAAAGTCGCGATTCGTTACTTTCGTGGTGGCGAGTCCCACGAGACGACGGCCGAACTCGGCGAACGCGTGACTACCAGGGTTACGGGCGGCGACATTCATCGCGGTCTGACTGGCGCCGAATTCCAGTCAACGACGGCCAGCAGCGTGCGCGGCATCGAGGTCCCGACTGTCGAGGAAGGCAGCGCTGCTGCACAACGCGGTTTGCGCGAAGGGGACGTAATCGTCCTGGTCAACAGGCAACGGGTCCAATCGATCTCTGATCTGATCGAGGCGGCAAGCGAGAATCAAATCCTGTTCCTGACCGTACAGCGTGGCAATCGGCAATTGATGCTACAGATTAGATAGTGCCGAAGAATTATCTGATGCCGCGTTTTTACGCCCTCAGGTTTTTTTTGGCAGCCGCGCTTAGCGCGGCTGTTTCGTATCCGGCCACGGGCACCGAGATCGAAGAGCAGCGCGAACTGTTTCGAGCTGTGTTTGAGACGGTTGAACGTGGCGATTGGAGCGCCGTCGCGAATTTGAACGTTGCTGACCGACAGCATCTCGAACGCTACCTGTTGTGGCCGGATCTTCGCGCCGCCTATTTGCGTGCCACATTGAAGCGAGATGACGGCCAGGCTGTTGAGGCGTTTCTCGATCTGTACGGCATGCTGAAGCCTGCTCGCGAGCTTCGCTACCGATATGCGCTCGACCTGGCCAGGCGTGGAATGCTGGACGGCTATTTCGACATTTACCAGTCTTACTACCAGGGGCTCGAGATCGAAAAACTCGACTGCCTCGCACTACAGGCGGAACTCGCCGCAGGACGTGAACAGCGCGTTATCTATCGAGCCAGGGAACTCTGGCTGGTCGGCACAAGCCAGGTGGAGGAATGCGACCTCGTATTCGAGCACCTGGTTGACGTTGACGCGCTCGCCACGCGCGATTATCTCCTGCGTTTCGAAATGGCCATTGACGCCCGCGAGTTCTCACTCGCACGCTGGCTGGGCAAATCGATTGACGAGTCGCATGTCGAACAGGCAGATGCATGGCTCGAGGCACACGGCGACCCGGAGCATTTTCTGGAGAAATACAGCCAACGTGCCAATACGGATGCGTCGCGCCGGCAATTCGTCTACGCGGCAGAGCAGCTGACCTTTGCCGATCCGCAACGAGCGCTGGAGCTCTGGACTGCGATCAAAACCCGCTTCGGCTTTTCCGTAGAGCAAAAACTGAGAACGGACCGTCACATTGCGCTGTGGACAGCGCGTGATTTCTTGCCCGATGCGTATGGGTTGCTTGTCGATCTCCCGAACGCCGCTCAAAACGACGAAGTCATGCGCTGGCGCGCACGCACAAGCCTGCGCGGGCAGGAGTGGCCACGATTACTCAAGGACATTCAGGCGATGTCGGACAGCGAGCACAGTGCAGAAGAATGGCGTTACTGGCGCGCCATTGCACTGCTGCAAGCGGACCAGGTGCTCGCGGCAAAAGCGGAATTGCAGTCGCTTGCGCTTGAGCGCAGCTATTACGGCTTTCTCGCAGCGGACGAACTGACTTTGCCGTATGCCCTGGAGTACACGGACCTCGATGTTGACGAGGTCAAGATAGCGGAGATGGCATTGAGAACCGATCTCCTGCGTGCACGGGAACTTTACCTGGTTGGCCTGGATGGACGCGGTCGCTCTGAGTGGGACGCCGTTGTGGCGTTTTTCACGCCAACAGAAAAAGCGCAGGCCGCGATTCTCGCCAATCGCTGGGGTTGGTATTCTCGGGCGATATCGACAGCGGCAAGCATCCGTGAGTATGACGATCTCTCGCTGCGCTACCCACTGCCGTTCGCGAACGACTTCAAACAGCACGCATCGAGTGCACAAATTTCGACGCCCTGGGCCTATGGTATCGCCCGCAGCGAGAGCCTGTTCATGCGCGACATCCGCTCCAGTGCCGGTGCGATCGGCCTCATGCAGCTAATGCCGGCGACGGGACGAAGCATCGCAAAAGAAATAAACCTGCCGTATTTCGGGCTGGATACGCTGACCGACCCGCAAGCAAACATTCGCCTTGGAACGATGTACCTGCGCGAAATGGCCAGGCGCTACGGCGGCAATCGCGTGCTCGCTACGGCGGCCTACAACGCCGGCCCGCACCGGGTGGATCGATGGATGCCTGCACAGGGCTCAATCGACGCGCGCATCTGGATAGAAAACATTCCGTTCAATGAGACGCGCCAATACGTTCGTCGTGTTTTGGTCGCCGAGACTATTTTTCACTGGCGAATAACGGGCCAAATGCGACGTCTCAGTGACGAGTTAGCGCGTGTCGAGGCGCTGCCTGTTGGAGCCCGCCGTGCGGGCGAAATCGGTGATCGCTCGCACGGCGGGCTCCAACAGTAGCGCAAGCGCAGCTCCTACAAGCCATCCAGGTAGTCATCGCGCGCAGTTTGTTTGAGCTTCGATACGCGACGAGCCTCGGCGTAAAAGCAGGCGAGATCATCGTGGCACCGATCAAGCATGATTCGGAACTGCGGCAATCGACCTTCGTAAAGCGCCAATGACGCAATACGCGCGTTGTTGAGTGCTTGCCCCAGCCATCCGGCGGAGTCACGACCCGACGTCTGCAGCTCAATGCGCAGCGCGTCGCTTAATTGTGCAATGCGCTGTTGCTTGCGGTGGCGTTTGTCGCTCTCGCCGATGTTTTCTGCATACAACGCACTCAGATCGATACGCGCGTCACTCGTTAACTGCATCAAACGCCGCCTGAGGGCTTTGCGGTCCTCGTAGGTCCTGAACGCGTCGGTCATGCCCTTGCTGAGGAGAAATCGTTCAACTCCAGCCTCCTCCACGGCCGTGGCAAATGACTCGTTGAAGCCGGTATCGCCTTTGATGTACAGCACCTGATGCGCGAGTTCGTGAAACAGAACCGAGGCCATTTGCACGTCATCCCACCGCATCATCGTGCTCAACACCGGGTCGCTGAACTTACCGAGTGTCGAGTACGCTGACACGCCGCCAAGATGCACATCGAAACCTGCTTTTTCGAGTTTCGACGCCGCGTTCATTGCGGCCTCTTCTTTGAAATAACCGCGGTAAGACACGCATCCGGCGACCGGGTAGCACCATTGTTTCGGCGTCAGCGAGAACTCAGGGGCAGCGAATACGTTCCAGACAACATAGTCGCGTTCGACGTCACTGTAGCTCTGATAACTCTTGTTGTCCGGCAGCCCGAGTTCGGTAATCGAAAATTCGCGGGCCTCCTGCACGAGTCGCAATTTGTCGGCTAGCTCGGGCGGCGTGCCCGGGTCACCGACGATCTCCACAATCGGCTCACGCTTGCGCATCACGTCCAGCTGCCCACGCGCCGCTTGCACGTAGTAACACCCCGAGAGCGAGAGAATCGTGGCGATGAGTACGGCCAGAAGAGCCGATTTGAGGACCTGCACAGTCATCATTGGATGGTAGCCCGAGGGCAATGGCGTGTACCATCCCCGCATGCGTATTTACCTCGTCGGCGGTGCTGTTCGCGACGAACAGCTGGGGATTCCTGTGTCGGAGCGGGACTGGTGCGTCGTGGGTGCAACGCCTGAAGAGATGATCGAGCAGGGCTTCAAAGCAGTCGGCAAGGACTTCCCGGTGTTCCTGCACCCCGAGACCCGCGAAGAATATGCACTCGCGCGAACGGAGCGCAAGACCGCGGTGGGCTATCGCGGTTTCACTTTCAACACGTCGCCCGACATTTCGATCGAGGATGACCTGAGTCGCCGCGACCTGACGATCAACGCGATAGCGAGAGATGCTGACGGCCAGACCGTTGACCCATTCAACGGCGCACAGGACATAAAAGATCGCGTACTCCGACACGTATCGGATGCTTTTGTCGAAGACCCGGTTCGAATCCTCCGGGTTGCCCGGTTTGCCGCGCGCTTTCACTCGCTGGGCTTCCGCATTGCCGATGAAACCATGGACCTCATGCGACGCATCGTTGCAGACGGCGAAGCGGACGCCCTGGTCCCGGATCGCGTGTGGAAGGAGACCGACAAGGCGCTGTCCGCGAATGACTCGCGCGTGTTTTTCGAACAACTGCGCGATTGCGGAGCGTTGCAAGTGGTATTTCCGGAAGTCGACGCATTGTTCGGCATCCCGCAACCCGAAAAATGGCACCCGGAGATCGACACGGGCGTGCACACGATGATGGTGTTGGAGGAGTCGGAGAAATTATGCCCCGACCCGGCGGTTCGCTTCGCTGGCCTTGTGCACGACCTTGGCAAGGCGACAACGCGCAAGGAGCAATTGCCGAGCCATCCCGGACACGAAGCCAGAAGCGTCAAGCTGATCAAGTCCATGTCGAAGCGCTTGCCGATACCGAAAAACTATCGTGAGCTTGCGATACTGGTTGCCGAATACCATACCCACTGCCACGGTGAAGCCGACCTAAGGGACTCGACCGTGCTCAGGGTGCTGGAAAAGACCGATGCTTTTCGGCGGCCCGAGCGATTTGAAAGTTTTCTGCTCGCTTGCGAGGCCGATGCACGGGGTCGCGCGGGCCTCGCGGACCGGGATTATCCGCAAGCGGATGCGCTACGCGCAGCGTGGGCGGCGGCCAATGACGTCAATACCGGCGAGATCGCCGCAGCGCACGAAGCACAGGACATTCCGGGCGCGATTCGCAAGGCGCGTATTGCCGCGATTCGTAATCTTCGAGAATCGTGCTAGTCGACACCGTAAAAATACAAAAACAGGTTTAGCACGGCCACCTCACCGTACAGATCGGAATCGTCGTAGCCGAGGCTGATCTCGATATCCGTTCTGTCCGTCATGGGCGTCAGGAATGTGATTGTGGCGGATCGATTGTCACCGCCGTCAATGGCGCCGCGCCACTTAGCGACATCAAGCTGCCAGCGCCGCAGGCCGACGTTGACGCCGATTCCCGCGGACACCCGCCAGTCGATCAAACTGCTCAACAGGCTCAGCCGACTGATTGACAGTAACCTGACAACGCGATCGCTGTCTTCGATACGCAGGTTAACGTTGTATTCGTAACTCATGCCCGAGAATCGAAAATCCGTGCGCTCCGACAGATTGAGTCGCCCCGACAGACCCAGGCCGCTGGCGTTGAACGGGATGCTGGTGCGCGCAAACAGATCGACAGGTGGTAATTCGAGTTCGAGTTCGCGGTATTCGACGTCCGCCGAGAGCGTACCTATTTTGCCGCGGGTATAGAGCGCAGCGACGAAATCGACAGAATCGAGAATCCGCGCGTCGCCCCAATAGGCTATGCCGAAACGGGCGCCCGCAGGCGCCCAGAAGTGATCGATCGAAATGTTGCCATACCAGGTGTCGAGGTCCTGGCGGTTCGGCAGTTCGACGTTGTTGCGACCGATGGAAGCAGACAACCAGGTCTGCTCAGCGACGCTCCAATCGGCAACAACAATAGCTGCAAGACCACTTTGATCGTCGACCGAGACACCGGCGCCGAGTATGTAGTCACCCTTGTCGGCAAGGGCGCTCGTGGCCACAAACGGGCCTGTCAGTAGCAGCGCTGCAAGAAGCCTAGACCAGGACATACAAAATGACTGCCGCAAGCACAAATCGGTACGCCGCAAACGGCAGCAGGCCGATTCGGCTCACGACGCGCATGAAAAATCCGATGCTCAGGTAGGCAACGAAACTCGAAATCAGCGCCGCGAGTCCCAACTCAACCCACGGCACCGGCAGGGGACCCGTGAGCATCTCGAATCCCTTGTACAACGACGCGAGCAGGATCACAGGTATCGATAACAGGAACGAGAATCGTGCCGCGTCCTGTCGTTGGAAGCCCAGCGCGCGCGCGGCTGAGATCGTGACACCCGATCGCGATGTTCCGGGAATCAACGACAAAGCCTGTGCACAGCCAATCCAGATCGCGTCGCTGATCCTGACCCCGGTGATATTGCGCTCACGCCGACCAAACCGGTCTGCCAGCAGCATGATGATCGCGTATCCCGACAGCGTGACGACGATGACGGCAGGGTCGCGCAGGTTGGCCTCAATCCAGCCAGCCAGCATGAGTCCCGCGAACGCCGCCGGAACGGTGCCGATGCCAAGTACGAGCGCCATTTGCGATTCGGGCGTTGCGTTTTTCAGGCCGAGCAACTGGTAACCGCCTCGCAGCAGCGCAACGAAGTCGTTTTTGAAGAACAGGCAGACGGCGATCAGCGAACCAAAATGCACGGCAACGTCAAACGCCAGGCCCTGGTCGCTCCAGCCGATAACCGACGGTACGAGCACGAGGTGCCCTGAGCTCGAAATCGGCAGGAATTCGGTCAATCCCTGCACGATCGCGAGTACGACGATTTGCAGCCAGCTCACAGCGTGCTCCGGCGGGCAGTCCCTGGCGTCATAAGGTGTGCGTCCTGTCGGCAGTTGTAAACGCAGACGGTCGAGCGACGATGCCGCGGGAAACACCCAGGCATTTGAAATTCTCGCCCATCTCTCCGGGAAGAGTAAGTAATTTGACCTGCCCCGACAATTCAAGCTGCCGTTCGGGGGGGCTTTGCAGCATATCCCGCAACTCGGCGTCCAGACCTCCGCCCAGCAGGAACTGCGCCTGACTCACATAACCCGCGATATCGGCTCCGGCACTGTTTGCCGCCTCTGCAATCGCCGTGAAATCGACCCACGCCGAAATATCCTGAATACCTGGCAACAGCAATGGGTCGTTATGGGCGTGATGCCGAAAATGACAGCGCAGCCAGCCGTCAGTCCGATCAGGTGCATAGTACTCTCGGCGGCTCACGCCATAGTCGAACAAAAACGCAACGCCGTTCTGTAGAGCGGCAACGACATCCGTCACCCACCCCGGCGCAGCAAGCGACACTTCCGACCTGAAGCCGTTGGGCAATCTCTGGCCCAGGTCCGCCTCAATCGCTTCGATCGCCATGACGAGATGGCGGGGTGCGTCAGCCTCAACGAGTTCGAAGCCATCATTGTGTGCGCTCACACGCAGTTGGCACACGGAATCCCGGCACACAAAGCGCTCGACCGGGAGGGCATCGAGTACTTCGTTCGCGATGATCACGCCGGCATGCCGCTCCGGGATCGCGTCGAGCCATTCGATGCGATCCAGATACGCTGCGGCCTCCGCCCTGAACAGCCGTTCCTGGCGTTCCTGCAGATCGGCAGACACCTCGAGAATCCGGTAGCGCTTCGGTAACGCTCCGAGCTCGTCCAGTTTCGTGAGCACATCAACGGCCAGCCTGCCACTACCGGCCCCAAACTCGAGAATCGCACCGTCACCGACCTGTGCGAGTACCTCGGCGCATTGCCGCGCAATAACGTAGGAGAACAGCGGCGATACCTCGGGAGCAGTCACGAAGTCGCCCGCGCGACCGAACTTGATTGCGCCAGCCGCATAATAGCCAAGCCCCGGAGCGTACAACGCGAGCTGCATGTATTCTGCAAAACTGATGCTGCCACCCGCATCCTCGATACGCGCTCGAATGTGATCCGCGCACCGCCGGCTGTGTGCGGCGCTATCGGCGTCTGGTTTTGGCAGTGTCGAAGGCGCTTCGAGTATCATGGGTTGATCGAAGTCTTGCAGAATGCCGTCTTTATATCGTGACTGGGCTGTGATGTCAGAAAAGCTGGAAAATAAGGTCGCACTCGTGAGCGGCGCAGCACGCCGCATCGGCGCAGCGATCGCGCGCAGGCTGCACGGGGAAGGCGCCCGTGTGGCAATTCACTACCGTGGCTCTGCGACCGACGCGGAGGCGCTGGTCGGGCGACTGAATGAACTGCGCCCGGACTCGGCAGCGGCGTTCCAGCTGGACCTGCAATACAGCGACGAGATGCCGGGACTGGTTGCAGACGTTGCCGACTGGGGCGGCAGACTCGACATACTGGTGAACAATGCAGCGACGTTTTATCCCACGCCAGCGGGCGAGATTACCGAGGATCAGTGGGACGACCTGATCGGAGCCAACCTGAAGGCTCCGCTGTTTTTGTCGCAGGCCGCAATTTCCGAGCTCCGGCGCACAAACGGCACCATTATCAATATGGTCGACATTCATTCCCGGCGGCCACTGCGCAATCATGCCGTATACGGTGCTGCGAAAGCCGGCCTCGCGATGTTGACGCGTGCACTGGCCAAGGACCTGGCACCCGACATCCGCGTCAACGGTGTTTCGCCAGGAGCAATACTCTGGCCCGAAGACGACATGAACGATGCGGTCAAGAAAACGATACTCGAACAGATTCCCCTGCAGCGCTCCGGTGATCCCGATGACATCGCGGGCTGCGTGCTGTTCCTCGCCCGCGACGCGCGTTATGTGACGGGGCAGATCATCGCCGTCGACGGCGGTCGATCGATGGGTTGGTAAGGTAGGCGCACCGTTGGAGCCCGCTCCTACTAGTACGCGTCGGCGTACTCGCGCTGCGGCGGACCGCGCCGATCCACTTTCGCTGCGAACTCGCGCACGGCGGATTTGCTCAGGACACCCGGTGCAACTGCCACCGGACAGGCGCCGGTCCCGAGATAGGTAAGCGCTGCCTCGACATTGGGGTCGTTGTCCACGCCAACCGCGATTTCAAGATCGTCGGCAACGATGCAATCCGCCGGCAAGCCGTCGAAGTAATCCCCAAAATCGTTGGCATTCAGGGTCTGAAATGCTGTCGGACGCAGTACCTTTTCACAAAACTCGACACCGATCTGGCCGACGGGCTTGCCGAAGGTCCTGTCGCCGACGATCGTGACGTCGACATGCGGCTCCATGCTGTTGGTCACCAGTTCACTGGCCGAGGCCGTTCCCTGGCTGGCGATGATGATCAGGCGTGACAGTCCCAGCGAATTCACACGTAATTCGAAAAACTCCTGAATGTCATTGCTGGCGCGGTCAGCATTAAACCGGGTTTTTGAGAAGACGAGATTTTGCGCGACAGAGCCCCCGAGATAGTCACCGAGCAACTCGGCTGTGAGGACAAGACCGCCACCGTTAAATCGCATGTCGATGATCAGGTCGGTGATGCCCGCCGCAAGAAACTGGCCGAAGACCGCGTCGAGTTTCGGGTCGGCCGTGCTGATGAACTGTGCGAATTCGATATAGCCGACACCGGGCGTGCCCGCCACGGGAATAATTCTGGACTGCGGCACGGGATCGATCGTCACGATGTCCTGCGTAATGATTACAGGAGGCAATACGGTGCCGTCCGGGTCGCGCATCAGAAACTCGAGCGGCGACGTGTCGAATACCGCATCCACGCCCTCCGCCGCCTCGATTTCGGCGATCGTGCGTCCATTGAGCTCAAGAATCTGCTGACCGCGCGCAAGTCCGGCCCGATTCGCAGGGCTGTCGACGAAGACACGCGTCAGGCGCAGATCGTCGGCCGCGACAAAACGGTTGCCGAACCCGAAGCCCTCGAATTTGCCCTCGCCGAAAAACTGCTGGTCTTGTAGCGCCGTGGTGATAAAACTGAAGTCATCGAGCGGCTGAACCGTGATCAGAAACGCCAGCAGCTCTTCGGGAGTCGCAAACGCATTGATGTCCACAGCCGCAGGCAGCAGGTCGTTCCACAGGTACCACGCACGCATGAAATCCAGCACGAACTGCTTTTGCGCAGTGTTGGAACAGTTGTTGACCGGTGGGGGCACAAAACCGCCCCCATCGTTGCTACTGCTGCTGCAGCCGGCCAGAAAAGCCAGCACGATCATTAATGAAAGCTTGCGCATCGATACTCCTGAATTTGCTCAATCCTAGCGAAAAGCCGGCCCGCCAACTGTGGCCCGTGTTCGGTATTTGACCGCAAAACGGACCAAACTGCTGCCGCTTTTTACAAAATAACGTCCACCAGCTGCAAAGGATGACTGCCGGCATCAAATGCCTGCCAGTGCTCGATCATGGTTTTGCCGGTCTGCGGGTGGACCAGGCGCGGATCAAGCTCGGCCAGCGGCCGCAGGACGAAGCTGTATTCGAGCACGTCACAGCGCGGTAGCTGCAGGGCCGGCTCGTCGACAACGCGATCGCCATACAACAACAGATCGATGTCCAGCGGCCGCGACGCAAACCTGCCCGCTCCGCGCTCACGGCCGGCCAGATCGTGAATCAACTCAACCTGGTCCTGGATAGCCCGGGGCGATTCCTCGGAATCCAGCCCGACAACCATATTCAGGAAGTCCGCCCCCTCGAAGCCGACCGCAGCGCTGGCGTAAACTGCCGATAACTCGATCTCGTCGAAAATCCGGCGCAGTTCCTGTATCCCGAGCCGCAGGTTTTCTTTGGGGTCAATGTTGCTGCCGATGCCGAGGTACACCCTGGCCATTGCAATTCCTCTTGAGCCGGGCCTTAGGACCCGTCCGCGGCGTCCGGTCGCTCGCCGCGTTCGATCGATACGCCGACATCACGCGCACCGCGAATGGCACCTGGCTTGTTGACCCTGACGCGAACCCAGGGGACGCCGAACTCATCGTTGACGATTGCGGCAATGTTCTCTGCCAGGGTCTCAACGAGTTGAAACTCGGAATCGCTGATGAACTGCTGCAAACGTTTCGCCACGAGTTTGTAGTTCAGCGTGTCGTCAACGTGGTCGCTCGCAGCTGCCTTGCGGATGTCGACCGCCATCTCGAGATCGATGACAACGGTCTGGCGAATCTTGCGCTCCCAGTCCCAGATGCCAATGACGGTGTCGACCTTCATTTCATGTAGGAAAATGATGTCCATAAGGTAATCGTTGCTTCCTGGTTCGACTAGCCGGGCGCAGACAATGTGTCGAGTGACCAGCGCGCCTGTGCCCGAATTTCATCGGCGCTGCCCGCATCGGCGAGCCTCAAGGCGCCCGCCAACGCAATCATTGCACCATTGTCGGTGCAAAACTCAAGCCGCGGATAGTACACGTCTCCACTGAATCGTTCGGTAATTTCCTTGCGCAGCAGTCGATTTGCGCCGACGCCACCGGCAACAACGATGCGCCGGAGCTGTTCACTTTTCGCTGCCTGCAGCGCGCGTCCTGCCAACGTATCCACGGCCGCTCGCTGAAACGAAGCAGCAAGATCAGCACGGGATTTCTCGAGATCGCCCGCCTCCTCGACCTTGCGAACCGCGAGCATGACCGCGGTCTTGAGGCCCGAGAAACTGAAATCAAATCCGGGCCGCTTGAGCATGGGCCGCGGAAACTGAAACGCAGTGTCATTACCCTGATCAGCGAGTGCGGCCAGCGCCGGGCCTCCCGGATAACCGAGCCCGAGCAGCTTGGCTACCTTGTCGAACGCCTCGCCAGCGGCATCGTCGAGCGTTGTGCCGAGAACGTTGTACTCGCCAATGCCACGCGCGGCAATCAGCATCGTGTGACCGCCGGATACAAGCAGCGCAAGAAACGGGTACTCAGGGGCATTTTCCTCGAGCATGGGCGCCAGTAAATGGCCCTCCATGTGATGCACGGCAACCACAGGGCAATCCCAGGCGACGCCCAGGCCGGCTGCCATACCGCCACCGACCATGAGCGCACCCACAAGCCCGGGCCCGGCCGTATGGGCGATCGCATCGGGTTTTTCGACCCCCGCCGCGGCCAAAACCTGGCGAATCAGCGGCAGCAGGCGGCGCAAATGGTCGCGAGACGCGATCTCCGGAACGACGCCGCCGTAGGCAGCATGCAGGTCGATCTGGCTGTGCAGGGCGTGTGCGACAAGGCCCCGCTCGGTGCTGTACACAGCCACGCCGGTCTCATCACAGCTCGTCTCGATACCCAGCACATTCATAGGCCGCAAATACTACCGCTTGTTGGAGCCCGCCGTGCGGGCGATCAATTGCATTCGCCCGCATGGCGGGCTCCAACAAGCACACCCAAATCGGACGGGAGGCACCGCTTTACCCACGTCCAAATCCGCCCCCAGCGCATTGCATTGCCTGTAACAGGCCGTTAGAATGGCCGGCTCAGTAGCCCGGCTCTGTGCCGGGTTTTTTGTGTCCAGCCTCAAAGGAAGGCCTGATTTCGATGCCAAGTGTACGTGTAAAAGAAAACGAGTATTTTGATGCAGCCCTGCGCCGCTTCAAGCGCGCCTGTGAGAAAGCCGGCGTCCTGACCGAGCTTCGCCGTCGCGAGTATTACGAGAAGCCCACCCAGGAGCGCAAGCGGAAGAAGGCGGCTGCCGTAAAGCGCCATCTCAAGAAAATTTCGCGCGAAGAAGCCAAACGCAAGCGCATGTACTAGGCGTTGCCTGCCCCGCCCTCGCGGGGCGCTTGCCGCACACCCGAATTCAGACAGGCCATGTCTCTAAAAGCCAAAATTACCGCGGATATGAAGTCCGCCATGAAGGCCGGTGAAAAAGACCGCCTCAGGACCGTGCGCCTGATTCTCGCTGACATCCAGCGCAGCGAGGTCGACAGCCGTCAGGAGCTCGATGACAATGCTGTGCTGGCTGTCATCGAAAAAGCGGTCAAGCAACGCCGCGACTCCATCGAACAATTCCTGAAGGGCAGGCGCAAAGATCTGTCTGCCATTGAGGAGGCCGAGCTGGAAATTATCCAGGCTTACCTGCCCGAACAACTCAGCGAAGACGAACTTGTGGCCCTCGTTGACGAAATCATTGCGGCGACAGGCGCGGAAAATATTCGCGATATGGGCAAAGTCATGGCTGCAATTAAATCAAAGGCCGCCGGCAAAGCCGACATGGGCACTGTCGGCGCCATGGTAAAGGCGCGCTTGGCCTGAAACTTGCCTGCCTAGCGGTTCTCGCTAAAACCGCTATGCTTGTCGAAACCGGCGCTTAACAAGGCCGGTGAAAATAACAACAGAGCTAAAGACCCGCATGCACGGAGCTGGCGTTTAGAGTTACATGGCCGGACTTATTCCTCAGGATTTCATTGACGACCTCGTCGCACGCGCCGACGTGGTTGAGGTGATCGGTCGTCGCATTCAGCTCAAGAAGGCGGGCCGCGAATTCAAGGCCTGTTGCCCGTTCCACGACGAAAAGACGCCATCCTTTACCGTGAGTCCAAACAAGGGTTTCTATCACTGTTTCGGTTGCGGCGCGCACGGTACGGCCGTGGGTTTCCTCATGGACTTCGATCACATGACATTTGTGGAGGCGATAGAGAGTCTCGCCAGTTCGATGGGCGTCGAGGTACCCCGGAATGAAAGCGACAAACCGGCACGTCGCTACGACGAATTATTCTCACTGATGACGCAGGTCGAGAAACTCTGGCAGGAAGGACTAAGAGACAATCAGGCTGCTGTGGACTACCTCAGGAACCGCGGCATCGACGGCGCCACAGCGCAACGCTTCGGCATTGGTTACGCGCCGGACAGCTGGAGCGCTGTACTCGACAAATTCGGCAAATCGGATGAGGCTATCGATCGACTGCTCGCCACGGGTCTCGTTATTCGCAAGGACAATGGCCGCCACTACGATCGCTTTCGCGACCGCGTGATGTTTCCGATTCTGGATGCCCGTGGGCGTTGTATCGGCTTTGGCGGCCGCACCATGGGCGACGGCGAACCTAAGTACCTGAATTCTCCTGAAACCGTGCTGTTCCACAAGGGCCGTGAGCTCTACGGCCTCTGGGAGGCCCGTCAGGCACTCAGAAACATCGACCGGCTTGTCGTCGTTGAGGGCTATATGGACGTTGTCGCGCTGGCGCGGCATGGCATCGATTTCTCGGTCGCAACGCTTGGAACCGCGACCACGGATGAACACCTGAATCGCTTGTTCCGTTTGTGCGACACCGTCGCGTTCTGTTTTGACGGCGATCGGGCGGGCAAGAAGGCCGCGTGGCGCGCGCTCGAAACCACGCTGCCGCACATTCGCGAAGGCAGGCAGGTGCGCTTCGCATTCCTGCCTGACGGTCATGACCCGGACTCTTACGTCAACGAGTTCGGCGCTGATGCGTTCATCAAGGTGCTCGACGAGGGCCTCGCCCTGTCGGACTACCTGATTGGTGAACTGGCTTCACAGGTCGACCTGGAAACAGTGGATGGCAAGGCACGCCTCGCCGAACTCGCAAAGCCGCTGCTACTGAAG
>Ga0255058_10000590_pt1 | contig 21315 bp, 17 predicted proteins | sample Cases_109_9_MG_FD_188637 | JGI IMG/M metagenome (GOLD analysis project Ga0255058, IMG submission 188637) | Seawater microbial communities from Amundsen Gulf, Northwest Territories, Canada - Cases_109_9 | ecosystem: Environmental > Aquatic > Marine > Gulf | place: Canada: Northwest Territories... | reverse complement strand
AGTTCGCGAACACGAATGACGTTCTTGGGCGGCGTCGTTGTGAATTCGACGGCGCCCGTAAACACGACGAGGTTGGCGACCGGCAAGTTCGGAAGAACTTTCTGTAATGCCCGCGTGCGGCCTTCATTTTGCACCAGCGGATTCAGGAATTTGCGGCGGTTCACGCCGTCGACATTGGTCCACTGCGGCTCCCGATCCTCACCGAATATGATGCCGTTATAGTGCTTGGTTTGAATACAGAGAACACCGCCGGCCGTCATGATTGCATGATCGATTTTTACGAGGCCGCCGTAGGCGCCAGGCAATATGAAATCGTGCAGGACATCCTTGCTGCGGGCCTTAAGTGCCCGGCGAATGCAAAACTCTCCGAACCGTGCAACAACGAAGTGCGCGACGTGAGCCGCTGAGGAGCGAAAAATCAGCGTGAGCAACAATGCGCCGGCGATTGTAAACAGGAACATGGCCGGGCCGACGCTCGTAATACCGGTCACCGCAGCAGGCTCGGCCGCCACAGCAGGCAAGGCGATGAGCGGTAGACTCGTGAGAACGGTTCTCAAGCACATGATCATACCCTGACCCTAAGGCCAATGGCCGGCATAAGTATCGTATCAGGTCACGTTTTGCGAAGACGCTGTGCCTGATATATGCGGTAGCTCATACTTTGTTCGTCATGCTTCTTGGTTTCCAGGCACGAAAGGCTTCATAGGCGGGCGTCTGCCCACAAGTCTGACAATCGTCAAGCTTCTCCGCGAGCCATTGGAACCACTCGAACAGGTTGGGTTCTTCAAGTTCATCACGAAAATCTTCAGCCCAACGTGCAAGCTTGCGCCAAAGCACAATCGTACTGGCGCCAACCAGGTTGCTGACCACAAGAAACGGAATAATTCGCTGAAAGGTCATGACACCGATATTTTCCATCGTTGTGCTGATCAGCATTGCGGCGTCTTCATGGTTGGGATAACGCTCCTTGATTTCGGCCATAGTCAAGCCTTCGGGAAGGCTGAGTACGGCGCGGAAGGCCTCAGAAAATTGCGGGCTGCCGAAGGAACGAAAAAGTTCGATCGCTGCAAGTTCGCGGCGTTGTCGCCTGATCTGCCGCATCTGCAACACGGCGAAGTACAGACCCCCGATGACGATCATCACGCCGAGAATCTCCGCTATATTGGCCAGCTGAGTGAGGTTAGTCATGGGGAACTCCTTGAATCTGTTTGGCTACACTTTACCCAACAACTATTTGCGGTGTCAGGCCACCTGGTGCTTCCAGGCGCCACGGCGAAACATGATGACGCTCAGCACGGTCAGCAGCGACTCGGAAATAACAATCGCAAGAAAAACGCCGTCCGGACCGAGCGTTGCCGATTCGGCGAGCCAGAACGCCAGTGGAATCTGGACAAGCCAGAAACAGAGAAAATTCAGCGCGGAGGGGGTCGACGTATCGCCGGCGCCATTCAGCGCCTGAATCATAATCATGCCGACCGCGTACATCGGGTAGCCGACGCCGAGTATGCGCAAACAGCTTGTGCCATAGCGAATCACGTCCGGATCGCTTGAAAACAGACTCGTAATGGCGGGCGCCGCAAGGATCAGACAAATGCCCACCGCCGTCATGAAGATTGCATTGTATTTGGCCGCACGCCATGCGGAACGCTCGGCGCGATCCGGGCGCTCAGCACCCAGATTCTGGCCCACCAGTGTCGCAGCGGCATTACCAAGTCCCCACGCGGGCAACAGTGCGAATTCGATCATGCGCAGGGCAATTGTGTACGCGGCAATCGCTGAGCTGCCATAAAGTGCCACGATGCGCATGATGCCAATCCAGCTCGCCGTCGTGATAAGAAACTGGCCGACGCCACCTATCGATATGACCACCATACGTTTCAACAATGCCGGGACGATTCGCAAGTGCCGTGATTTGAACGCAAGCCGGCCGCGCCCGCCGAAGAGATAGGCAAGTTGATACGCGACGCCGATACCGCGACCGATCGTTGTGGCGACAGCCGCCCCTGTGACGCCCATTTCTGGGAACGGGCCAATGCCGAATATGAGGCACGGATCGAGCACAATATTGATTGCGTTCGCGAGCCACAGGGAACGCAGCGCAACCGTTGCATCACCTGCACCACGAAACGCCGCGTTCAGGAGAAACAGGTACAGAATCGTGGCCGCGCCGCCCAATGATACGGCCGCGAACCCCCTGCCTTCGGCAACAACGTTTTGCGACGCACCCATGATGTTCAGGAGTTCTTCCGCGAAAAGCACGCCGGAGCTGCCAATCACTATCGACAATGCAGCGCCGAGCCAAATTGCCTGACCCGTGACGGTCGCCGCCGCATCGTTGTCTTTGGCGCCGACACGGCGCGACACCATTGCGGTTACACCCGTACCGAGCCCTATCGCGACAGCATAAAGAACAGTGACGAGCGCTTCGGTAATGCCAACGGCAGCAACCGCATCGGTGCCGAGCCGGGATACGAACGCGATGTCGACGACGGCGAAGATCGATTCCATCGACATCTCGAGCATCATTGGAACAGCCAGCAGGCCCAGCGCGCGTCCAACGGGCCCGCTCGTGTATTCCACGTCGTTATCACTCAGGGATTCGCGTATGAACGCTGCAGTTCTTCGCCAGTAGGAAGCCTGATCGCCGGAGTAGGTCATAACAGGGATTCTATCGTCAGGTCCGCGATCGTACAGCGCGAGTTTGAAAAAGCGAGACGATGTTAAACTGGCGACAACGCCCGCTTACCCGGACAACAAAATGCCAGACGGTCTGTGGCAAATACTCATACTGATCGCCATTGTGATCGTCTATGTCGTCGCAAAGATCGTCGGATACATGCGTCAGAGCGAAGAACAGTGGCAACAGGTCGACAAGAGCAAGTTACGTGAATGGGAAGATGACGAGGAAGCCAGTGAAACTCTGGTCAACGACGTCGATCGCTCCTGAGGATCGACTCCAGTTCGCGTGCGGTATCTTTCGCGGACTGGATCAATTTTTCTTCGGAATGGTGGATCGCGTGTTGCTCCGCAAGTAATTGAGCGTCTCGCTCGCGAAACGTCCGGCCAATACGCACGATCTCATCGGTGTCGAATCCCAACTTGTCGAGGACGCTTTCCCCGAGTGAAATACTGGACAGAAGCGTCTCGCGGCGAATGTCCTCAATGCCCAGGTCCATCAACCTGTGCGCGTGCCGCCGGTTACGCGCTCGTGCAATGATTTTCAGGTTCGGAAAATGTCGAATTACGGTTTCGGCGGTCTTCATCGACGCCGTTACGTCATCGATCGCCAGTACCAGAAGCCTGGCATGATCAGCCCCGGCCGCTCTCAGCAAATCGAGTCGCGATGCGTCGCCGAAATGAACCGTGCTGCCGTAGCGCCTTACGACATCGACCTGCGACGAATCGATCTCGAGCGCCGTAAATGGCTTATCGACGCTGCGCAGCAGCCTGCCGACAATCTGACCAACACGGCCAAAGCCTGCGATGATGACTTCGTGATGCTGATCGTCGGGCCGGTCATACTCGGGCTCCGGCGAGTCTTCCATGCGCGTCACCAGGTGTTCGACCAGCAGATAAACGAACGGCGTCAGCAGCATTGATACGGCCACCGCGAGTATGAGCTCATCAATCAGTCCGGGTGGTGCGATGTGCTCGCGGGCGACGATGCCGAATAATACGAAAGCGAACTCACCGCCCTGTGACAAGACTGCGGCGAGGCTGATCGAGCTGCGCCAGTCACACAATCCGAAAACGCGTGCCAACGGCACCAAAACCAGCGCCTTCGCGAGCATGAGTGCAGCGACGAAAAGGAAGATGCGGCCCGGCACGTCCAGCAGCAAAGTGATGTTGACCGACATGCCGACCGCAATGAAAAACAGGCCCAGCAGCAGGCCCTTGAACGGCGCGATATCGGCTTCGAGCTGATGTCGGTATTCGGAGTCCGCGAGCAGCATGCCGGCGATGAAGGCACCGAGGACCATAGACATGCCGGCGAATTCCATCAGCAGCGCAGCGCCGACGACGACCAGCAATGCCGTAGCCGTGAAAATCTCCGGAATCTTCGATGCAGCCACGATATGCAGGATCGGGCGCAGAGCGTATCGTCCGCCGACGATCAGCCCACCGATGGCCAGAGCCATGAATGCAATGCGCGAAATGTCGAAGCCGCTATCTGCAGTGGCCGATGCACCGAGCATTGGTAGTACAGCGATCAGCGGGATGACCGCAAGATCCTGGAAAAGCAAGGTTGCAAATGCTGCACGGCCGTGGCCTGAGGTCAGCTGTTTCTTCTCCGCCAGCAGCTGCAGCACAAAGGCCGTTGAAGACAGCGCCAGAATTAGCCCGATCACGATGGCGGCCTTCACGTCCAGCCCATAGGCGATTGCCAGCAGAGAAATGACGACGGCACTCACAAGCACTTGTGCTGTGCCGAGGCCGAACACCATTTTGCGCAGTACCCACAGGCGCGACGGCTTGAGTTCGAGCCCGATGACAAACAGCAGGAATACGACACCGAGTTCCGCGAAATGCAGGATGTGCTCGGCATCCGAGACGAACGCAAGGCCGAATGGGCCAATGATGATGCCGGCGGCCAGGTAGCCAAGCACCGAGCCGAAACCGAGCCGTTTGCTGATCAGTACGCTGATAATTGCGGCCAGCAGATAGACGATGAATTCCTGCAGCAGTGTCACGGAATGTCCTCAAAACCGATAATGCCGGCGCAGCGCTGAGTTTAATGCAGATTCGCAATCAGGCAATTATTCCGACAAAAGCTGCGCACGCCGTCGCCAGACCTTCGACCGGCGGTGATTTTCGATTACACTGGTCAAAATCCTGCAGGATCTGTTTATGTCCGTTCGCAAAAATTCTCGCCATGCGCTGACTGCCGCCCTGTTCGCCGTGTCCTGGATCGTCGTCGCTTGTGACACGTCCGACCCGATCCCGACCGTAGTGGATAAGGCCGCGGGGCGGGAGAACGTTGAGGCCATGGCACAGGAGCATGCAAAGGACACGACCGATCCCAGCGGGGCGGCGCAAATCGCGCCGCGGCGCCCGGTCATCTCGGAATCTCTGCCGTACGCAGAAATCGAGGATGAACTCGTCTATGGATACTTTGTGTTTCCGTCCAACATGATCGAGCCGCTGCCGGCGATAATCGTTATCCACGAGTGGTGGGGACTCAATAACAACGTGCGTGCGATGGCGAACCGGCTGGCCGCCGAGGGCTATATCGTGCTTGCCGTCGATCTCTTCGGCGGCCAAATAGCCGCTAGTCCCTCGGAAGCGAGGGAGCTGATGGTTTCGGTCGTCGAGAATCCGGAGCGTGCCGCGGAAAATATCCGCCGAGCCTACGAATTTGTCGATGATACGGCAGGTGCGCCGAGCATCGGCTCGCTGGGCTGGTGTTTCGGCGGCGGCTGGTCTCTAAATACCGCTATGTTGTTTCCCGACACGCTGGATGCCTCAGTCATCTACTATGGCCAGGTGACAGAGGACGAAGACAAGCTGCGCCCGATCTCGGCGCCGATTCTCGGTTTGTTCGCGGCCGAGGATCGCGGCATCCGGGTTGAATCGGTGCAGGCGTTCGAACAGTCTCTTGAGCGCCTCCGCAAGGATTTCGAGATTCATATCTACCCGAACGTCGGCCACGCATTCGCGAACCCGACGGGCAGAAATTACAACGCCGAGGCCGCCGAAGACGCCTGGCAAAAAACGCTCGACTTCCTAAGTCAGAACCTGTCGTCAGACGCATCCTGAGACTGCCCTTCAGCAGCATTGCCCGCGGAGGCGCAGATGAGCCTGATGTCGAGCGGCACTGCCTTGAAGTGCATGGATGGCCCTTCGTCGCCGGCACAACGTAACGACACCTGCGCCGTCAGAGCAGCGCGAATCAACAGAGATTGCACTGGCCCGGCATCGAGTTCGTCGCTGATACAAAACGCTTCTGTTGCAAGCGGTGCCAGTTGCAGCTTCGGGATTCGCAGCGTTGTCTCGAAGATCGCTGCGCCGTTGGACTCACCGACCCGGTAGACCGTTTGTGTATCGGCCACGCTGATCGAGACCGTTTCAGGATGGGCATTGGCCCCGCATTGTGCGGCGACAGAAATCTCGAATTCGAGTGCCGGCAGAACCACCAGGCGCCGACCGGCCGCTTGCGCCGGGATTTCCGCAATTGCGGCCTGTGGATGCACCAGGAGTGGATTGCCGGCGCTGCTGTCCGCGGCACCAGCGCTCGGCATCAGGGCCAGCAGCATGAATGTTCTCAACGGGCGCATGCGAGAAAACTACGGCAAGTTGAAAGAATATCAAGCGCTACAGCCATGGTAACCTCGTGCGACCGATGCCGCTGCACGTTGTGGCGGAAGCAAAGGAACACACCCTTGATGAAACGGACCGCCCGCGTGACCTACAGGGTTGCCCGCCGCATAGCGGTTGCTCTCGTTGGATTCACGATATTGCTTGCCGGCATTGTCATGATTGTGATACCCGGGCCGGCGCTTATCGCCATACCAGTCGGGCTGGCGATTCTGGGCATCGAGTTTGCATGGGCACGTTTCTGGTTGAAGCATGTCCGTGAGCGCCTGAGCGGCCTCAATGCGCAAGACTTCGGCGATCGTGCTGAGCGTCATCGGGCACGTGTCGAGCAGCGCTAGAGAGGTCTGTTGAGGTACCCGCCCTGCGGCAAAAAGATGGCGCCGGAGCACTGAATTCGATGATCGAAACAGCGAGCCGATCCGACACGGAGCGGACTCCGGCGCCCAGGTACTAACGGCAGGGGGGTGCCGCCGGACCATCCAGGTCCGCTTTTTTGCCGGCATTCCTGCCGGCTGATTCCGGCGAGCTGCGCCGGCCAGGATATCAGGGGGGAGAATCCTGGCCGCCGGCCCGTCGGAGGGGGTTCGTCGTGCCGCTAGCGGTTACCCGCAAGCAATATTGAATTGCGGACTGAAAGGCGAATATCAAGGTCCAGCTCGACGTCGAGGACGATGGCCGTGGCCGCATCCGCGACAGCGGCGTGGTTCGCCTTATGGGCTTGTTCCAGGCTGCGGTCCGCTGCCGTGTGAATGGCGACAGCCGTTGAACTGACATCACTCATGTCGCTCGCGAGCGCAGAGCCCGCGGCGAAAGTGACACCGATCAGCACCAGCATGGCGCCGACCAATGCGAGCCTGTTTTCTACGTTACGCGTGTTCATGTTGCATCCTTTATTGGCGCGATCCGGCAGCGTCGTGCCGCCAGTTATCAATTCACTGACCTCCTTAATGCACAACCCGTGCCAACCTGGGAAACATATTAAAAACAGTGGTTTGGTGTTACAGACACGATTACGGAATTTCGTGAAACACGAAAAATCGTAAATGTTTTTACGAAATATCGTATACACTGCGGCGATGATTCAACGTGACGACTATCAGTGGCTGTTTCGTAAGGCACCGGCGATGGCGACATCGATCGCCGAGGACGGTTCGTATCTCGATGTCAACGACGCGTTCCTGCGACGCCTGGGATACAAACGTGAGGAAATGATCGGCCGTCCGCCGCTCGACTTCGTCACCCCCGCAAGTGCTCGCCGTGTGCGAGAGGAGTTTCGGCCGGCGCTGCGGCGAACCGGAAAACTTGAGAACAAGCCAATCAGTTTGGTCACGAAGTCAGGCGACGTGGTTGACTGCCTGACGAACGCGCTGGTCGAGTATGACCCTCAGGGTGAATACTTGCGCACGGTGGCGATGTACACAGAAATTGCGGACCAGGCGCGTGCCAATTTCAAGTACCGCACTTTGTACCGCTCGACGCCCGCGATGCTGCATACGCTCGATACTGACGGCAATATAGTCACGATCACGGATCACTGGCTGCAAAAGCTCGGCTATGAGCGCAGAGAGGTCATAGGCCGCCCGATTACCGACTTCTACGGCGCAGCCGAACGCGAGCGATTCGCCGGTGCGCGCTTGCCTGAAGCGATTAACCGCGGTGACTTCAATAATCTAGAGCGGCAACTGCTTACCCGGGACGGGCAGGTGCTGGATATCGTGATGTCATCGATTTCTCATCGTGATGCGGCCGGCAACGTCGACCGCATGCTTGTCGCGTCCAAGGATGTCACCGAGCGTAACCAGGCAGAGCGGCGATTGCGTCGATCACTTGCCGAGAATGCCCGGCTGCGCGAGGAGCTCGAGCATGAGCGCGACTATCTGCGCGAGGAAGTCAACGTTGCTTTGAACTTCGGGCGCATCGTCGGCACCAGCCCTGCGCTCAAGGCCATGTTGAAGCGTGTGGAAGCCGTCGCCAACACCCCGGCAACTGTGCTTGTTCTCGGCGAATCCGGTGTGGGCAAGGAACTCGTTGCACGCGCCATACATGCGAAAAGTCCACGAGCCGACGGACCGCTCGTCAAGGTCAACTGCCCCTCCATCCCGAAAGAGCTATTTGAGAGCGAATTTTTTGGTCACGTCAAAGGCGCCTTCACGGGCGCTCATCGCGATCGTATTGGCCGCTTTCAGCTCGCCGATGGCGGCACCATCTTCCTCGATGAGGTCGGCGAGATACCGATCGAGTTGCAGAGCAAGCTGTTGCGCGTACTGCAGGAAAGCGAATTCGAACGCGTCGGCGATGACATCACGAGGTCCGTCGATGTGCGCGTCATCGCAGCAAGCAATCGCCAACTGGAGCAACTCATCGTCGATGGCAAGTTTCGCGAGGACCTGTTCTACCGGATCAGCGTGTTTCCCGTTGAGGTACCGCCGCTGCGGGATCGTGGCGATGACGTGATTCAGCTCGCCCAGGAATTTCTTGATCAGACCTGCAAGAACTTCGGTCGCGATGCCATGGTTCTGACACGTGGTCAGGCGGAGAAGCTGCGCCAGTACGATTGGCCCGGTAACGTGCGCGAACTCAAAAATGTTATTGAACGTGCCGTAATTCTTTCGCCAGGTAATGTGCTGCGGCTCGACGTATCGATGCCGGACGTTGACTTGCACCTTGACGAACCATCAGTTTCGGCGCAAGCGGGGGATATCTTTCTCAGCGAAAAGGAAATGCGTGATTTTCAGAAAAAAAATCTCGTCACCGCACTTAAGCAGACAAACTGGCGGGTATCGGGACCAGATGGCGCCGCGGCGTTACTCGGTGTGAAGCCGACGACCCTCGCGGATCGCATTCGTACGTATGGCATCCGGAAACCCGTGCGGCGTTAGAATTCCGCCAAAGTGACATTGGACGGGCCCAGCAAGTCGCGCGTTACAGCACAGAGTGCGAAACTGTGCGCAGGAACCAGCGAAGGAATTCGATATCAGGGTGCCAGGCTGCAAATGAAAAAAAGACTCATCGCCGGCTTGTTATTGGCAGCCTTCATCATGCAGGCGGCAGAGGCAACCGACACGACGTTACCGGCGTCGGTCCGCAGTCTGCTGGATCTGCGCCACGTTCCACATGAATCTTTGAGTGTGTATGTCGAAGATCTGAGCAGCGGCGAGCCGGTGCTGCGCTGGCTGGAGGATTTGCCACGCAATCCCGCGTCGACGATGAAACTGCTGACGACACTGGTCGCGCTCGATTTGCTTGGCCCGTCGTATACCTGGAGAACGGAGGTCTATGCGCTCGGCAATATCGACGATGGCCGGCTGGACGGTGATCTACTCATCAAAGGCTATGGCGACCCGTTTCTGGTCAATGAAAGGGTATGGCAGCTGTTGCGACAGATTCGGCACGCCGGCATTCATAACGTCACCGGCGACCTGCTGATTGACAACAGTTACTTTGACGTTGCCGAGCACGATCCCGCAGCGTTCGATGGCCGGCCGCTACGCGCCTACAATGTCGCGCCCGACGCATTGCTGATGAATTTCAAGGTTATTCGATACTGGTTCGAGCCGGATACCGAGGCAAATGCCGTTCGAGTGCGGCTCGATCCGCCGCTCGAAAACATTCACGTTGAGAACCGTCTGGCGCTCGGTACAGGCCCTTGTCGCGGCTACCAGCGCGGCATCACGATGACGGTCAACGAAGCGATAGACAGGGTGACGTTCGGCGGAAAATTCCCGGCGAGTTGCCGCCGTTACGCGATGGACCGAACGGCACTCGATCATGGCGAATACGCCTTCGGCCTGTTCACGCATTTATGGCGGGAATCAGGGAGCCGGTTCGACGGTGGCTGGAGACATGCAGACGCACCTGAAGACGTGGAACCGATCGTGACATTCGATTCCTTGCCCCTCGCCGACCTGATTGCCCGGGTCAACAAGCACAGCAACAATGTGATGGCCCGCCAGGTGCTCTATACCGTGGCCGCAGAGCAACTCGGCGCACCTGGCACGGAGGCAGGCGGACGCACGGTCGTTCGGGATTGGCTGGCCGCAAATGGCTTCGAATTCGCCGGATTGAAGTTCGACAACGGCGCCGGCTTGTCTCGTAACGCACGCATAAGCGCACGCGAATTTGGCTCAGTGTTGCGCTACGCATGGGCTCAGCCATATATGCCGGAGTACCTCGCATCGATGCCGCTATCGGGTCTCGACGGCACGCTGTCCGAGCGCTTCGATGACGCCGCATTGACGGGAATGGCGCACCTGAAAACCGGGTCGCTGGACCATGTTTCGGCCATCGCAGGTTTCATGCAGGCGCGGTCCGGGCGGCGATTTGCGGTCGTGATGCTGCACAATTACCAGGACATCCATCGCGGTCCGGGTGATGAGGCGCAGACGGCGCTGCTCAGGTGGCTGTACGAACAATAGACAGGACACGGTGTCCTGCCCTGCGAATTTACCGGACAGGACACCTGGATCGCTGTAGTACACTCCACGCGTTCAAGGGAGGTTCAATATGCGTCTTGTGTTTATGGTTTTGTTGTTTGCGCCGCTGATCGTCGCGGCTGAGACAGGGTATGTCACCGACAGGCTGATCCTGGGATTGCATCTGGCCGAGGATACGAGCGACCGGGCGTTCCGCTCGCTCGAAAGCGGGCAAGCCGTCGAGATCCTGTCGCGTGACCGCAACTATGCACATGTGCAGCTGCCTGATGGCGCCCAGGGCTACGTCAAGGCCGCCTACCTCGTTTACGAGAAACCCGCGAAGCTGATCGTCGCCGAGTCACAGGCCGAGGCCGAGCGCCTGGCAGGCGAACTGGAGGAACTGCGGCAAGCCTTTTCCGGCCCCGCGGCGACGATAGAGGCCCTGCAGCAAAAATCCGCTGATCTGCAGGTGCAGCTCGATGAACGGACAGCGCAGCTCTCGGATATAGGAACGCAAAACGACAGCTTGCGCAGCCGCCAGCAGAACTATCAGTACAGCCTGCCGCTGGCGTGGGTGGCGGGCGCGATCGGCGCTTGCCTTATCGCCGGCTTTCTCGGCGGGTTGTGGTGGGTTGACCAGCGCAGCCGCAGGCGCCACGGCGGAATTCGCATCTACTAGGAGTCAGGCGGCCTCTGTAATATCGTCGGAACACCCACCGCGAATCGGTAGCTGCGCTTCCGCAAACAGCTTATCGATGTCTTCTTGCGAACGGGCGTGGCGCACCTGCTCAAGCTGTTCCACCGTTATGTGCGGTGCGAACAAACTGACAAAGTCGAGCATGTAGCGGCGCAGGACTGAATCTTTGCGAAAACCGATCCAGGTAGTGCTGCGCGGGAACAAGCCTTCGGCTTCGATGGCCGCAAGGTCCTTTTTGTCGTCACAGTCCTCGGCCATGCTTGCAACAATGCCGACGCCCAGACCCATACGCACATAAGTCTTGATGACATCCGCATCGCGCGCCGTGAATACGACATCGGGCTCCAGCCCCTGTTCGGCGAAAGCCCGTTTCAGTGACGATTGTCCACCGAAACTGAATACATAGGTTACGAGCGGAAACTCGGCAAGGTCGTGCAGTGTCAGCTTCCTGTCCAGTTGCGCCAGGCCGTGGTCTTTGGGGACCAGAATCTTGCGGTCCCAGTGATAGCTCGGCACGAGCAAAAGATTGTTGAAAAGCTCACTCGAGCCCGTTGCGATCGCAAAATCGATCTCGTTTGCGGCCACCATGTCCGCGATCTGCTCCGACGTACCTTGATGCAGGTTCAGGCTGACTTTTGGATATTGTTTGCGAAATATCTGGATGACGTCAGGCAACACGTAACGGGCTTGCGTATGTGTCGTCGCGATTGACAGCGAGCCTTCTTCTTCGTGGTAATAGTCCGACGCGAGGCTGCGAATATTCTCAACTTCCTGCATGATCAGGCGTGCGCGATCGATCACCTGCCGGCCTGCCGCCGTGACGCCACCAAGACTCTTGCCTTTGCGCGCGAACAACTGTAGCCCGAGCTCTTCCTCGAGCAGCTTCAACTGTTTGCTGACCCCCGGTTGAGACGTATACAGGCGCTCTGCCGCCGCCGTAATATTCAGCCCGTTGTCAACGATCGCAAGCAAGTACTTGAGTTGTTGTAGTTTCATTCCAAACTGGCGCCGCTTCGATTTCTCTATGTGACCACCGATATTGCCGATCGTTTCCGAAATTGCAGCAAATAACACCTGGATTCAGGGATTCGGAGAATTCACCGGCTCGCGAGCGATTATGCGCATATTCGCCCCCGATACGGTGCTACATATAACACAGCGCTATATCGGCAGAAATACCCCGTCTTTTTGGGCGGTGGCCGAAGTTTCTGCTATACACAGGGATGCAGACAACAAAACAAAGGGAAATCCAATGATCTATGACGATATTCTGCAAACCGTCGGCAAAACGCCGGTCGTGCGCCTGAACCGCATGGCTCCCGACAATGTGGAGCTGTATGTCAAGGTTGAGTCGTTCAACCCGATGGCGTCGGTCAAAGACCGGCTCGCGGTAGGCATCATCAATGACGCTGAGAAAAAGGGCACGCTCGCTCCTGGACAGACCGTCATAGAGGCAACGTCGGGGAACACGGGCATCGCATTGGCGATGGTCTGCGCCGCCAAAGGACACCCATTCGTAGCAACGATGGCGGATTCGTTTTCGGTTGAGCGCCGCCAGGTCATGCGCGGTTTCGGCGCCAAGGTCATACTGACGCCCGCCGCTGAACGAGGAACCGGCATGGTCAGGAAGGCCGAGGAGCTGGCAGACAAGCATGGCTGGTTCCTCGCTCGCCAGTTCGAAAATCCGGCCAATCCGGAATATCACCGCCATACGACCGGGCCGGAAATACTGAGCGACTTTGCGGGCAGGCGTCTCGACTACTGGGTGACTGGTTACGGCACCGGCGGGACGATGACCGGCGCTGGTGAAGTGATCAAGGCAGCAAGGCCCGAGGTAACCATTGTTGCGACGGAACCGGCCGGAGCATCGTTGCTGGCCGGCAAGGAATGGAGCCCGCACAAGATTCAGGGCTGGACGCCGGATTTCATTCCTGATGTTCTGAACCGCGATATCTATGATCAGCTGCTGGCGGTGACTGACGATCGTGCGATCGAGGTGTCGCGGCAACTCGCAGCCGAGGAAGGCATATTTGCCGGAATTTCGTCGGGCGCGACGCTTGCCGCAGCACTCGACGTTGCGCAATCGGCGCCGGATGGCGCCGTGATACTCGCCATGTTGCCGGATACCGGTGAACGTTACCTGAGTACACCGCTGTTCGAGGGCGTCAACGAAGGATCTGACGACGACTGGCTCGCAGCCCAGTAGGAGGGCCTTTACGGTCAGGATGACCTTATGTCGCGGAGCACAGGGATGTGCGAGAGCGACGACGGTCAGGATGACCTTATGTCGCGGAGCACAGGGATGCACGAGAGCGACCAGGCCCGAAACCGTAGGAGCGCGCGCAGGCCCGAAACCCGCAACCCACTAATGAGACGTAATTGACTGAACCAGAACGGAAAATTAGCTGCAGCTGAGACCTCTATCACAGCTTCCTCAAGTTTTAGGTGGCATGGTGGGCGTCCCACGAAGACGCGGAGCACGCCGTGTCGGCAGACTTACACAGCCTGATAACAAGAAAAAACATCGGCAGGGCGAAAGGCTTGCTACATTCACTTGTGCCGCGCGCACAGTGCTTTTGCTTTTATGGCGTTGGCCGCAACTGCGTTTGGAGCAGCGACGGCGCCGACGACTACGAAATTGACAACTTTGTCGCCGAACTTCCCGATGTGGTGTTGATGGGCAGCGACGCGGAGTCCGAGTATCTGCGGCGCACCCTCAAGTCCGGACGGACGCTGCTCGTTCTGCCGGTTCACGGTGACGACGGCGTTGATCTTGGGCTGTTAGTCGTCGTATTTTCGCGTAACGCGGGCAAGTCGTCGTGGTTCAATCCGAGTCTTCTTGTCAATATTCTTGCGCCCGCCGTCGAGGTTATTGGCGAGGGCCTGCAACTCGATCAGCGTCTGCAATCGGAGCAGCAGCTACGCGAGGATATCGAAAACGAACTCAAGCTCGTCTACGAACTGGACGAGAAAATCTACACGATGTCACGCAGTCACGCGGGCCTTGCACAGCTCGTCGGCAAGAGTGGGCGATATCTCGGTATCGCATACAGTGTATTGCTGATCCCATCCAAGAGGATTCGCGTGAGTGCCACGCATTCCAGTTGGAAAAACGTCAACCGCAAAGTGCTGGACAAGTACCTCATCGAGCAAATGCTGCCCAAACTCGACGGCAAGCGCACGCCTGTCGTATTCGATATTCCGCCGGTCGAGGGATCAGACCAGGCGGGCGAACAAGGTTATCAGGCACTGTTGTGCCCTTTGATGGATAAGCACGACAATGTTGAAGGATTTCTGGCTTTACTTGGCCGAGTGACCAACGAGCCCTTCGACAATGCCCATCGCCGCTTCATGTCGAATATCACGCGCAAGGTCGAGCACGTAATCGAGCAGTCGTTTGATTCGATGACAGGATTGATGAATCGCCCGGGATTCGAAGCACAGCTGCGCGAATCCTGGAAAGCGCTTGCGGCCGAAAATGATGAGCACCAGATCATTTACCTGGATATCGACAACCTGCAGCTCGTCAACGACACATTCGGCCGCAAAGCCGGTGACGAGGTCATCTTGCGCTTCTCGCGCCTGCTGGAAGAGGATCTACCCAAGAGCGCGGTGCTGTCGCGACTGACCGGCGACGATTTTTGCATCTTGTTGACTCACGCTGATTCCGACAGCGCACTAGAACTCGCCAAATCCATTCGGAAAAAAAGCGAGACATTGCGTTATCTCGAAGGCGACAAGACGCTTCAGGTCACATTGAGCATCGGCATCGCCGAATTCAGCCGACGCCTGGGCGATGAAGGCACCGCACTGACATCTGCCCGGATGGCGCGCGACACGGCCAAGGATCATGGCCGCGACCGCATTGAAGTCTATGACGAGAGCAACCAAAGCATGATGCGCCGACAGGACGATATGGTGCTCGTGGCGCAGATTCAACAGACGATCGACGAAGACGGTTTCGAGTTACTGGCACAGCCGATTATGAGCCTGGCGGGCAATAATGAATGCCCACGCTTCGAAGTATTGCTGCGCATGAACGACCCAGACGGCAATCCTGTGTCGACGCAAGCGCTGTTTTCCGCCGCCGAGCGCTATCAGATGATGCCGCAGATCGACCGCTGGGTGGTGTCGGCGACGATCGCGAAACTGGCACAAAGCCCGGCGTTTGCCGACAGCGCCGGTGCCGTATTTTCGATCAATCTATCAGGCCAGTCTCTCTCTGACGACGACATTCTCGAATTCATCGACGACGAGATTCGGGAAGCAGGTCTCTTGACCCAGGTGCTGGGATTCGAAATAACGGAGTCGGCGGCCGTTTCGAATCTCGACAAGGCGCGGGAATTCATCGACGGACTGCGTAGCCGCGGATGCACGATCGCTCTCGACGATTTTGGCGCCGGCCTGAGTTCATTCGCTTACCTCAAGAATTTCAAGGTCGATACACTGAAGATTGACGGCAGCTTTATCCGCGATATCACTGACAACCGTATTTCTGAATCCATGGTGGCCGCGATCACGCAAGTAGCAAAGGTCATGGAACTCGAGACCGTCGCGGAATACGTCGAAAGCGAAGAGGCCCGTAAACTCCTGACTGAACTCGGCGTCGATTTTGCGCAAGGCCACGTGGTCGGCCGACCGATGCCGCTTGACGAGGTTATCGCCGAACTCAGCAATCTGAAAAATTCGTCCACTGCCTGAACCAATTAATTTCACCTTGATGAAGTACTGGTTAGACTGCGCACGATGGCAGGCTCCGGGACAACAACAGGCAACGCCATCGCTTCGCTACCCGGGCAATTACAGGGGGTTGCAGCGCGATGGTTTGAACGCCTTGACGCCGCATATGGCGTCGAAGGTCTGCCTGATGAACTTGTCGCGCCGCTCTCGCGCCTGGTGGCAATAAGCGACTTCGCGGGTAACGTGGCGCTTCGGGAATGGCCGTTCCTCCGCGATCACTGGCCGACATACGACAAGCCGCCACATAAATCGGCACTCAAGCGATTTGCGAGCGCTTGTGCCGCCAGCAGCGCATCGGTCGAGGAAACCAAACGCGACCTGCGCCAGTTTCGCAACCGGCAAATGCTGCATGTGCTGTGGCGCGAATCGACCGGCCTGGCTGACCTCGACGAGACCCTGTCATCGCTATCCGCACTCGCCGATGAACTGCTGAGTGCGGCCTCCGCCTATACGCAAAATCATTTACAGGAGCGCTTCGGCCGTGTGCTCGACGCGAGCGGTGAGCCGGTCCCCCTGGTCATCCTCGGCATGGGCAAACTGGGCGGAGAGGAGCTCAACTTCTCGTCTGATGTCGACCTTATTTTTCTTTACACGCGGGACGGCAAGAGCGATGGCAAACGTTCCTTGAGCGCGCAGGAATATTTCGCGCGACTGGTGCGCCAGGTCGTCGCATTGCTCGATGAGGTGACAGCCGACGGTTTCGTGTTTCGCGTCGACACCCGATTGCGGCCCTTCGGCGACAGCGGCCCGCCGGTTGTCAGTTTTGCGGCCCTCGAAAGCTACCTGCTGGAGCATGGCCGCAGCTGGGAGCGCTACGCTTATGTAAAGGCGCGCATCGTCGGGCCCAGGCCGGACAGACAAGTCGCAGATGAACTGTTTGCGACCGTGATATTGCCGTTCGTCTACCGTCGGTATCTCGACTACGGTGTGTTCGAGTCTCTCAGGAAAATGCATGCATTGATCGCTGCGGAAGTACAGCGTCGCGAACTCGCAGGCAACATCAAGCTGGGGCCGGGCGGAATTCGTGAAATTGAGTTCATCGTGCAGTCTTTGCAGCTCGTTCGAGGCGGTAGTCATCCGGAACTGCAAGGCGCCAGGTTGCAATCTGTGCTACCGAAACTTGTTGGCAGTCGTGGCTTGCCCGCTACCGCGGCAGACCAGCTGCTGGCTGCGTACCGTTTTCTCCGCAGGCTCGAGAACTACATACAGGCCATACGTGATCAACAGTCGCATGACCTCCCGAGCGACACACTCGATCAGGCGCGCCTGAGTCTCGCAATGGGGTATTCGACCTGGAAGACGTTGAGTACAGACGTCGCAAGATATCGTCATGATGTTACGCAGCAGTTTGATGCAATCGCATTTCGCGATACCGGTGGCGCAAAAGACGATCGGCTGACGCAGCGCTTATCAGACTTATGGGAGCGTCAGGCTGACCGCGAGCAGTGGGCGAAAGCGTTGACTGAAGAGCAATATGGAGACGCAGGCAAACTCGCCGAGGAAATAACGATATTCCAGGACGCGCCGGCCACACTGAAGAGTGACGCGACATCGCGCCGCCGCCTGCAAAATTTCGTGCCGCAACTGCTGACTGTGATCAAAGAGAGTAGCGATGGCTTGCTCGCATTGACAAGGACCTTCGCGATCATTGATCAGATCTTGCGGCGCAGCGCCTACGTCGCGCTGTTGAACGAAAATCGCATGGCCATGCAAAGACTTGTCGGCCTGTGTGAGAGCAGCGCCTATATCGCCGAACAGATAGCAAGATTTCCCGTGTTGCTTGACGAGTTGCTCGATCCAACAATTTATACGGAACGCGTGGACAAGGGCGAATTTCGCTCCGAGCTGAAAGACCGCCTGGGTCTTGCGCATGAGCGTGACAGCGAGGCACAAATGGAAACCCTGGCGCAATTCCAGCGTGCCAATCTGTTTCGCATCGCCGTCGCCGATGTCAGTGGCAATCTGCCGCTGATGAAGGTCAGCGACAGTCTGACGTATCTGGCGGAAACCGTCCTGGAGCATGCACTCGAGGTTGCATGGGAGGATCTCACGGCCCGTCATGGCATTCCGTGCTATGAGCTCGACGGAGAAGCGCGTGTGGCCGGCTTCGGTGTCATCGCGTACGGCAAACTTGGTGGCCTCGAGCTTTCCTACGAATCCGATCTCGATCTCGTGTTCCTGCATGATTCACGAGGTTCCGGACAGGTCACTGATGGCGACAAGCCGATCGAGAACGCGATGTTTTTTGCTCGTCTGGTGCGACGCCTCGTGCATTTTCTGACAACTCCTACGAGCTCGGGTGTTCTCTACGAAGTGGATACACGCCTGCGCCCTAGCGGTCGGTCAGGCCTCCTGGTCACAAGCACTGACGCCTATGAGCGCTATCAGGAGGAGAATGCATGGACCTGGGAGCACCAGGCGCTGTTGCGCGCGCGACCGGTCGCCGGTAGCTCCGGGGTGGCGCAGGAATTCACTCGTATTCGGAGCGAAACGCTTGAGCGTCGGGTACGCCGCGACAGCCTTGCTGAGGATGTCAGGGCAATGCGCGAGCGCATTCGTGCCGAGCATGATTGCAGCGATAGCGGCGTCTTTCACCTCAAGCAGGGGGCCGGCGGTATTGGTGATATTGAATTCATCGTGCAATACCTGGTCTTGCGCCATGCCGAAGTGGAACCTTTGGTTTTTTACTTTACTGACAACATTCGGCAGCTCGAAGCGCTGGCGAAGGCGGGCTGCATCACGGACGGTTTGGCCAGCGAGCTGCAGGGTATTTATCGCCGCTTTCGACAACAGCTGCACCGCATGGCACTGAACGGCCAACCGCCACTTGTCGCAGCGGATGAATTTTCCGCGGAGCGAAACATTGTCATAAGCGCCTGGGACGCCTGCCTGGGCTAGTGCCCTGTCGGACACGCCAACAGGCAGCAGTGATCGTAGCCGCGCGCACGGGCGTGTGCGTATAATTCGCGAACAGTTTCTTAGAGGGCAGGGGTATCCGTGACAGCGCGAGCGGGAACAGTCGATCAAAACCTGATACCGGCAAATGCACAGCATCGGTATGGGGTTCGGAAGCGGGATCTGCCCCTGTCCTGCCCGATGCCCGGCATGTATCTGTGGAATTCGCATCCGAAGGTTTATCTGCCGATCGAGGAGACCGGCGAGGCCAAGTGCCCCTACTGCGGGGCGGAATACTCGTTCTCGGACGCCGAGGCATAAGCCAGGAATTACCGCATGCACGTAGTTACCGGAGGCGCCGGTTTTATAGGCAGCAACCTCGTCCGCACGCTGCTTGATAGTGGGCACGATAACGTCATCATCGTCGATGACCTGCGCAATGGTCACAAATTCGTCAACATTGCGGATCTGCCGATCGCCGATTACATCGACAAGGACGAATTTCTGCAAAAGCTCGATTCGGATAAGGCGTTTGCCACCGGCATCCACGCTGTCCTGCATCAGGGCGCCTGTTCCGAAACAACCGAATGGGACGGCCGCTACATGATGCAGAACAACTATGCGTATTCGCAGCGACTGCTGCATCATTGCCTGAAACAGGGCACGCCCTTTGTCTATGCATCATCCGCCGCCGTCTACGGTGCATCGCTTGCCTTTGCCGAACATCCCGACAATGAGCGGCCGCTCAATGTGTATGGCTATTCGAAACTGCAGTTCGACCGCTACGTTCGTCGTATTGCGGCAACACCGGATACCCAGGTTGTTGGACTGAGATACTTCAATGTTTATGGCCCGGGCGAACAACACAAGGATTCAATGGCCAGTGTCGCGTGGCACTTCGACAAGCAGGTGCGAGAAGACGGTGAGGCACGCCTGTTCGCCGGCTCCGGTGGCTATGATGACGGCGAGCAGGTGCGGGATTTCGTTTATGTTGACGACGTGTGTGCCGTCAATCTTTGGTTTCTCGATCATCCCGAAGTTTCCGGAGTCTATAATGCTGGCACCGGCCGCGCGCAAAGTTTCAACGACGTCGCGAAGGCAGTGATCGAATGGCACGGCAGTGGCAAAATTCGCTACATACCATTCCCCGCACATCTCGAGGGCGCGTACCAAAGCTATACACAGGCTGACCTGACCAGCTTGCGCAACACAGGGTGCGACGTTGATTTTCGCCCGGTCGAGAACGGCGTCAAAGATTACCTGGATCAGCTGTCCGGCTGACGCCGATGTCGTCAGCAGCGACACTGATCGTCGGGCCGTCCTGGGTCGGGGACATGGTAATGGCGCAGGCGTTGCTTTTGCTGCTCAAGCAACGTGACCCGGAACGCGATCTGGATGTCCTCGCGCCTGACTGGTCATTGCCCATTGTCTCGCGAATGCCGCAGGTGCGGCGGGGCATTGCGGCGCAAACGGGGCACGACGAGATGGGCCTGAGGAAGCGCTGGCGAATCAGCCGCGAATTGAGGCAGCAGGGCTACGATCAGGCGATCATTCTGCCACGCTCTCTCAAGGCCGCGCTCATCCCATGGTTTGCCTCAATCGAGCGGCGTACCGGCTTTCGCGGCGAGAGTCGTTATGGGCTGATCAATGACGTGCGCCCGTTCGACCGCGACATACTTGACCAGACGGTGAAGCGCTTCGCCGCACTGGGACTGGAACCGGGCGAGTCCCTCGCGGAGATACCGAATCCGGTGCTGCGTGTATCCGGAGCCAATCAGGACGCGCTCCTGGACAAACTCGACATTCGTGGCGACCGGCCCGTTATTGCGATGATGCCGGGCGCAGAGTACGGGCCTGCCAAATGCTGGCCCATTGAGTACTTCTCGGAGCTGGCGTCGCTGCTGGTCGCCGATGGCTACGATATCTGGGTCCTCGGCTCAGCCAGTGACGCCTGCCCCGGCAAGCAAATTGCCGCGCAGAGCGCCGCAATCAACCTCTGCGGCAAGACATCGCTGGCCGATGTCATAGATCTGCTGGGCCTCGCCAGGCAGGCTGTCAGCAACGACTCGGGTCTGCTGCATATTGCAGCCGCAGTTGGTACCCACGTGCATGGCATCTACGGCTCCTCCACGCCGCGATTCACGCCGCCGTTGACCGGCAAGCGAGACATGCATTATCTCGGTATCGAATGCAGCCCCTGTTTCGAGCGCCGCTGCCCGCTGCAGCATCTGCGGTGCCTGAAGGAAATACTGCCAG
>Ga0255058_10000589_pt1 | contig 21324 bp, 15 predicted proteins | sample Cases_109_9_MG_FD_188637 | JGI IMG/M metagenome (GOLD analysis project Ga0255058, IMG submission 188637) | Seawater microbial communities from Amundsen Gulf, Northwest Territories, Canada - Cases_109_9 | ecosystem: Environmental > Aquatic > Marine > Gulf | place: Canada: Northwest Territories... | reverse complement strand
TGTGGAAAAACGGCACCCTGTCTATCTGGCGGTTCTCCATGATAAGGGGAACAAATTCAATGATCAGCACACCCAGGTAGACGGTCAGACAGAAGGCAACCTCGGTGAGCATGGAATGAACGTTCGCATGCCAAAAGATAAACCACCCCCTCAGCGGTTGACCAATGTCGATTCCCAGAATAAGAAGCGCTGAGCTATAGCAGATGACCCCGATAAGAACCGCATAGTTGATAATATTTTTCAATTCATCTTTTCCGATGATATATCTCAAGAAACCTGTAAAAAAGGCGCCGCCTCCCAGCGCAATCACTGTAAGGTCAGCCCATATCCACGCGGCAAATCCATAGGCATCATTCATGTTGGTCTGATTGAGCCCTTTGAGCCAAACCAGCATCATGGCGAAAACGCCCAGCAAGAGAACAACGACAACCGGTCCGAGTCGAATGATAAATTGTGGGAACGGACAGCGTTTAACCCCTTTGGGTATTAGTGCGTTATCCATGCGTTATGTGCTCCTCCCAGAAAGCGTTTTATTTTCCTTTTTCAGATAATTATCGCCGGCCCGTCTGATCCACTCCCGGCTTGACAGATAGTAAATTTTAGGATTGGTGCCCAGCCGTTCCAAAAGTCGAAATGCCCTGGGATTCTTCGTTCGTCCCCCGTGTTTTCGATCTGGACGTACCAGTTGTTGAACGGTGTGTTCCGGGTTGTTCAAATCACCAAAGGTGATGGCATCCGCAGGGCATGCCTGGGCACATGCGGTTTGGTATTCATTTTCTTTCAGCACTCGCCTTTTCTCCAAATAGGCCTTGTCCATCGCCAACTGGTATCTATGAAAGCAGAAACTGCACTTTTCCACCACACCCCTCATTCGAGGTGATACATCCGGGCTTAAATATTTTTCCATATCGCTGGGCCAGACCGGATCCCACCAGTTAAAATATCGGGCGTGATAAGGGCACGCGACCATGCAGTACCTGCACCCGATACATCTCGAATAAATTTGGCTGACAATTCCGGTTCTCAGACTATAGTCCGTCGCCGTTACCGGACAAACCGACACACAGGGTGAATGGCCATGATCAGCTTCGCAGTGCATGCATGGTCTGGGAATATAGCAGATGTCCGCTTCGGGAAAGGCTTTTCCATTGGTCAGCTTGTAGACCCGCATCCAGGTGATGCTGTCCAATTTATTCGATTCATCCTCCTTAAACGGCACGTTGTTTTCAGCCATACACGCGACCATACAGGCACCGCATCCGGTGCATTTATCCAGGTCGATTACCATTCCATATTTTTTCTCATGTTCCATAAGAACCTCTTTGGGTCGCCGATTGCCGATTAAACAGGAGCCCTTTTGTATCAATCCCTCTTCATCTGTTAATGGAATCAGGTTTTGTTAAGCTTTGCTCTGATCCCCCAAACAGCATTAAGGCCGGAAACCGGATCTTCAACCGAGCCGATCAGCTCGTTCACATTAACGCCTTTCCCCGACAGGAATTTGTCGTAAGCCGTATGACCCAATCCACTGGGTATGGCCACTGTTCCCGGCATGATGCCGTCAAACATATGTATACGCACCCGTGCGCTCCCCTTTGGCGTCGTTAACGTCGCATAGTTGCCCTCAGATAAGCTGTATGCCCGGGCGGTCTTTGGATTAATCTCAACAAAGCTATCTTTCTTTTTCAGCACCGTATCCTCAACTGTTTTGATCACAAAAGGAGGATCGCCGATAAAACCGTTCGCCAATCTCATGGAATCATATGGGATGAGTGTCAAAGGAAATGATGCCGGTTCTCCTTCGAGCTTGACCGGCCGATATTGATAATCGGTTGGGGTGTTATTGTTTAAAAAAGCAAATTTTCCGGATGGGGAACCCAATATCTCATCCCATTTCGGTGCCTTAAAATTCGGGTCTGTCCAGAATCCGGCTTCGATAAGCGTCTTCCACATCTTCCCCATCGTTTGCTCCAGACAGTTTTCGTAATTCTCCCATGCAAAGGCATCTGCGGTCCCCTTCCCCAGCTGTTTTGCCAGACCGATGATCACATCCCCCACATGTTTTGTGTTGAACTGGGGTTTAACCGCCGGCCTAGACAGACCGACAATCGGTTTCTGGAGCCCGGTAACGCCTGGTACGTCTTCATAACGTTCAAGATAGATATGATTCGGCAGTATAAGATCGGCGTTAGCAGCGGTTTCATCCATGAAAGAGGAAAAGCTTGCCACAAACGGGATCTTGTCGAACACCTCTTTGATGACCTTTGAATCAGGGAGGGTATAGAGTGGGTTGGCATCTGAAACCAGAAGCGCCTGAATGGGAGATATTTCTTTTGAATGAATCATTTTAAAGAATCGATTGAGGAGAGATCTTGATTGGGGATATTTTTTATCTCCCGCACCATCTACTCGGCGCTGCTGAAGACCTTTTGCGGCAGCTTTGTCTATTTTCACTACCGGCCAGTCTATATAACCGGGTCGGGAAACAGCCCATACACCGCCTTTTCTATTTATACTGCCAACCAGTGCATTTAAGGCATGAACAGCCATAAATTCACCGCTGCTCCCTGGCATTTTTCCCTGACCCCTTCCACAAATTGCCAGCGGTCTTGAACTTCGGGCAAAGTTCCTTGCCAAAGAAATGATGGTGGAGTTGTCAATCCCGGTAGTTTTGGCAACTTTATCGGGGCGATACTCATCGAGCATCCTCTTTTTCCAGTGATCAAATCCAGAAGAATAATTATCAATAAAATCCTTGTCATAAAGAGATTGTTTGATGATCACATGTGCGAGTCCAAAGGCAAGGTCTGCTTCTGTCCCGGGATTGATGGGGATCCATTTGTCTGATTTTGCAGCAGTATTTGAAAGGCGGGGTTCAATCTGTACGACCTTCCCTCCGGTTGTTCGCCAGCGGCTGTTCGCCCGAAACATCCGTACCGGCGATCCCCATCCTTCAATAATTCCGCTGCCAAAACTCAAGACAAAATCAGTATGCTCAAAATCAAAACCAGCCAGTGCATCCACTCCCTGCATGAGGTTCAACACCATTGCATATGAATCATCCATCGACGGGGTTTGAAGAAAATTGCGGGAACCGTAAGCGGTCATGAACCTTTCACTGAGTGCGGTGATCGTCCCTTGCTCTGAACCGGAGATAAATCCCAAAGTGTGTGACTGACCCTTTGATCTCAGGTCGGCAAGCCGATAAGCGATTTCGGAAATCGCCGCATCCCAGGATATTTTTTTCCATTTTCCCTCGCCTCGTTTTCCCTCACGCCGGAGTGGTGTTTTGACACGCGATGGACCGTAAAGGAGTTGAAGACCGGACAAACCGAGGATGCAAATTCCGCCGTCATTTACAGGATGCCCCTTCATCCCTTCTATCTTCACGGCTCGGTCATCGATTTTTCGAACAGTAATGCCGCAATGACCGGGACAGAGCGTACAGGTAGAATGGGTATAATTGACTTCACCGATTTTCGGAACCGGTATCCAAGGCCAGTTCTGTGACCATATGGCACTATCATCCTGCATCTTCCACGGCAAAGGCGACAGCGTTGTGCCTGCCGCACCGCCAATTACAAATGATAAAAAGGATCTGCGGTTGATGTTCATCATTTCCACCTCTTAAACCGGGTGTCCCGACCTTTATTTATGACATACGAAACACGCTTCTTGCTGGGTCTGGGCGCTGGTCTTTCTACCCGGTCCTTCTGTCCCGGGAAAAGCTATTTTGATAAGGTTTGTAAACAGGCCGTAAAACGGTTTTTTAATGCTTGTTTCGTCGGTGCCGATCATTTTGGCATGACACTCGGCACAATCTTCCATTTTCATTCGGTCCCATGTATTTCTTTTGAAACCCGCAATATTCTTTCCCCAGATATCACGGCTATAACCGGTAATCCGATTTACTTCATATACCTTTAATTTTTCGGATTCACCGATTGGGCCATGGCATTCGGCGCAATCAATTTCCACCAATTTTACATGGGCTGCGTGGGAGAAGAACACATGATCCGGTTGCCTCGAATAGATAAACCACGGAACCTCTATCCCCTTCGCCATGTACTCTTCCACAAATTTGGCTTCATCGGGAATTTCCCCCTGCACTTCCTCGTGACAATCCACGCATTGTGCGAGCCTGGGTACACCTGAAAAACTTCCATCTTCACGGAAAAAATGACAACTGTCGCAACTATCTTCGACCTCTTTCTCATGAAGAACGTGGTTATAACTAATCGGCTGTTTTTTCTTCGAGTAGAGCAGTTTGGGGAAAATTACCCACCCCATGATAAGACTTGCCGCCAGACCAAAAATAAAAAAGAGGAGAATGGGTCCGCCGGAACCGTGCTTCTTTTTTTCATCGGTTTTGGTGGATGGCACAATCACATCCTTATCAGCACTACTTTCAGGAATCTCTCTTTCTCCATTATCCAATTTACTCATGAAAACTCCGTTATGCCCTTGTTGATCGTTTCAGCTTTTACTGAAAACTGTCTTGTTCAATCGGGATGAATGAGGGATTGTGCGCCTTATATATTGAAGACCCATTTTTTGTCAAGGGCGAAATCAATCTCCACAGTGGTGAGCGTCGGACCCTTTTCGTTCTGATTTATACGCGAATTTTGAAGCGGTGAACAATGGAATCGTGACAAATCCGATTTTTCATATGCGGTTAATGGGCTCTAGAGAACAAACCATCCCATTTACCATCGGGGTAAGAAAGAAGCTGAAACCACCAGAAATGTTAGATATCAAATTGTTATTCACCGACAACAGCGGAAACACCGGTGTGAATGCGAAGGATGCTTTGGTAACCAAAGGAAAACGATTCAATCGCTGTTGATGGCTGGTTTGACAATAATGGTGACCCCCTTTTTGTTGTTTAGATATTTCTTTGCGATTCGGTCCAGCTCATCCACTTTTATCGATGCGTAATCCTTCATAATGGTGCGGCTCCAATTATGCTGCACCGGGTGATTTCTTGACCCTGAAAGGACCGTATTCAGCCAGTACCCGTTTCGACGACGCATGTCTTTAATGCTGGTAAGCGTCGGATCGAGGGCTCGTTTCATCTCTTCTTCGGTAACTCCCGACCTCACCAGTCTTGAGATCAGTTTATTAACTTCCGCTACCACCATGTCGGCTTTTTGAGGATCAACATGAATATATATATGAAACACCCCATAACCGGGATAAGCACGACTCGACCGGTTAAAGGCAAAGGGGGAATATGATGCCCCCAGTTTTTCCCGTATCTTTACACGGAGCCGTTCTGAAACAACATCCGCCAATACGTTCAGACGGCGTGTTCTTTGGATATCCCACAGATCCTCCGATGGATAGGCGATAACCACAAGGCTTTTAGGAATCTGGGTTGAAACGCTGATTTGAAAAGATTGATGTTCGGGAAATGTTAAGATTTTCGAGCGGTCAACCGTCCCAACATGCTGTATCAACGGCAGGCTTCCCAGATATTTGGATGCGATTTCACGAACCGCCTCCACATCAAAATCCCCCACGACCGAAACCTCATACGGCGCGTTGCCGAGGTATGGCTCCACCCAGGAGCGGACTTGATCCAGCGTCAGTGTCTTAAACTGGTCATAGGCGGGAAGCCCGAAACGACTATCCCCACCCGCCAGGAACCGGTTTCCATGGAGCCTCATCGAACCGTCTATGGAACTGGCGAGCGACAGGTATCGCTGCCTGAATCGTTCCGCGACAAGTCGATGGGCATCCTCCCGAAATCCTGGATCGACGATATGGGCATAAAGGAGCTGAAACAGCAGCAATATCTCTTTCGATACAGTCTTTCCGCTGAAAAAAAAGCTGTCTTCACCAATGCTGAACGAAATTGTTGTATTTTTTCCAGCCAGTGCGCGTTCAATTTCATCCCTTTCAAGTCGACCAAGCCCGCTCTCATTGATAACCGCTTCACTGAGAAGCGCGAGCCCCGGTTGGTTTTCCGGCTCGGCAGATTTCCCGGGTCCAAAAGCAGCCTTCAACCGAACCTCGTTGGCCGCAAAATCTGTTTTTTTTAGGTTCAAACGAACACCATTTTTAAAGGTTACCTCTATTATGCCCAGATCGGGGATCCCTTTTTGGCTCAAAACCTCCCCTTTTTCTTCGGGTTCGGGAAGATAAGGGAAGGTCACCTCTTTTATTTCCGACGGTTTGGAGATTTTGACGCTTTTGCTCTCGTTCAAAGCCATCCGAAGCGCCTTCTCAGGCATCATATCGTCATCGCTCAGATCCGCATTTCCGGTGACCAGAATGAGCCGGTGGTCTGTATCCCATGTCTTTTTGAATGCGTTATGAATCTCCGTTAATGTCAAGGATTTTATCATTGGGACAAGAACCGACCTTTCCTGCTCGGGTGACCGAAAAACCCGATCATTGTTCAGGTGGCTGATGATGTTGCGAGCCAGCGCGCGACTGTTGCGGGTTGTCGCTTTTTTTACGGCTGTGTCCAATTCCGCCATAAAATCCATTTTTACCCTTTTCAGCTCCGAAAGCGTAAAACCGAATATAAATGCTTTCCGCAAAGTTTGCTCGATGAGTTGAAGGGATTTTTTCCATTTTTGCGCGCTGCTTTGAGCTGATATCTCGGCGTACTCGATCTGCTGCAGGAAGGTTCCTGAACCGATGGAAGCAGATGTAAAAGGGGTTTCCGGCCTCCCGAGCAATGCACTTAAACGGTTTTGGACAATCTGATCGGCGATTTTCCTAAGAAGAGATTTCCTCCTGAAAAAAAGAGTATCAGGCCTTTTGTCAATCTTCTTCATCGTTTCGATGCTGACCGTGGTCTTACCGCTTTCCTTTTCGAAATGATAAAATACCTTTTCGCCCCTATGACTTATCTTTCCGATGTCAGGCGGGGATAATTCAGGGGCTCTGGGAGATAGCCCGGAAAATCTTTCTTCAATCAGTAACGCGGCTGTTTTCGGATCGAAATCGCCGACCATTACGAGAATCATGTTATCCGGCCTGTACCAAGTATCGTAAAAGTTTTTAAAGCGCTGACGGTCCGCCGCTTGGATTATACGGTCCTTTCCGATCGGCAGCCTTTTTGAAATTCTTGCCTCCGGGAACTCGAACTTTAGAGTCGAAACAAATGTACGGTACGATGCAGAATCTCGATCCCGCTTTTCCGCCAAAACAACCCGCCGCTCTCTAACGATTTCCGATTGCAACAATAGTGCACCTTCGGCGTAGTCTGCCATAACCAAGAGGCCATCGAACAAGCTTTCCTTGCTTCCTGTCGGCAACAGGACATCATAAACTGTTTCATAAAATCCGGTATGGGCATTGGCATCAGGACCGAATTGCATTCCGATCCTTTGGAAATACTTTATGAGTTCCCCGGGCTTGAAATGGGTTGAACCATTAAAAAGCATATGCTCCAGAAAATGTGCCAACCCCTGCTGTTGATCTGACTCATGCATTGACCCGGCCTGAATGTCCAGGTGCATGCTTACCCGGTCCTTTGGCTCTCTGTTCTTCATTAATACGTATCTGAAACCGTTGGGCAATTTTCTGAAAACAACCGCTGGATCCGGTTGAAGATCGCTTTTCTCATGGGGCCATTTCAGAGGGGATTCGATTGATTGTGCCCAAACATTTTTCACATGGACAGGGTTTGTCGGATGTTGAAAGGAAAATCCGTTCTGCCCGCTATCTTTTCTGTATTTTATGGCCGGCGGTGTGAGAAAAAATAATATGAGCACCAATAAAAAAAGCTTTACACTGAAAATCCTTAAAGGCTTAGCAAACATAATTGTGCCCCTTTGTTCATGATTTGATGCAATCGATTAAATTTGAATTTTACTTCAAAAAAATATAAAACATCTCTGATAAAATCGCAATACAGGAAGAAGAATCTTTCCGATGTTTTCAACGCAAAACAATCGATATTTTGCCCACATCTAAACCGTAAAAAAGGCGTTAAGGTTGACAAGTCCATCGCCATATGAAAAATTTCGATTACCCTATGCCTGATGCGGCTTTCCTTAAAATATCAGGTACGAAACTTGAGTTCTATTGATTAAATACAATTTTTATATTTTTTTTTCATGAGGTTTTATCAAAAAACACCGAAGGAGGTTTCCATTTCAAAAATACAACAGGAGCATCAGATTTCACATTCCCGACGTCCCTTCCGAATCGCTTATTCTAAAGACCTTAACCGATCACAGTTAGATGCCGTCACCTTTAAGGAGGGATCTCTTTTGGTAATCGCCGGGGCAGGAAGCGGCAAAACTCGAACCCTTACATATCGAGTGGCCCGGCTTGTCGAGGAAGGTGTCTCTCCCCAGGCGATTCTTCTTTTGACCTTTACACGAAAGTCTGCTCAGGAAATGTTGATGCGGGCCACCGATCTGCTTGACAATCGATGTGAAAAGGTATCCGGCGGGACATTTCACTCTTTTGCAAATGCCAACCTGCGAAAGTATGCTGCTAAAATAGGATTCAAATCCGAATTTACCATTCTCGATCGCGTGGATATGGAAAATCTTATTGGCATGTTGAGAAAAAATACCAGCGCCCTCCCGGAACACCATTTGTTTCCAAAAAAACAGACCCTCGCACAAATTATCAGCAAATCGGTGAACAAAGGACTGTCGATCGATGAGATTATTTATGATGAGTACCCTCATTTTTCTACAAATTCGGAGCAGATAAGGAAAATTCATGAAGAATATGTCAGACAAAAAAGAGAGCATCATTTTCTGGACTACGACGATCTTTTGGTCTACTTAAAACAGCTTTTACAGGACCAGCCTGAAATCCGCCAAAGAATTTCTTCCGCCTATCAGTTTATCATGGTTGATGAATACCAGGATACCAATCCGGTTCAAGCTGAAATCCTGCATCTTCTTTCCAATATAAACAAAAATATTATGGTTGTCGGTGATGATTCCCAGAGTATCTATGCCTTTAGGGGCGCAAGTTTCAAAAACATCATGGAATTCCCACGGGTATTTCCCAACACCAAAATTATTCGCCTCGAGAAAAACTACCGAAGCGTTCAACCGATTTTGGATCTGGCCAATGTCATAATTGAGCAGGCTGCAAATAAATACAAAAAAAACCTTTTTACCACGAAACGCGGGGGAACCAAACCGGTTCTTATCGCAGCGGAGAGCGAACATGCGCAGTCAAGATTCGTGATTGAAAAAATACAGGACTTGAGCGAAAAAGGGATACCCCTTGGTCAGATTGCCGTACTTTTCAGGGCGAGCTTTCATTCCTTTGATCTTGAAATTGAATTGGCCAAAGAAGAAATTCCCTTCATCAAGGTGGGAGGTTTCAAATTTATGGAATCCGCACATATCAAGGATGTTCTTGCGCATCTAAGGGTCATCTCAAACCCATACGACTGGCTCAGCTGGCACCGGATATTTCTTCTTCTCGATAAAATAGGGATCAAAACCGCCCAAAATATATATTCCGCCCTATATGAAAAAAGAACAGGAATTGCCGGACTCTTTACCGTCAACGTCAAAACCGGCAATCCCGATGGTTTCAACCGGCTCAAGGAGCTTTTTTCAATTATCGAATCCGGTCACATGTCGATTGTAGAAATGGGTGAAGCGGTGTTCAATTACTATTGGCCCATTTTAAAGGAAAAATACGACGACCATCCCAAACGGTCAAGGGACCTCGAGCAGCTCCTGACCATTATGGACCGATATCGGGGTCTTGAAAAATTTTTAACCGACATGGCCCTTGAACCGCCAAGTTCGAGCATAAACAATTCGTTATCCTCATATGACGGAGATCGGGATCGCCTAATCCTTTCAACCGTTCACTCTGCAAAGGGCCTGGAATGGCACACGGTCTTTGTTATCTGGACCCTTGACGGACGATTTCCATCCCTTCGCTCAATAAACAAAGAAGAGGAGCTCGAGGAAGAAATGCGGCTCATGTATGTCGCAACCACCCGGGCAAAGGAAAATCTTTTCTTCACATATCCCGAGGAAATTTATGACAGAAGCTCACGGACCATTTTAAACCGTCCATCCCGTTTTTTAGACGGGTTACCGGGTGACATCCTCCAAAAAATCTATCTTTAACTTTATAGGAACCACGCGGGGTAGAACAGGAAAAAAGAGCATCAGATGTGAATTCGCATTATTCGGAAAAGTATTCCACTTCATATATCTGAACAGTGATATCGGTGCTTTTCCAGGCCGTCTTTTCCATGCAACCTTTTTGACAAAGGCACTCCAGAAATTCTTCCTTATTAGGGAGCTGCACCCAAACTTGAGGTAGAAACGTAGATCGATGCCATCCCTGAGAGAGTATGACGCCATGAATACCGGGCTTAAGTTTGCATTTTAAGTCTTCACCATCGACAAAACTCAATTTTTTTGGAACGGTCAACACACTGATTTCAATATCGATGTCCGAAATTTCGTCTCTTGTCAAAGATGGGAAACGGGGATCTTTAAATGCCGCATTCTTCGAATTTTCTTCAACGTTTGTAAGTAACGATGTTGTAGCCTCAATGGTTCCGATACACCCTCTCAGGCCCCCGCTTTTGTGAAGAGTTACAAAGCACCCCCGTTTTTCAAGCACCGCAGGCGTGAGCTCAGCCGGTCGTTTAATCTTTTCACCTTCGATGAGCTCGGATTCTATCGAAGATCGGGCGAGTGTGAGAAGAAGATGTTTATCACGCTCATCTAGTGCGGACAGTTGGTTCAAGTCCTTTTTTTCTTTTTGAAACACCAATTGAATGGTCTTAACCCCCCCCCGGAAATGTTATTTTCTTAAAAAAGCCCACCAGATATAAAGGAAAAAGCCTAACCATGAAAAAAAACAGGTAATGTAGGACAGCCATTTAAAGGGTTTTTTGGCCCTTCCGCCGGCATCCACTCTGCCGACTTTTGCATGACATGAAAAACATCTCTTGGCATCAATCGGTATCTTAGTCGAACACTCCGGGCATATTTTCACTGAATAGGTTTTTCTTTCGTTCCCTTTAGCCGGCATAAAAAGACCTAAGCTTTCACTTGGATAGACACACAATTATTTGACGCTTTGCCCAGAAAGGGCAGAACAGAATTTACACTGTTTTTTTATCCGCTATCGGACAAAATCATTCTCAATCGAAATATCGGATCTGCTTCTGATCTGTGATAACCAGGCCCCTAGGGTTTTAAGTCTCTTTTGGCGCAGTCTTGAGGCTTTAATATTTTCTTTCTCCAGATCAAATTTTTCAAGATCAGGCATTTTTCTATCCGCATATTTAATGATATAGTATCCTTTACTTCCCTTTATTACATTTTTTCCTATCGGATTTTCAACCGAAAGTTTAAAAGCAGCGTCAGCGATCGCGGGTTCATACCCGATATCCGGAATGGACTCGGTTCGCTTAAAGAGCCCGGTGGAACCTGACGTTAAATTGAATTTTTTACTCACCTCGTCCATCGTTTTACCGTTTATTAATTCCTTTAGAAGCTCCTCGGCATCCTGGTTCGCTTTTTTATCTTTTTTCTCTTTTATCAGGTCAGCCTTTACTTCCTCCTCCACCTCAGCGAGTTCAGGTATCTCCTCAGGAATTTGTTCAATCACCTGTAGAATATAATATCCATCGTCAAAATCCTGGATTTCGCTGATATCCATAACGGTGAGATCAAAAGCGGCAGCAGCAAACTTTTCGGGATTTTGAATATCTTTTTCCGGCCCTTTTTTTGAAAAAAAATCTGTTGTCATGACTTTGGGTTTTTGTCCTTCAACGGCTTTGGCCAAATCATCTCCATCAAATAGAGCATCTGAAACCGTCTCCGCCTCATCAAACGCAAGCGTTTGCGCTGTTTCATCTGTCAATTTTTTCCGTATGCCATCTTCCGCCTCTTTTTGGGAAAATTGCGAGGCTTCATTTACCTTTTCGACCTTGATCAGATGCCATCCGAACCGGGTTCGGACCGGTTCGCTGATCTCGCCGGCTTTCATCGAAAACGCTTTTTCAGCAAACGGTCCGACCATCGCTTCCTTTTGAAATGTCCCGAGATACCCGCCGGTATCTCTGGTTGGACCTTCTGAATACGTTTTCGCAAGCTGAACAAAATCTTCACCTTCGCGAGCCTTTTTTAAAACATTGAGAATTTTCCCTCTTTTTTCTTCAACAATCTCCTGGGTTGCGCTCTGGTCGGCTTTTAACAGGATATGTCGTGCCTCAACTGTTTTCGGCTTCTTAAATTCTTTCGGGTTTGATTCATAATATTCACTTATCTCTTCATCTGTGATCACAATACCCGACCTGTACATATCCGGATCAAAATGCAGATACCGAACTTTTATTTTGGCCTCGGTTTTATAGGATTCCTTATGTTTATCAAAAAAAGTATTGATTTCGTCGGCAGCGCTTTGGATATCTGTATATCGGTCAGGTTCAAACACCACATAATTGATTTTGACCGATGTATTATTCCACTTAAACCACTCTCTGGCTTCCGCGTCTGAAACTTTGACGCTATCCTCTATCAGGGACCTTAATTTTTCGGTCAAAATCGACCTTTTTTGAGAACGCTCAAACATTTCAGGTGTCAACCTGTTGCTATTCAACACCCGTTGATAAAGACGGGTATCGAATATACCGGCGATTTGAAAGGCTTCGATATTTCTGATCGAATTGGAGAGTTCATTTTCAGAGACACTAAAATTAAGTTTTTTCGCCTCTTGAAGCAAAAGCCTTCGACTGATCAGTTGTTCTATCGCACGGTTTCTGGGCTGAAAACTCTCAAGGATATCATCGCTCAAACGATTTCCAAAGCTTTTACGCAACTGTTCGATAATGTTGTTATAGACTTCCCTATATTCTTCTACTGTAATTGTTTCCCCGTTAACTAGCGCAACTCGGCTTGCCCTTTGTGCGCGGTAACTTCCAACTCCCCAGAAGACGAAGACAATGACAATGGCGCCTAAAATGACTTTGATTAACCAGGTGGTCGCATATTTACGCATCAAACTGAGCATCTTTTCCCCTGCAATTATAAATTTAAAAAAGTCTAAATGATGACTGAGATCGGACTTTGCTGCCGATCGATCTTGAATCCCACAGACTCGGAACAGAAAGCGCAAAGGTACTCATACTTGTCCCCTTCAGGAAGAACAAGCAGGAGACGTTTCCGGACCGGAACCGCCTGTTGGCATCTGTTGCAATAGAGTTCTGTTGCTTCAAACTCTTTGTACATACTCGGCTTGGCGTCTTTTTGTGCCCCCCCTGGCGGATTTTGAAAATTTATTGGGTCCATAACCCTTTCCTACTGGGATTTTAGGTTCTGACCCCATCGAACAAAAAAAGTCTTGGGTCATTAAATATGTACTGTTTTAAACTGCCTAATATTATTTACAATCTTATTTTTTGTCAATAAATTCTCTGCCCCTTTTCTTGGACAGGTTCTATTCTTTTTTTCAAAATAAAAATATTGACACCCATGAACGGTGTTTGTTAACCTTTTTTGCATTAGCAAATTGGGGGCTGTAGCTCAGCTGGGAGAGCGCATGACTGGCAGTCATGAGGTCGTCGGTTCGATCCCGATCAGCTCCACCAACAAAATCAATAAGTTACGAGATGGTAGTTTTTTTCTTGAGGGAAAAATACAACAGTTTTGTAACATTTAACATTTTTAGAAACAGTCGCTCTATTTTATTCCTGCCAACTGGAGACCTTACCGTTTTTAAGATGGACATACTTACTTCGGGATCTGTCAAACTTGTAAATATATTGTTTTTGGACACCCCACGAACCAACTGATCTCGGATAGCCCCATGACAATTGCAAGCCTAATTCGCTCATACCCACTACCAATTGCCGCTGATCGATATATTGCCATTCGTGAACCGGAACAGCCTTTCGCCTTATCAGCTCATCTTTGATAACGCGGTGCCTGCCGTTTTGATATTGATACACCAAATCCTCAAGCCCGGCCTCTTTAAACTCTGATGGGGACATGTTTACCATGGGGTTGGTGCATCCTAGAAACCACACGACAATGGAGACTAAACCCATCATTCGTTTTTTCATTTTATACCTCCTTTTCAAGCTATCTCGGGCAGGCCTTGCCGGCGGACAAATAAAATCAAGATTCAAGATGTTATATCCTCACTGTTTAAAGCGCCTTTAAATTTAACGCCAATTCCTTTTTCTTGGGAGCCAACCCAAATAATCGTGCCCGATCTCTCCACATTTCCAAAAATAGGTGATTCAAATGTCATTGAGATGTCCTGCCCTACGGAGAAATGCCCTCTTGTTGTAATAAAAACACCGTTGTCTCCTGCATTTCCGACAACGCCACGGTAGGCTCGACCCTCAACAGTAAATGTTACAAGTCTGGAGGTGAAAATCCTGAAATATTCTCTTCTGTTTTTAGTCGTCATACATGCAGATCCCCCTTTTTGTTTTCATGCCCTCCCCATGCTTCCTTGATGGCACGTATAGATATCCTATCAATCGGTCTTGGTCAACTTTTCCGTCCTCTTTAAACCGCAAACTTTCCCTGCCAGGAATCTCGTTTTTCCAAAAAATCGTTGATCATCGACAGGGTTTCACCCTTTTTGAGGGACCATGCCGGCGCAACAAGTTCTTTTAAATGGGGATCGCTGGTAAGGCGCTGAATGACCACATCACCAGGAATAAGTTCCAGGAAATCACAAACGAGGCCCACATATTCATGTTGCTCCAAACAGTTGTAGCTCCCATCTTGATAAAGCTTCTCTATCATAGTCCCTTTCACCACATAAAGGAGATGGAGCTTTATACCATCGATACCCAGGCGAGCGATGACCTTCGCGGTCTGAAGTATCTGTTCTTTCTTTTCATTGGGAAGTCCGAGGATAACATGGGCACATATCTTTATTCCTCTGTTTATTGTTTTTTTTATTGTTTTTTTAAAACAAGCGAAATCATGACCCCGATTGATGAGCGCCAGTGTTTTATCAAAACACGATTGCAGACCATACTCGATCCAGATCAAATGATTTTCAGCATATTGCTGCAGCAGCTTTAATATCGGCTCGTTCACACAGTCAGGACGTGTTCCGATGGAAAGCCCGACCACATCTTCAACCGAAAGGGCCTCTTCATAGAGACGTTGAAGTTTTTCCATGGAAGCATATGTATTGGAAAAGGACTGGAAATAAGCGATGAATTTTTTTGCACCGTATCGTCTGGCGAGGGCCTGTTTCCCACCGATCACCTGTTTTGTAACTGAAAGACCTTTTGCGTAAGCGCCTGTCCCCGACCCGTGGGAGTTGCAATAGATGCATCCTTTTGTCGAGAGAGTGCCGTCTCTGTTGGGGCATGAAAGGCCCGCATCTATGGTGATTTTCTGAACCCTACATCCGAAGATGTCTCTGAGATAGGTATTGAAATCATAGTATCTTTTATTCATGCGTTCCATCTGCAAACTTGACCTCACTGCAAAGTGATTATATATAATGATTAAAAAAAGAGGAAGCGAAAAACGACAAAAGCCCTAAATGGATTCTGGAATAAAAAAATACGATATCATCGTCATCGGTGCGGGTCATGCCGGGTGTGAAGCTGCTCTTGCTGGTGCCAGAATGGGATGCAGTGTCCTTCTTACGGCCATTGACTTGGATAAGGTGGCAGTGATGCCTTGCAGTCCCTCCATCGGCGGAATGGCAAAGGGACAGCTTGTAAAAGAGATTGATGCGCTCGGCGGTGAAATGGCAAAAACAGCAGACAAGACAGCCATTCAATACCGGACCCTGAATACGAGAAAAGGACCCGCTGTCCATTCATCGCGAACCCAAAACGACAAGATCCGTTACCATATGGCCATGAAATCGGTTTTAGAGGATCAGGTCAATCTAGATCTCAAGCAGATAATGGTTGAAAAACTGATCATCGAGAAAAACCGGATAGCAGGTGTAGAAGATCATACCGGGTTCGGGTATTCGGCAAAAACGGTAATAATGGCCACCGGCACCTTCTTAAATGGTCTGGTCCATATTGGATTTCATTCGTTCGAGGCTGGACGAGCGGGTGAGTTTGCTTCCCATGGCCTCCCCAAACAACTGAAGGCGCTTGGATTCGAAACCGGCCGGATGAAAACCGGCACACCGCCTAGAATTAAACGCAGCGGCATTGATTTCACAAAATTCACAAAACAGGATACAGATCTACACCCCACTCCCTTTTCCTATTTTACGAAAAAGATTACCCTGCCCCAAAAGCCGAGTTATTTTACATATACCAATCCGGACAGCCACAAAATCATTCAAGCCAACTTGAAACGCAGCGCCCTTTACGGGGGTCTTATCAAAGGGGTTTCTGCCCGGTACTGTCCGTCTCTGGAAGATAAGATCGTCCGATTTCCCAATAAAAACAGACATCAGGTCATGCTCGAACCGGAAGGGATCGATACCGAAGAAATTTATGCGAGTGGTCTTGGAAACAGCTTTCCGATTGAGATCCAGATTTCTTTGATCCAATCGATTGAAGGTTTGGAGAAAGCAGAAATTATGCGGCCGGCCTACGCAATAGAATACGATTATGTTAATCCGGTACAACTAAAACCAACCCTTGAAACCAAATCAATTTCAGGCCTTTTCATGGCCGGTCAAATCAACGGAACTTCGGGTTATGAAGAAGCAGCTGCCCAAGGACTCTGGGCAGGTATTAATGCGGCCTGCGCTGTCCAGAAGAGACCCCCGTTTATTCTGGATAGATCCCAAGCCTACATGGGTGTCATGATAGATGACCTGGTAACAAGGGGAACACGCGAACCTTATCGGATGTTTACATCAAGGGCGGAATACAGGCTGATGCTCCGTGAGGACAATGCCGATCTGCGTTTGATGGAAACCGGACATGGACTCGGTCTTATCGATGACGATGTGGTTAAAGATGTTCAAGAGCGGAAAAAACAGATCGCTGAAGAGATCAAAAGAATAAAAAAGACGATTGTCAAGCCCTCTGAAAAAGTAAACAACTATTTAATCGATCAGGGGGTACGACCTCTAAAAAATGGAATATACCTGGATCAGCTGCTAAAAAGGACCGGTCTCAATTTTAGGACGATCGAAGCCGTCGCTAAACCGCCGAATAATCTAAACTCTAAGGTGACACAACAGGTAGAAATAGAGATAAAATATGAGGGGTATATCCAGAGACAACTAAAGGAAATCAGAAAATTTAAAAACCTTGAGAAAAAAAAGATACCGATAGGCCTTGATTTTTTAAAAATACATGGGCTTTCAAATGAATTAAAAGAAAAGCTGTCAGACGTCGGACCAGCCTCTCTGGGTCAGACAACCCGGATTGACGGAATTACCCCTGCTGCGATTTCTGCAATCTTGATTGCCCTCAAATGCGCTGGAAATCCATCAAATGTTAAGAATTAAACCATCATCTTGACACGTTGAAACTTTCAACTTATTTTAAAATATCAAATGATTTTATCACAATGCAAACTATTGTGGAAATAGACTGGATATTTTGGAGGATAGTGATAAAGGCAACTGGAAAATGTCTGAAACGAATTATTATAAAATACTCGGCGTAGGCAAAAACGCGTCTGTTGCAGAGATCAAAAAGGCCTATCGGAAAATGGCGATGAAGTACCATCCCGATCAAACCAAAGGAGATAAAAGCGCCGAAGAAAAGTTCAAAAGTATCAGTGAAGCCTATGCGGTTTTAAGTGACAAAGAAAAGCGCAGGCAATATGACACATTCGGTTCAGCCGGATTTCATCAACGCTATTCACAGGAAGATATCTTCCGGGGATTTGACCTTGGCGATAGTTTAAAAGAATTTGGATTTGGCGGGGGAAGACGCTTCAAGGGGATGGGAAACGGAATTCGGTTTTCATTCGGGCCCGAATCTCCCTTTGGCCCTCATCAAAGACGGCCACAGGCCCCGGTGAAGGGGGCTGACCTCGTATATGAGCTTCCGTTGACATTACAGGAGGTTGCGACCGGAACCCGCAAAATGGTCAACTTCCAACACGGCGGACGGTCTGAAAATTTAACGGTTAAAATTCCAAAGGGGATGATAACTGGAAAGAAGCTCCGACTTGCCGGAAAAGGCGATCCCAGTCCCTATGGCGGCCCACCGGGAGATCTTTTTATCCAGTCGAAGGTGGTCGCCAGTCCCCCTTTTTCTGCTAATGAATACGATCTCACAATGAAACGTGAAATTAAATTAAGTGAAGCCATATTGGGGACAACCTTATCCATCCCGACCATAGAAAAGAAAGAAATAAACCTGACCATCCCTCCTGGGACAAAACACAAAACCAAGATGCGTCTACCGGGAATGGGCCTGCCCCACATGAAAGCAAAAGGGAAAGGCGATCTTTATATCCTCATTCATATCAACATTCCCGAGCAACTCACCGTACAACAAAAAAAACTAATCAAACAATTGGCAAAGATCGGTTTGTAACAAAATAAAAATTTTGATACATATACCAAAAAAGACAGTCGTTATGAGATGAAGATTCCGGCTCAACGATGTTCCTAAAAAATGGATCGTTTGCAGATTCTGTACAACCGGTTGAACCAGATCTTCGATCTGCATGAAATGCAAGATTAGGTTTTTATTTAAATCATGCCTGAATTTATTCCGTTCTTAAAAAAAGAGGATATCGAAAGGATGGTCGCTGATGTGGCGCTCAGAATTTCATCGGATTATAAAGACCGTGAACCCGTTCTTATAGGAGTTCTAAAAGGTGCTTTTATTTTCCTTTCCGACCTCACCAGACATCTCACCATCTCGGTCACCGTCGATTTTGTTCGTGCTTCCAGCTATGGCGCCAACATCAGTTCTTCAGAAAATATCCGTTTGACAAAAGGGATAGAAATTGATATAAAAAATAGGGACTTACTGGTGATAGAGGACATAGTCGATACCGGCCTGACACTTGCTTTCCTTTGTGACTATCTGAGGTCGTTCGGTCCAAAAACCGTCAAAGTCTGTACCCTGCTGGACAAGCACGAACGCCGCAAAGCAATTACGGTTATCGATTATGCCTGCCACGTGGTGGAAAAAGGTTTTCTTGTCGGATATGGACTCGATTATGCCGAAAAGTATCGGGGTTTGCCTGAGATTTACAAATTAAACTTTTAACCAAAGAGGGTTTATTATGATTATCATTTGTGAGGAATGCAGCACCACTTTTAGTCTGGATGAAACCATTCTAAAACCGTCAGGTTCCAAGGTTCAATGCTCGAAATGCAAAAACATTTTTACAGCATTTCCGGCAGTTCCTACAGAGATATCTAAAGAATCAGCTTCGGCCTCATCAGATCTTGAGCAGAGCGAAACAGATGAACAACTTCAAATACCCCAAGAGGATTTGTTTGAAGAAAAATTTGAACCTAGCGACCATAGAGATTCTGCGGAGATAGAAAAGGAGCCGGCCCAGGTGGGGGAATCTGAAAAAGTACCAGACGAGTCAGGTCTTGAATTGGACTTTGATTTGTCTCTCACCGACGATGATGAAACTGGAGATTTTGATTTTGAGATTGATCTGGAGGAGACAACCGATGAGGGAATAGAAGAACTTGATCTTTCTGAGCTGGAAGAAATGCTCGAGATAGAAGAGCCGGAGACGAAACCGGAGGTACAGGAAGTTGAACCTGATGCTGATATTGCACCCGATTCCAAAAAAGGCCCCGAGGAAAAAATCGAAGAACTCGATATTGAACCCGATTTACAGATGACCCTTGAAGATGATGTTGAGTTATCAGACATAGAAGACCCAGCCAAACCGGACAGCCTGCAAGAAGCCGAAACCGAGGCAGAACCGACATCGGCGGAACTGGAATTTGAAATTGCAACCGATGATCAAGAAGATGTCTTTGAGGAAGAACCAATAAAAAAAGAAGAACCGATAGAGGAGGCATTCGGCACCGGGATCTCGATCAGTGAGACTGAATCACCGGAAGACGAGAAGTCTCAAGAACCTGGCCGTGATTTAGGTGAAAACGCCATCTTTGATGACGAGGAAATCAAACCGATGCGAAAAAAGGGGGTAAGTTCTCTGCTCCTTGTGATTTTAATTTTAGCCATTCTGGGCGGGGGGGCCTATGGGGCATGGATTTTCCTCGATAAACCGAAAGTGACGATTCCCTATATCAGCGATTTCCTGAAACCGAAAGCCCAGGATTTGGGAAACCTCAAAATAACCCCTTTCGACATCAAAAGCAGTTTTGTAGATAGCCCTAAAAATGGAAGGCTTTTCGTTATTACCGGCCGGGTGAAAAATTCATATCCCGACACACGAAATTTTATCAAAGTGGTCGGAAGGTTGTACACCAAAGGAAAGAAGCTTACAAAAACGGAAACCATTTACTCTGGAAACATCCTGTCGAAACAGGATCTTTCAAATCTCGAATTAAACGTAATTAAAAAACGCCTCACAAACAAAACCGTTGTCAAAGTGGAGCCGGGAAAAGTGCTTCCCTTTATGCTTGTGTTTAACAATTTGCCTGGCGATCTTGATGAATTTACCGTTGAGGTTAAAGAATCTTCCTCAATAAAGTAAAATTTTCGGACTTGACTGCCCTCAAACGAGCTGTTAAAGAGGCCGGGGCCGGCAATTGAGCAAGGGTTGAACTGTCTTTTCAAATGCTTGATTGAATTTGTCGATGTTGTGGCGATGTAGCTCAGGTGGTCAGAGCATGCGGCTCATATCCGCAGTGTCCGGGGTTCAAATCCCTGCATCGCCACCATGTGGGAAAATCTCTGCCGCCTTCAGATAATGAAAACCGATATCCCGCCGGATGTCCAGACGATTCCCTTCGCTGTTTTCACGGGGAATAACCCTGACCTTCCCACTGGTAAAAGCCGTTATCAGTTTTTTCCTCAGACGTTCTGCCACCTCTCCCCGAGCCTCATTTTTTCTTACCGTCCCATTGGCGTTAAGATATGCAACCCGTGTGCCATCGGATTTGAATCTATTTTCTGATGCCGAATAGGTCATCGCCGACGGAATTATCTGTATCCCTTTTCGTTTAAGATAATTAAAGTCAATCTCCAGCGGTTCTCCCTTGGTACAGGACCAGGGATATCCCTTTTGGCCATCTGGGCCGCCCGGGCCTGTCACCAATGCAAAACAGATCGATAACTGATCCGATCTGACTTCCGGTTCCACTTCATTCAATTTACCTTCAAGGGTGGCCTTGATAAGCGCGCCAAAGTTTCTTAATCTCCTTGCTATCGGCTGGGCTTCAGGTTCCCCGGGGCGGATATTTATTTCACAGATTCGAATGCTCGTCGGGCGTTTGGTTTCATCAAGGGAGACGAAACAACCCGGGTACAGGACACAGGGACGGAGAATGCCT
>Ga0255058_10000588_pt1 | contig 21334 bp, 15 predicted proteins | sample Cases_109_9_MG_FD_188637 | JGI IMG/M metagenome (GOLD analysis project Ga0255058, IMG submission 188637) | Seawater microbial communities from Amundsen Gulf, Northwest Territories, Canada - Cases_109_9 | ecosystem: Environmental > Aquatic > Marine > Gulf | place: Canada: Northwest Territories... | reverse complement strand
GGGCAGACGCGTTACTTTCCAATAACATCCGCCTGCCCCTTTTGACTCAGGTGCTGTCCGCTTTTTTGTCTTTCTTCTTCAACGAACAACCAGGGTTTTTGACTACTTATACACCAGATCACCCAAATAGGGAAAGTTCATGGTATTGACGATGTGCTTTATGCCAACCTTATTTTTCCCGGCATAGGAGTGGTTCTGCCAGTGAAACGGCACAAAGGCAGCCTCATCGTATAGGATTTTTTCAATTTCCTGAAGGATCTCCGTCCGTTTTTTCAGATCGGTTTCGATCTGAGCGGCCATGGTGAGTTCGTCGACCTTGGGATTGCAATAATTTCCACTGTTGTACTGGCCGTAGCCGGTTTCCTTGTTCGGGCACATCCCTAAAAATTCGGTAAAATTACCGGAATCTTCCGTATCCGAATGCCACCCGATCACCTGCATATCGGCAGCCTGGGCATCAAATTCATCCCAATACTGGGCCTTTGGCATGGTTTTGAGGTTGACCTTTATTTTGATTTTGGCCAGCATGGAGACCACTGCTTCTGCGATTTTTGCATCATTTACATATCGGTTATTCGGCCCGATCATGGTGACCTCAAAACCGTTTTCCAGCCCGGCCTCTTTCATCAGGGCCTTGGCCTTTTTGAGATCATACCGGGGAACCAGCGCCGGGTTGTATCCCATATACCCTTTGGGGCCCTGCTGTCCGGCCGGAGAAGCCGTGCCTTTCATGATTTTCTTGGCAATCCCGACATTGTTGATGGCGTGGACGATTGCTTGCCGCACACGTACGTCCTTGAACTCGGGACGTCGTTTCTGGTTTAACTGAACGGTGATAATCCGGCCCCCTGAATAGGTCACCATCTTGACTTTTTTATCACTGCGGATTCTCTGAAAATCAGTGGGCGGCACCGGGGTAATAAAATCGATGTCCCCGGAGAGCAGCGCCGCCACGCGGGTGGCATTCTCTTTGATCGGGGTCAGGATAATCTTGTCCACATTGCCGGGGGAGTCCTTATCCCAGTAATCCGCGAATCTTTCAAAAACATACTTGGCTCCCTGCTCCCATTCGACAACCTTGTACGCACCCGTACCAGATGAATTGTGGAGGGCAAATGAAGGACCGATTTTGACAACCGCATCTTTGGGCTGTCCGGTATCATCGGTGCCGGTATAAAATTTGCTGTCCAGAGGAAAGATATAGGTCGCCATGTTGATCAGCAGTGCGTACGGTTTCTTGGTCTTGATATCAAGGGTATAATCGTCGACGATAAATAACCCTTCAAACGGCGTAAAGAGTCCTTTAAAATCGGGGCTCTCATAAAAGCGATCAAATGTAAATTTGACGTCTTTGGCCGTAAACGGGTTGCCGCTATGGAATTTTACACCCTTTCGCAAATGAAAGCGCATGGTCAGCTCGTCCAATCGCTCCCACTTTACGGCCAGACGGGGTTCAAAACTCATATCCTGGGCATAGCGGACGAGGGGGTCAAAGACCCAGTGTGAAAACTGGAGCATTCCGCCCGACAACTGCACCTGTGGATCCTGCGATACAGGACCCGCATCCAGGCCCAGTTTCAAAGTTTTCGCACCTGCTGTTGCCCCCAAAGAAAAAAGCATCAAAACGGTCAGACAAAGTATAAATAATTTTTTCATTTTTCCCTCCTTTTTCATCCTTTGTGTTTAATTTTAAATGCCTCTTAAGTCGGTAACTACCCAATCTAAAACTATAAATGATATATTTCCATAGGTCAAGAACGATAATTTTTTCCTTCGTATTTTTTGTCGGCATGAAGTGTTAGGGAATTGAGCTATAAATGATAGCAAATTGAAAAGTATATACTCAAGTTTCGCACCCCCAATGGGGCACGGTGCAGCATCTGGTGTGGGGTAAATAAAATTTTTTGGAAAAACAATGAGACAATCAGTTTGAACCGGTATCAATAAAGTAATCACCGTGCACAGGCACGCGATGGTCTGGTTTTTTTTTACCCTATGCCTGATGCGACTTTCCTTAAAATATAAGGTGCGAAACTTGAGTTATATAGATTATGTCGGTTGGTTTGTTTTGTTATCAAACGCTAATCGGAAAATTAGGCTATTTTTAAAAAATCTCAATTTTGTTTACTCAAAAACTTCAAATTTCGATTTCCATCTCTAGGATTAAAGACAATCCGAAGATTGCTTTTTGTTCCGGATCGTGCTTAAATGACGTTCGATCGAATAGCGCGAAAATAGACAGCCATAGTCTATTTTCAATCAACAGTCGTTGCTTTTTATCTGAATTGATGCATTCGAGGTTTACAATAACGATTTTCACAACCAGAATGAACATCAAGGCGAATCAATGTTTGGTTTTCTAAAATCGGTGAGTCTTCCCAACATCAGAGAATTCCCCCTTGAGACTTATTCTATTAAGTTTTCCTTGGACAAATTAGCCCTAGGTGTCGACAACATTCGTTACGATGTTCACCTGAGCCCCAGTTTCTGCACAGCCAGCAAAAAAGTTATAACCCAACTGTTTGCCAGATATTCCCAGGTTGGAGAAATGCCGGGAATGGGCAGTTCCGAAAAGCGGAATAAGGAAAGAGATGAGTTTAAACTTCTTTGCCGCCATATCATGGTTGAGGCTGTTAACCAGGCGAAGCTAAAGGCTGAGATTGAGATCGATTTCCTGGCTCAAACTGCAGTAATCAAGTGGTTGATAGAAGAAGTGCGAAACCAATATGAAACGATGGTGGAAAGACTTAAAAATGACATAAGAAGGTGCGAGCTGTCATACCAGCAGGATCTACACGAGATCATCGGGCTTAAAGAAGAGCTTTCCAGTGTCCAAAAAAGAAAAAAATCGATTTTGTTCATTGTGGGTAAGGAGCTGTTTCGCTATTTCATTGATGTGCAATTTAGGGATTTGAAAGAAATGCGCGAGGCGAATTTCGGGGCGCAGGCCGTCCTTCCTAAGGATCTATTTTCCAATCCGTTATTCCATTTAGAAAATCTCAATGATGATCTATTTATGACCGAGGAATATGTTTTGCTCGGCCATCGTTTCGAAGATCTGAATGCATACAATTCATTAATATTGTTAATAAAAACACTCCTCGGTGAGATTGGCATGATCCATCGTTCGGAACAGGACCTCTCGGGAGAACCGGTGTCCATTCCATACGAAAAAGAGAAAACCTTGGAAAAGAAACAGAAAGACAACTTTGACCGGGAGATAGATGGTTGGACAAAAGAAGCGAGTAACGTGGATATTTTGTTTAACTATTTTCAATCGAAGGATCGATACAAAAGATTGAAGAGACAAAAAATAGCCAAACAGGATCTGTTCCACCTCAAGAAACAGGCCGAAGATCAAAGGCAACTGTTGAATTTTTTCTATGCGAGGTTTCAAAAAAGAGGAGCCCTAAAGAACATCGTCGCTTTTCACGAAATGCTGCCTATTTATCAAAATTATTGTCCGCCCTTGTCCCCACATCAGATCTTACAATTTCTTATCGTACGCAAAGAAAGAAGACTGATAATTAACCGAATCAGTCGATTGAAGGGATTCTACGGAAAGTCTTTTTCTCTGGCGCCCCTTCGCAAGAGTGCCAAAAGGATTAAGAAAATCAGGAAAAAGAAAAAAGAGGAATATCTGATCCAATATCTCAAGGACTTTTGTCGATATCACAAGGATCTTGGAAATTTTAATATGCTCAATGAAGGTATGGAAAGCGTGAATCTCTTATCAGAAGAAAAAATAATCAATCTCTCCCGGGCGAATCGCGTTTTGTATGAGTTTCTATTACCCCACGAACAAGTGCCGGAAGAAAAGCCGATCATCGATCATGTGATTATTAAAGCGGATGTCAGGGGTTCCACCGATCTGACCCACCAAATGGAGAAAAAAGGATTGACTCCTGCTTCGTATTTTAGCCTGAACTTTTTTGAACCCATTACGAACATACTATACGAATACGGTGCCAACAAGGTGTTTATTGAAGGAGACGCGGTTATCCTCTCAATCTTTGAGCATAAGGATACGCCGGACCAGTGGTACAGCGTTGCTCGAGCCTGCGGCCTCGCAATCCAAATGCTCTTTATCGTGAAGCGTTACAATATCACGAATCAAAAGAGCCAGCTCCCGAAACTCGAATTGGGAATCGGCATAACCTATTTGAATAATGCCCCCACCTTTCTTTTTGATGGAGACAACCGGATTATGCTTTCACCGGCCATCAATTTGGCAGACCGGCTGGCCGGATGCGCCATGTCGGCTCGAAAACTCCTTGCAGACGCGAATAAGCCATTCAATCTGTATGTGTTTCAGACAGCCTCAGACAAAGATGTTGCCGCTACAATTGACGACTTGTCTCTTCGGTACAACCTCGATGGCATTGAGCTAAGTGCAGCCGGTTTTGAAAAATTGTCACAGGAAATTGAGTTAAAGGCCATGACGTGTTCCGTTCCGGATTTGCAAAAAGAAGAAATTAGGATCTATGCTGGAAAGTTTCCTACAGTGACCGGAAAATTCAAGCGCCTTGTAATCCGGGAAGACCAAATATTAAAAGTCGTTCCTGAAGATCTTAGGGTCATACGCCCTACATCCCGGAAATACTATGAGGTATGCACGCATCCCAAGCTTTACCAATATGTGCAAGAAAAGACATGAATATTTCCTTCATCAAATATTGTCCTAGTGAGCAAAATTTCGAGGGAATCCAAAGCGTATCTCCAAATAACGATTTTTAAAAACCATTTAAATGGAAAGCGAACAGACATATGATTTTGTCATTATAGGGTCCGGCTTTGGCGGAAGTGTTTCAGGCATGAGGCTGACCGAAAAGGGTTACAGCGTTTTGATCCTGGAACGAGGTAAACGCTTCGAAGATAAAGATTTTGCAAAAAGCGACTGGAACATCCGAAAGCACCAGTGGATACCGATTCTCAGATGTTTTGGTATATGGCAAAATACCCTTCTAAATGGAATAATGATTTTACATGGTAGCGGCGTTGGGGGTGGAAGCCTCGTGTACGCCAATGTACTGATGGAACCGGACGACCAGCTGTTTTCATCACCCGCATGGCGTCATCTGGCTGATTGGAAGACCCTATTGCGTCCCCATTATGATACTGCCAAACGGATGATGGGTGTAACGTCAACCCCTCGTCTTTGGCCTGCCGACGATGTACTCAAATCCATAGCAAATGATCTTCAGAAAAGCGATACTTTCAGACCAACGGAAGTCGGTGTATTTTTCAATGAAGAGAAACCCGGTGAACCTGTTTCGGATCCTTATTTTGAAGGTGAGGGACCTGATCGAAGTGGGTGCACCCATTGCGGCGCCTGTATGGTTGGCTGCCGGGATAATGCAAAAAACACTCTTTGCAAAAATTATTTGTATTTTGCTGAAAAGTTCGGTGGAAAGGTGCAGGCTGAGGCGACGGTTAAGAACATACGGGCACTGCCAAACGACCAGCCATGTGGTGCGCGATATGAGGTGTATTATACTCAAACCACAGCATGGATGATAAAGCCTCAAAAGCGAGTGCGGGCTCGAAACGTCATTATATCCGCAGGTGCGGTCAACACCAACCAGCTCCTTTTGAAATGCCGGGATGTCTTGCGGAGTCTGCCCCGCCTTTCTCAAAAGCTCGGATATAACATTCGTACCAACAGCGAATCGTTGACCGGCATAACCCTCCGTGATCCGAAAACAGATTATTCCAAAGGGGTTGCAATCGGGTCGATATTCAAAGCAGATAAAATCACTCAAATGGAAGCCGTGCGTTTTCCCGATGGCTCAGGCGCGATGCTGAAATTGTTGGCTGCGCCATTGATTGAAAGTAGTAGTAGCGTTGCCATTCGTATCTTTCGTGCTTTGTGGCAACTCGTGATACATCCCGTTGATTTTTTTCATATCAGGCTTTTTTCAAATGTGTCACGACGTAGTACGGTGCTACTTACAATGCAGACAAGAGATAACCTGATGCGGGTCCGGTTGGGGAGAAATCTATTTACGTTCTTTCGAAAAGATTTGGTTTGTGAGAAAGATGAAAAACGACCTATATGCCCAGATGTTGAAATTGCACATCGCGTGACGAAGATGTTTGCAAGGAAGAACAATGGCATTTCTCAGGGAATGGTAAACGAAAGCCTTTTGAACATCCCGGGTACAGCCCATTTTATGGGCGGTGTTCCATTTGGTAAAAGCGCTGAAAATGGCGTTATTGGTCTCAATTGCGAGGTGCATAACTACCCTGGGCTTTTTGTAGTCGATGGCTCGATTATGCCGGCTAATCCCGGAGTTAACCCCAGTCTGACTATCGCTGCGCTCGCAGAATACGCGATGGAACAGATACCACCCAAAGATGGTGAATGAACGAGAGTCCTACTACCTTGCCCAATTTTTATCTGCAGGCGCTTCTTCGAGCTCCCAGTCCACCGAAGTGCCTCATTCGCCCCACGTCGAAGGCGGGGTTAATTAATTTGTGAAACGTTAGAGGAAAAAGAATTCCTGAAGGCAGTTCGAATGATCTTCATCAGAGACCAAAAGAAAAGAAAAAAATTTGAGGAAGAGGCTCTAAGCCATTTAGATTCGCTCTATTATGGTGCCCTCAAGTTAGCCGGCCACCAGCAGGACGCCGAAGATCTGGTCCAGGAAACCTATTCCAAGGCTTTCAGCCACCTTAATCAGCTGAGGGATCTTGTGAAAATCAAGCCATGGCTTTACCAAATTATGATCAACACATGGAAAAACTGGAGATCAAAAAGATCCAAAGAAGTGGTTTTAGACCATACAGAGGAGTGGGCGGGTTGGCTGACTCAAAATGCCCAAATCAATCCTCAATCCCATCTAATGAATCCCGAGAAAGAAATAATTGATAGGGAGCTATGCGAAACCGTACAGTCCGCCCTCATGCATCTCCCTTCCCATTACAGAGTTGTTGTTTTCCTGTCTGATATTGAAGGATTTTCTTACAAAGAGATTTCTGAAATTATCGGACGACCCATAGGCACGGTCATGTCCAGGTTGTCCAGAGCAAGGAGCCATCTGAGTCACATGCTGAAAAAATACAAAGAAAGAGCATAAAAACAGAGATGACCCATAAAATTGGAATAAAATAGATGGCTTTGTTGTCTCATTAAATAAAGGAGTATTCATGGTCTGCCCGATTCGCCAATATTTATCTCCATACGCCGACGGAGAACTCGATAGCCCAAAAGCAAAGGAAGTAAAAGGGCATCTGGAGGCATGTGTTACCTGTCGGGAAGAATTGAATTTTATGCTCAAAATTCGCAGTTCCCTGAAACAGGGAGCAGCAGCTTTGAGAGCGCCCCGCCGTTTAAAAGTGAAAATTCTATCTGGGACACCCAAAACAAAATCCCCTAGGACCACTTTTCTATGGAATTTTGCCTATACGGCCACATTGGCTGTTACAGTGGTCTTGGCTGTTGTTTTGATCTCATATAATTATTGGCCCCTGGGAAAAGGCTCCTTTCCGGATCTTGTCGATAAATTGGTAGCGTACCATACCTTATATGGACCGGGAGGGAAACCACTCACCGTTGAATCCTCCGATTCAAAAGACGCCGAATTATGGTTTAATCAGAAACTGGGTTTGGCATTTTTGATTCCCAATGCGGCCTTTGCAGGATACAAACTGGAGGGGGCGGATAGCTTTGAACATAAAGGGAGAAAGTTTGCCTATTTAAAGTACCAAAAAGAGGGTAAGATAGTTGGTTATATCGTTTTTAAAGATGAGGGATTTTCCATTGATTGGGCAGAGACAGTGGCTGTAGGCGAAATTGAGCTACAAATCGGCAAGCGGAAAGAAACCAATCTGGCAGTATGGAAAAAAGGGGGGCTTGTCTACCTGATCTTGACCGATGAAGACCGTTCTGAGCTTCTCGAGTATGCTGAGCGGTGTATACAGCTATTTTAGAATCCAAACAGAGAAAACCCATTCGGTTTAGGGTCAGATGAAAGAGTGATATAAATGAAAAGAAGGCGATCTGTTATTGGCAGGATGATATTAACAGTGTGGTTTGCATTGTTTCTAACTGCATTCGCCGGTGAGGGTAACAGAGACGTCGATTCTGTGACTGACAAATTCTCGTTGTGGGCAGGAAAAACCCAATTACGCGGCGCGAATATCTGGCAGGCGATCGTCATACCCGACCTTGATGGACCGGATTTCAAGGGCCCTGGACCGGTTGGGCCGCCATACACCCAAAATGATTTCAACCGTCTGGCCGCATGGGATGCCAACTATGTGAATATCTCCCACCCGGGCTTATTCACCAAAACCCCGCCCTATACCTTGAACTCGAATATCCAGGCCTATCTGGACAATCTACTCACCAAGATTGCCAATGCAGATATGTTTGCCGTGATCTCCTTTCGTACCGGGCCGGGCCGGGCCGAATTTAGTCTGTGTTGCGATGTTGAGCCGGAAAACGAAAAGTATTTCAATGATTCCATGTGGCGGAGCCAAGCAGCACAGAATGCCTGGGTAGCGATGTGGCGCCACACGGCAAACCGCTACCGCGAAAACCCGATTGTTGTCGGGTACGACCTGATGGTAGAACCCAACTCAAACGCTGTGGGGAGCGACGCCCGCAACCCGCTTGACATCTGGGATCCGGATGAGTTTTACGATAATTACGGGGGTACTTTGCTCGACTGGAATCAGCTTTACCCTCGGATTACCAGATCGATCCGTGAAGTGGATTCAAAAACCCCCATCCTGATCGGCGGGATGTCATACAGTGCCATCGCGTGGATGCCCTATCTGAAGCCGACCGATGATACACGTACGGTTTATATGGTGCATCAATATGAACCCCAGGACGACTACACCCATCAGAACCCACCCCTCATAAACACCTACCCGGGTGTGTTTGATATAGATGGGGACGGTGTTGACGACCAGTTTAACCGTGCCTGGCTGAATAACCTGCTCTCAACAGTGGATACGTTTGCGGCCACGCATGGTGTGCGGGTAGCGGTGAATGAGTTTGGGTTGATCCGCTGGGAGCCAGGGGCGGCCCGATATATGGATGACCTGATAAGCTTGTTCGAGCAGCGGGGCATGAACCATGCCTTGTGGGAATGGCAAACATCGTGGGCGCCATTTGCTATGGACGTGCATGATATGAACTTTCGTCTGGGGCCTGACCCGAACAACCGCACCGACGTTGCATCAAGCAGTCTGATCAAAGTCATTAAAAAATACTGGCGTCGCAACACCATACATCCGTCAAATGCGACCTTCGCTCAACCCTAGTTTGCATCAGCGCGGTTCAAATCTCTATCAACCGACCTTTTCGCACCATGCCGAAGGCGACATTCCGACCGGAGCCCTTTCCAAAAGGGAGCTCCACTCTGCTTTGACAAGCCGCTTCTCCTCTTTTACAAAATTCCATCATCAAAGAATTTTGACAATAAAAAGCTCGCGCGTTATTGAGGTTCAACAACATTTGTAACTCAAGTTTCACACCTGATATTTTAAGGAAAGTTGCATCAGGCATAGGGTAAAAAGAAACCAGACCATCGCGTGCCTGTGCACGGTGATTACTTTATGGATACCGGTTCAAACTGATTGCCTCATTGTTTTTCCAAAAAATTTTATTTACCCCACACCAGATGCGGCACCGTGCCCAATTGGGGGTGCGAAACTTGACTTTATAATATTTGCAATAATAGATGAGAATTATCATTGACATCAAACCGCAATTTCCCTATCTTTCCCTATTCCCCACAAAATTAGAACTTACCGAAAAAGAGATGAGGTGGTTTAATGGAAAATTCAGCCGCCTTTATCAAGGAGAGGATATATTATGAATAAAAAAATATTGATCTGGCTGGGGCTAGTGGTTTTTTTGTTGGTTTTGCTTTGGTCGGGCGCATCATTTTACCCTGATTGGTTATGGTTCAAAAACCTGGGATATTCACCGGTTTTTTGGACACTGGTGTTGAGTAAATTTGGACTTGGATCGGTGGTTTGGTTGATTTTTATATCTATTATGATACTCAATCTCTTTATTGCCAACCGTTTAAAGCCGTCAAGTGCACCAGCAACATCTATCAAATATGAAGGCGGCACCCTTTTTCAGCTTTCCCTTTCAGGTAAAACGGTCAACCTCATCATCATCGGTTTTTTTCTGATTGCCAGTTTTCTGATTGCATCTAAGAGTGCTTACCGTTGGGATACGGTCCTGCTCTACTTCAACCAAGAACCTTTCGGCAGCACGGACCCAATTTTTAACAGAGATATCGGTTTTTTTATTTTTTCCCTCCCCTTTTATATCTTTCTCCAAAAAGGGCTGTTGATATTTCTCTTTATAGCCATGGGGGTTATGGTTTGGTGGTACCTGAAAGATTCAATAATGAAGATCATCGATGAATTTGCCCAGGCAGAAGGTAAACCACCCGCTTTAACAAAGTTTGTTATTGAGCCAATGGCGAGAAAACACCTTCTTTTCCTTGGAGCAATCATCTCCATTCTCTTGGCCTGGGGTTATTATCTTAAAGTTTTTGGTCTTCTTTACTCCACCGCGGGTGCTGCTTTTGGTGCCGGCTACACCGATGTGAACGTCAGGATTCTGGCGTATCGGATTCTGATCTTTGCTTCACTGGGATTGGCCGCGGTCTTTTTTCTCGACATCTTTAAACCGAGAAAAAAGTTGATCTGGATAAGTGTAGGCGTATGGCTGGTTGTCGCATTGGTGTTTTGGAACCTTCTTCCGCTGGCGGTTCAAAAATTTTTGGTCAAACCAAACGAGTTGACTAAGGAATCTCCCTACATCTCTTACAATATTGATCATACCCGGGAAGCTTACAATCTGAATAAGATAGAAGAAGTTGATTTTCAAGGGAGTGAAAAACTCAGCAAAGAGGACCTCAAAACACACAATGCAACGATTCAAAACATAAAAATCTGGGATGAACGTCCTTTGCTCCAAACCTATAAGCAGATTCAGTCGATACGGCTCTATTATGATTTTAACAATGTGGATGTGGATCGTTATCTTATCGATAACCAATACCGGCAAGTTATGTTGGCTGCCCGGGAACTGGATGTCGACCAACTTCCCTCCCAGGCCAGGACATGGGTCAACAGACATCTGATTTATACCCACGGTTACGGCATAGCCGCAAGTCCGGTTAATGAAGTAACCGACGAAGGGTTTCCCCGTCTCTTGATCAAGGATCTACCACCTGTCTTTGAGACGGACCTGACGATAGAGCGTCCGGAAATTTACTACGGAGAAAAAACTAAGGATTACGTCCTGGTAAAGACCAAAACCAAGGAATTTGATTATCCAAAGGGGGACAAAAACGTCTATACGATTTATGAGGGAAAAGGGGGCGTCCGCGTCAAATCCTTTCTGAGAAGGGTTTTGTTTGCCTTTGAGTTTTTAGACCTGCAGATACTATTTACCAATTATTTGGGTCCGGAGAGCCGGATTATGTATAATCGCCGGATCGACTGGCGGGTAAGAGCCATTGCGCCGTTTCTGGAATACGATGGCGATCCTTATATGGTTGTTTCCGACGGTCGGCTTTACTGGATTCAGGATGCCTTTACCACTTCAAATATGTATCCTTACTCTCGTAGGTCTTATACACATTTTAATAAAAAAGCACTGAATTACATCCGGAATTCAGTCAAGGTAACCATTGATGCTTATAATGGGGATGTATCGTTTTACACGACGGGCGTAAAAGATCCTATTGTTAAAGCCTTTGGGAATATTTTTCCAGATCTATTTAAGCCTTTGGATGAGATGCCTGGGGATTTAAAAAGACACGTACGCTATCCCATGGACCTTTTCGAAATACAAGTGGACACTTACAAAACCTATCATATGGACAACGCACAGGTTTTCTATAACCAGGAAGATCTCTGGCAAGTTCCCGATGAGCTTTATGGCGATAACCGGCAACGAATGAAACCGTATTATATCATTTTAAAACTTCCCGAAACGAATAAAGAAGAGTTTATTCTGATGATGCCTTTTACACCCTCAAAGCGGGACAATATGATTGGTTGGCTAGCGGCCAGAAGTGACCTGCCCAACTACGGAAATCTGTTGGCTTATAAACTACCCAAGGAAAAGTTGCTCTATGGACCGATGCAGATTGAGGCACGGGTCGACCAGCAAACGGACATTTCGCGGGAATTGAGTTTATGGGGTCAAAGGGGTTCAAGGGTCATCCGGGGAAATCTTTTGGTCATTCCGGTGGGTGACTCATTTATCTATGTGGAACCGGTTTACCTGGAAGCAAAGCAGGAGGAAACCGAATTATCTCCAGCTACCCGACCTCAACCAAAAGCCCCGGGGAGATTAAAGGGTTCAGGGCCCCAAGCTCTGGATAAAACCAGATCTGCGTCCCTTCCGGAGTTAAAAAGAGTGATCGTCGCTTTTGGCAATCGGATCGCCATGGAAAACGATCTGAATACGGCGCTTTACAAGGTATTGGAAGGGGTAACCTCCCTCAAAGAAACGGCATCCATTGTTAAGGTTCCAGCGTCGGTAACGGATCGTATAGAGGGTGATGCATTGGAACAGTATAGAAAAGCAAAAGACTTCCTGCGGCAGGGCAAATGGGCTGAATTCGGAAAGGCCCTGGATGAGTTGGAGAAGATCCTGATAAAGTTTTCTACCGAGGCTGACAAAACGCAGTAATTAAAAATAGAGAGCCTGACTGAAACATTATCAAAACCGGAGAACAGTTTATGACGTTTAATCCAGCGTCTTTCAGGGTTCAAACAGTTAGCGCATAATTTGCTATCTTGACCCAACTTGATAACAACCCGCTTGCCATTTGATTTTGGATTCTTTTATTCATATCCTTCTACATTTTGCAATCCCGGTCCTATTCGTTTATTTTTTCCTACCCAAGGTGAAATTTCGATCAATCGCCATTTTATGGGCCACAATGGTTGTCGACTTTGATCATGTGTGGGCGATGCCCGTATATGATCCGAACAGGTGTGGTATAGGGTTTCATCCATTGCATTCATATCCTGCGATAATTTTATATGCTTTGGGTATCTTTATCCCTAAAATCAGACTGGTCGCGATAGGACTGATCATTCACATGGGATTGGATTATACCGACTGCCTGTGGATGAAATTCGGCTAAATTCCACCGCTCCGGCCACAGATCGAAGGTGGGGTTCGGAAAATCAAAGGAGTGAAAATTGAGCAAACAAATTATAGAGGTGAGAAGAGAAATTGTGGTAAAGGAAAAAACAGTTCCAATCAATGGGTATCATCTATTGATAGTATCTGATAAAAATCTCCTCAGAATGGAAATGACCGATGAAAGCTGTTATATTTGAGGAATTTGGAGCACCACTCAAGATTGCAACGGTTCCTGATCCTGTTCCAGATGATGACGGTGTTGTTATCAGGGTAAAGGCAAGCGGAATTTGTCGTAGCGATTGGCACGGCTGGTTGGGACATGATCCCGACATTACCAGTCTGCCCCATGTACCAGGTCACGAACTCTCCGGTATCGTCGAGGAAACAGGAAAAAGTGTGACACGATGGAAAAGTGGGGATCGGATAACCGTACCTTTTGTTTCCGGGTGCGGGACGTGTCCTGAGTGTATTTCCGGAAACCATCAAATCTGCGATCATCAATTTCAGCCCGGATTCTCTAATTGGGGCTCTTTTGCACAGTATGTATCGATTAAGTACGCTGATACAAATCTTATATGCCTGCCGGAAGAGGTCGATTTTGTGACCGCAGCAAGTCTTGGATGCCGATTTGGAACCTCATTCAGAGCCGTTGCAGCACAAGGCGCTGTAAAGCCCGGCCAGTGGGTGGCTGTCCACGGCTGTGGCGGTGTGGGGTTATCGGCAATTATGATCGCACACGCTTTTGGTGCCCGGGTAATTGCAGTTGATATCAATGAAAAGGCTCTGGACCTCGCCAAATCGATCGGTGCGAATTTCACCGTGAACGCAAAAGAATACACAGATGTTGTTGGAGTTATTTTCGACATAACCGGACGAGGCGCCCATCTGTCCATGGATGCACTCGGCAGCGTAACGACATGTTCTAATTCCATACTGTGCTTGAGGAAACAGGGACGTCACGTGCAGGTGGGGCTGCTGACGGGCGATAATTTTCTGCCCCGAATACCAATGGATAAAGTCATATCAAAAGAGCTTCAGATCTATGGGAGCCATGGTATGCAGGCGGCCAAATACGATGGCATGTTGAAAATGATCGTCTCTGGAAAATTAGATCCCGGGCTGATTATTGGAAAGACCGTACCGTTGGAGGAGGCACCGAAAGAACTGAAAAAAATGGGTCGATACGATACGTTGGGAATTGTGGTTATTGACCGATTTTGAGCGACAATTTGCCAATGCTATGATTCTATCAGAATATCACGATCTACCCCTCCTGGATCTGCAGCACCCACCATGCACATCATCCGTTTCAGTTCATCGGTAATTTGTCCGATCAACTCTTCCACTCCGTTGTTTTCATCGGCCGCAAGACCAAAAAGTATAGGCCGACCCAGCCCCACAAGCGAGGCACCGAAAGCCAGTCCCTTCAGTACATCGCTGCCCCGCCGGAATCCGCCGTCGACCACGACGACGGTATTGTCCGCGACCTCCTCCATAATCTCATCCATCACCTGAAAAGGGTGGGGGAGATAATCGAGGGTATGGGCACCATGATTCGAAACAACGATACCATCTGCCCCGGCTTCAACGGATTTTTTCGCGTCAACCCGGCTTAAAACGCCTTTGAATATAAGGGGGAGGGAAACGGCTTTTCTGATCTCTTTCAACTCTTCCAAAGATAAGGGAAAGCAGTCTCTTGCCATTTGTCTGTCTTTTATTTTAGTACCCTGGCCTGCATCGATCTCCACTCCGATCCATTGAACACCCGAGGCCTGTATATCATCTAGGGCTTCAAACATTTTTTTCCGATCCTGGAAAGGTTTTACATTTGCAACCAGCGGTACACCGGTTGCGGCCAATTCCTTTAGATTTTGGGGAATGGGGGTGCCGACCCACATGAGGCTTCCAGCGGCCTTGAGCCCTTCCGCAACCTTCATGAGACCGTCATCCGCAATGGCGGGGATCGGCATGGTCATCGCCGACATGATCAGGGGGGTTGACAGGTCCACCCCCAGTACATGGCAGGCGGTGGTCGCTTCCACGCCATCTATACACCGTTGACTCAATGTGAAACCATCGAGAATGCGCCGGTTGTTGACCATGACAAATTCTGTTTCTACGCCATCGAGTAGAAAACCGATATCCATGGCTCTCAGGGCCGCCTCTCCTTTTTCATAGATTTCCGTCAATTCCATAGGGTCCTCCCTCTGTTTTAAAAAAATATTTTAAAAATCGCCCTTTTCACCATTACCACTCTCCCAGCATGGCAAACTTCCCGCCGTCCACGCCCAAAATCTGCCCTGTGATGAAGCATCTGCCTTGAGTACAGAGTCCCCCTTATTCCTCCTTAATCTCCGAGGTACCTGTTTCTCATCGTGTGAGCAATTTCCTTGGTCAAACTCCAGGCTCTTATTGTTTGGTCCGGCGTAAGGGTCCCGGCATCGCAGCAAGGGGTGATAAAACTTTGTTCCAACAGTGAGCACCGGTCTAACCCTCCCCTGACCAGCCGATCGACCCCGGTCTCCAATCTATCGAGTAAATTGACGTAATCTTCAGCGGCCAATGTTTCAGGGTTAACCGGTACAATTCCCCAGGCCAACATACCGCCACGGTTGATGAACTCACTCAATGGGGCAGGGTAGAGAGCGATTTTGTCAGCGAACTGATACGCATCAAAATTTATCACATTCGTTCTGGTCTTCATCAGCTTGGCCCAATCCATGTTCGAGCAGCAATGCACCTCACCCGCGCAATCGATACCATTGAACAATTCATCAAAAGTGTCGATAATCTCTTTAACGGATACGCTCCCAAATGGCGAATCAATGACGCTCAACAGAGGTTCACCAAAACTGACAAGGACTGGGATATCAGGAAGCACCTCCTCTATTTTCTTTTTCTGCCATCTGGCCTTTATCGTCAAGGTAATTATCAAAACCTCCCTCATGGTATGATCATACCATGCAGGTTTTCCGGTTTCATGGTCAAGCAAGGATAATCCCCAAGTGAGGGGTCCTGGAAGACCGATATGAATCATTTTTAGATCAGCCGGCGGTGCCAGTTTCAGAATTTTGAGAAAAGTGTAAAAACCGGGAGCGTACTTTGCATTAATGGCAAAGTATTCAAGATCCCCAGCTATATATCGCTCATAAAAAGTCTGAAGTTGGTTTTTCATCGATAAATCATAGGTGATACGCCTTTTTTCAGGATCTATCACCAGGCAAGGCATGCCGTCAATATATCGGCGAAGCGAAAGGCTCAGCTTGGGCACACAGGGCGCTTCCGGAAAATGCTCCAACATTGTCCAGCAGGCCAGATGCGGATCCCGGAAGGGGACGGTACTCAGGGTTGTGGCCATGCACCTCGGCTGGAATTTTAACGCGGATTGGCTGGTGATCATGTCTGATACAGTTTCACCTCACATGTAAAGGTCAGTATTTTTTTCAAAGTGCAACCGATAAAGTTGATCGAGGGCAAAGTATTAAAAAAGATATGAAACCTTTTTGCTGGTGTGTCAATGAACAATTCGAAGTTCGGACTGTTTGCTGAAAAAATTTTGTGGCTTTAGTTGTGGAAAGTGTAAAAATAATATGCCATAAAAAGAAGACCGGGCTTTTTGATTCCGGGTCTGACCGAAAAATAATTGCTCAAGTTTCGTACCCCCGATAGGGCACGGTGCCGCATCTGGTGTGGGGTAAATAAAATTTTTTGGAAAAACAATGATGCAATCAGTTTGAACCGGTATCCATAAAGTCATCACCGTGCACAGGCACGCGATGGTCTGGTTTCTTTTTAATATCAGTTGCTTCTGAAATGATAACTCTTAAAAGGTTTTGTGCCGTTGTCAAAGCAATCATCATCAATTTTTTTCAGAAAAATTTCTTTTTACCCTATGTCTGATGCGACTTTCCTTAAAATATCAGGTGCGAAACTTGAGTAATTACCGTTGGTTTTAAATTAATTTCTACACTTTTGATAAAGAAAGGGGGTCGATTTGATCCATATAATCGCATCGATAAAGGTAAAGGAAGGGTGTGTCGGAGAATTTATTGAAAAATTCAAAGTCAATATGCCCAATGTATTAAATGAGAAGGGATGTATCGAGTACTATCCGACCGTCGATGTCGAATCCGGAATAGCGATACAAAGTAAAGATGAACTCGTTGTGACTATTCTGGAAAAATGGGAGAGCATAGACGCATTAAAGGCGCATATCAAGGCACCACATATGTTAGAATACAGGGAAAAGGTTAAACATATTGTAGGGAATATGAGTTTAAAGATATTGGAAAAAGCCTGACGGATTATAAATCATTTATTTTCAGCATCGACGTATTCTGCAGGTTTAGAAACTATCGGACTTAGTATCAATGTGCTTAAATGATTCGACAATTTGCTTAGATATTTCACCCCATCAACATTATTCAGTATCGGTGCCATTTTTTCCAGGATCTTTTCGGATAGGCATATTATTGCTTCAGATAATTCATACCGGAACATCTCTATTTTTTCAGATAGTTCAGACAATATTTTACGTTGCTCTTCCAGTTCTGGCGAACTATCATCCGTGCTCGCGAATCTTTCAAATGCATCTTTCTTTTCTTTCTCGTAATCCAACCGTTTTTCCAACTCCAAATAACCTTCGACTAAATTGGAATTCTCCCTTTTCCAAGGTACAAGAAATTCATCAATGATTCGAAGGACGTCAGGCGCATTGCTAAGGCCAACTTCAAAGGGTTCCCTTTGTCTAAATTTCTGGAAAACAACCTTTCTTTCATCGTTACCTCGAATTTCATCAAAAGTACGTTGAATATGCTGCAGGGAGGTCATGTGATCTCTTATTAGTTCACTTACGACCAGCATAGCTTTATTGAAATTTCCTTTTTTACGGAATTCTGTTGCTTCATAAAGTGCAAATCCCAAGCTATATTTTTCGAGTGATTTTACGAATCGCATTAGTTCATTTAAATGGCTGCTAATATTATGCGACTCTTATGGCCTTTTGCCATGCAATTTGTCAAGAATGAGGATTTGGTACTCTGACCGCTTTATTTTCTTTTTAGGAAAATCCACGCACGGGTAAGCAGGATCTCTGCGTATTAATTTTCTGAATTTTAGCCGATTTAGATAAAAATCACCCGTTGACAATATATCCGCCATAGGGTAGTTGGATCATAATCACCGGAGTCGGATGCAAATCTCCAATTTTCACTCGATGGCACTATAAGTTGTTATTCATCCGCAAGCCGTGCATAATCTTAAATTTTTCCTTATTTCACCCATAAAGAGAATTCTTATCAAATATTCAGCTACAAGGCATAGACTTCCGAACAAAGGCATATGCAATCCTTATCTTTAACCTCCCAGATACTCGTTTCCAAGGGATCCGGTATCGGCCATCTGGTCCTTAACCAACCGGAAAAATTTAATGCCATCTCGTATGAGATGTGGCAAGGCATACGAACAGCTGTTGAAAATTACTCACACGATGATGATGTTCGCGTTATTGTGGTGAGCGGTGCCGGCGATAAAGCATTTTCCGCCGGAGCCGATATTTCTCAATTTGAAAAGCAACGAGGAACGAAAGAAGCCCTAGAGAATTACAACACCACGGTTAAAGCGGCATATGCCGCGCTTTCGACGACGGAAAAGCCCACGGTAGCGAAGATAGATGGCTATTGTTTCGGTGGCGGGCTCGCCATGGCGCTTTGCTGCGACCTTAGAATCGCATCGGAAGGCGCCACATTTTCCATCCCTGTGGCAAAACTGGGTTTGGGCTATGGATACGATGTGTTGCGTACGCTAGTTGATCTCGTGGGTGCGGCTTACGCCAAGGAAATTCTGTACACGGCACGAAAATTCAGTGCCAGAGAAGCATACGATATGGGCCTTGTGCACCGGGTCGTGCCTCAAGAATCCTTAGAAGAATATGTAAACGGCTACGTGGAAAATATTGCAGGTAATGCACCGTTAACGATTCGTGCGGCTAAAATTGTAATAAGCGAAATATTAAAAGATCCCGATTCGCGGGATCTTGAAATGTGCAACAGGCTTATCGACACCTGTTATGAAAGCGACGACTACAAGGAGGGCCGGCAGGCATTCATGGAAAAACGAAAACCGTTATTCAAGGCGCGATAACATTCCTTTGTCTACAGATTGCCGATCACCGCAACTCAGAAACGGTCCGTGGATAAATCGTGGATTATCCCTCCGGTTTGTAAATATTTATTTAATTTCAAGTCCTTCAATTAGAGGATCAATAATTAGCTTGCTTTCGGCCCGAACAAAGGTTATCCTTGGTTAATCAATAAAGTCCCGGCTTTAATTAGCGAGACGGTTTCGTTCTGAAGGAACCATCCATTTGTTAAAGTGGCATCCTCCAGTTAGAGCCGTTGAAAATTTACAAAAAGGAGGATGTTATTATGCCTAGTGGAATTGTTAAGTGGTTTAACGACCGAAAAGGGTTCGGATTCATTGAGCAGGAAGACGGACCGGATGTTTTTGTTCATCATTCGGCAATCAATGCAGAGGGTTTTAAATCCCTCAAAGAAGGCGACCGAGTTTCCTTTGACATAGAGCAAGGGCAAAAAGGTCCCGCCGCTGTGAATGTTACGGTAGTTTAATTTCTTTTACTGAGCAAAAAGGGCATTCCGTCTGATAGCGATGGTATGCCTTTGTGTTTTTTAGAATAACCTTAAACAGTTATTCCACGCATCAGCTTCCGATCGCATAAAAATGTGATAATAAAGAATGCGAGAAAGGATTTTTCAATGAATATTTATGTTGGCAATTTATCCTCTGAAATTAAAGAGGATAGCTTAAAAGCAATGTTCGATGAGTTCGGAGAAGTAGAAAGCGTTAAAATCATAATGGACAGATTTACCGACAGATCAAAAGGTTTTGGTTTTGTTGAGATGCCAAATAACTCGGAAGCCGACCAAGCGATCAAGTCGTTGAATGGGAAATTTATTGAAGGGAAAAACATAAAAGTAAATCAGGCCAACCCTGGTGGTAAAAGATCTAAAAGACAATTTCAGCGAAGAAGATTTTGACAACTAAAAAACACAATTGATGCTGATATGAGGAAACCACAATCTCCGCCTTTGAGCCATTCATTATTTGATCTAAATTTATGCCCACCATCCCTCTAACACCGCCTATCGTGACAGTTACTGCACATTCCGGCTATTAGTACTCAGTTAATTTTTAACAAAAATGTACGGATTTTCATTCCAAGCTCGAACATTTCTTTGTGGAATGCATCTCCAACGATTAGGGAAATATCCGACTCGAAATTTATGGGGATGTTCAAATGATATCTGGTATAATTTCTCTGAAAACAATGGGTTGAATGATCTCATTGATGAAATTTAAGAAATATTAAATTATCTTGACAAGTTCTACCACAATGTGACATTGAAAAAAATTAGCCAATTATGTCGATACAGGCCAACGGGATAAGGCTCTGGAAAATTTGAAAAGGACTGAGGTGATGTTCCAAGAGATGGGAATGGATCACTGGCTGGCCAAGACCCAGGAAATGTCAGGGAGAGTGTAGCGCTTGACTGCCTATCTCAAAAAGCGGCTTCTTATCAACGGCCGTTCAGTCGGCAAAAAAATGGAGATATCGCGATGGTTACAGGAAAAAAGATAAAACAAACGATTGAAGACGTGCGAAACGCAATCAGCAATGACCCCGATCAGGCCAATGCTATCTATCGCGCTCATGTGGACCTGGTGGAAGGCGTAAAATGTATCGCTACGGCTCAAAGTTCCAGCCCACTCAGTTTCGACGAGCCGGTATCGCCCAACCTGGGTCTGGGATGTAAAATAGACTCCGGCGGCAAAGAGTTGGGGATGGTACCGTCGGAGTTATTTTTAGTCTCCCTTGGTTCTTGCTTTGCTATTGGATTTGGAACATTCGCGGCTTTGCACGACGTAGAGCTTCACCAGGTGTCCATCGAGCTCAGCGGCCACATCGATTTGAGGGGTGCATTGAGCATGGACGAATCCTTGCCAATAGGCTTCAAGCGGATTGAATACTCGGTGACGGTAAGAAGCCCGGCGCCTGAAGAAGTCTTACGCGAAGTAACGCGTTTAGCAGTCGAGCGCAGCCCTATGATGCAAAATTTGTCAAATGAAATAGACGTGGACGGAACCGTTTTGGTCAATAACGTTAGGGTCATG
>Ga0255058_10000587_pt1 | contig 21377 bp, 20 predicted proteins | sample Cases_109_9_MG_FD_188637 | JGI IMG/M metagenome (GOLD analysis project Ga0255058, IMG submission 188637) | Seawater microbial communities from Amundsen Gulf, Northwest Territories, Canada - Cases_109_9 | ecosystem: Environmental > Aquatic > Marine > Gulf | place: Canada: Northwest Territories... | reverse complement strand
CAATATCTCCAACTATTCCTCCTATTTCAGAAATTACTACATCTGTATCCGGATTTACTAATTTCTTTATACTGTCTTTTATCTCATTTGTTATATGAGGTATTACCTGTATTGTCTTACCTAAATATTTTCCCTGGCGCTCCTTTGTTATTACTGAGTAGTAAATTGAGCCTGTGGTAAAGTTACAATCTTTGTTCATAACTGCGTTTGTAAACCTTTCGTAATGGCCCAGGTCAAGATCTGCTTCCGCACCATCCTCAGTTACATAAATTTCACCATGCTCAAATGGGCTCATTGTACCAGGGTCAACATTAACATAAGGATCAAATTTCTGCAGGCTTATACGGAGGCCGTGGCTTTCCAGGAGCATGCCAATTGATGACGCATTTAAACCCTTACCGAGTGAGGAAACAACACCGCCTGTGACGAATATGTGCTTTGTCATATCTGAAAAACCTCTTTTAATTTTTAATGCGATATTTAGCCAGGAATCTTTCAAAATCATCAGGCGTATCCACACCTTCACATGCATAGGGTGTAATTACAACCTTGATTTTGTACCCATTCGAAAGAATTCTAAGTTGTTCCAGCTTTTCTGCCTCTTCTATCATTGGTACTGGGAGATTAGAAAAGGCCAGTAAAAAGTCCTTGCGGTATATATATATACCGAGGTGTCTTAAGCGTGGGAGTGATGTAGGCTTAGAGTTGTTATCTTTGTCTCTGATGTAAGGGATAGGAGCCCTGGAGAAATACATAGCGTAGCTATCTTTGTCCAGAACAACCTTTACAATGTTTGGATCGGTGAATTCATCCATAGACTTTATTTCATTTGCTAATGTGCAAACAACCGCTTCTTTCTCGGCATGCATTGCCTTGACCAAATCATCTATCATCTCTCCCCTGACGTCCGGCTCATCTCCCTGTACATTTACTATGAAGTCCGCATCCAGATTGGATGTTACCTCAGCCACTCTATCAGTTCCTGATTGGTGATTCGTAGACGTCATCTTAACACATCCCCCAAATCGATTTACCACATCGGAGATACGCTCATCATCTGTAGCAATAAAGACTTCCTGAATGGTTTTTGCCTCTTTTACCTTTTCGTATACATGTTCAATAAGAAATTTTCCTGTGTATTCTTTTGCTTCAGATTTAATAAGTTTACCGGAAAGTCTGGTTGATGCATATCTTGCAGGTATGATAGCTACTGTCTTTAGGTTATTAGATTCCACATGAGGTAATATCATGGTCTCAAGCTATAGTATTAAGAATGGAAAATGAGAGGCAGGCCACGCTCAGCGGGGCTGGCATTTGTTAATCAGGTAAATTCCTTGTAATTTCTGCAGTTTCTACAAGATTTAAAAGCCATGGACTTATTCTGTTTTGAATTTTCCGTCCTGTTACAAATTTTACAAGATCATCTTTTACTTCACTAAACTTCTTCATACTTCTTGGTATTCGATTGTCTATTTTTAATATATGATATCCGCTATCTGTTTTTATTATTTCACTTATTTCACCTTTTTTCAATTTTGCCGTTGCTTTGCCGAGAGTTCCGTGTGGCCCGAACGGACGCATTCTGCCTCCACGTGATGCTGAAGTCCTGTCGATAGATTCCTTTTTTGCCAATGCTCCAAAATCGGCACCGGTCTTTATCCTTTTGAGCATCTTTTCTGCATCTCTCTTCATACGCAAAACAATTTGTCTGGCGACGATTTTTTCTCCGAATTGTTCTTCGTAGGCTCCGTTTAATTCCTCATCTGTTATATTTATTGTCTTTTTTATGATTTTTTCGGCTAATAACATAGTTCCCACTTCTCCTATGGCAGATTCATATTTTTTGATTATATTCTTCTGATATTGTTCAATAGTTGCGCCTGCCTTTTCGAGCTCACGGTTAAGGTCTTCTTCATCCTTAAGGCCATTCTTTTTCATCTGTCGTTGGGTCTCACCTTTGACTATTAATTCTTTTCTTTCTGCAATCTCATCTTTGTTTACCTTAATATTCAATCTTTCTGCTTCCTGTTTTATAAGTGTTCTTCTTATTAAACGATCAACGCCCTCTCTACCATACATGCCTACGAGTAAGTCAGCAAGCTCATTGCGACTTAACTCTTGCCCATTTACAACCGCCACTACATCATCTGCTTTTGCGTCTAAATCAAAGACTGCATTATTATTTAATATTATGCTAATTAGAAGGAGTATTGTGCTGAATATGAGGATCCTGTTGTTCATAACGCTTATGTTTCCTTAAATGGTTGCTCGAAAAATTTAAAATGAAATTATGGTAGAAACGAGTGTGTGTATGTATACTTGAGTACCATAACATGTGGTCAATTTAGTGTCAACTGCATTTTATACTCGATGCTTGTCATGGCGACATATATCTGATATAAGTGGAAAATTATGGAATTAAGAACGGTTAAAATGGAGATTCCTGAAGGGGCGAATATAGTAATTGGACAGACTCATTTTATCAAGTCAGTCGAAGATCTTTATGAAGTAATGGTTGGGCATGTTCCGAACGCCAGGTTTGGAATTGCCTTCTGTGAGGCTTCTGGTGCTTGTTTGGTACGGACGGAAGGCAATGATAAGGAATTGATAGAGATTGCAGTGAGAAATGCTTCTTCTTTAGCATCCGGACATACATTCGTGATTCTCATGAAGGATGCGTTTCCAATAAACGTGTTAAATGCTATTAAGAACTGCCAAGAGGTTTGTTCAATCTTTTGTGCTACCGCAAATCCGGTAGAGGTGGTTATTGCCGAAACGGGACTTGGTCGTGGGGTAATGGGAGTAATAGATGGATCTGTGCCAAAAGGCACAGAGAAGGAAAAGGATATCAGGGACAGAAAGGCGCTTTTACGCAAATTCGGCTACAAGCGCTGAATTATAAAGCTTGATGAATATTCTGAAGTTAAAAGGGTGTAAATTTAAACCCCAAGTTCAATGAGGAAGTGCAACACATAGGATACAATAATCATCCTATGTGTTGCACTTCCTCATTTGTGAATGTTACGGTCCTCTTTGTCATATAAAATAGTTTATGTTGCTAAAAGACAAATACCTTTGGATACTACTGATTGCATCTCTGTCAGTAAGAATATACATAGGCATTTTTACATACGTAATTCAGACTGATAGTGTTGCCTTTATGCAAAATGCGGAGTATTTTGCAAATGGAGATTTCCTGAGCGGGTTAAGACATGACTATCATCCCCTGTACTCCCTTATTATGGCCGGGTTATACAAGATTGTGCCTAACATGGAGCTGTCAGGTACAATCACATCTGTTTTCTTTGGTACGCTTACGGTAATAGCATTTTATCTGATTGGTAAAGGTGTTTTTGGTCAAAAGATAGCCTTTGTTTCTTCTATTATCTTGGCCTTCCACCCCTATGCTGTGAGATTTTCTACAGACATAATTTCAGAATCTACTTACTTCTTTTTCTTTACATCTGCATTTGGTTTAGGGTTTTTTGCGATAACAAGAGGCAGGCTTTTGTTATTTGCCCTTACAGGGACATGTACTGCGTTTGCTTATCTTGCCCGTCCTGAGGGAGTAGGTATTCTTTTCATAGTAATCGGTTGGTGCCTCTTGAAAGATTGTGTCAGGATTAAGATGGTTTGGAAAGAAAAGTTAGTTTCAATCTTGATTCTGGTTATTTCATTTCTTGCCATTTCATCACCTTACCTTATATATATTAAGAACGAAACAGGCGTGTGGCACCTTACGAAGAAGAGGAATGTATCCAGAATAGTAGGAGTTGAAAAAATGTTAAGTGCTTCAAAGAACGAACCTGCTAAACAGCGAGTAAGAAGCAATTCCCACCCCACTCCTTCTCATCAAACCCCAAACCTATCTCATCCAGGTAGGCAAAGTGGTTCCGGCTTGAAATCACACACACACACACAGACACAAGATAAGAATAAAGGAATTGTTACAAGATCAAGTGCAGACACTACTAAACAAACAGTTAGTAATAAGGTGAATTTGAGAATACATCTAGGGAGTGTGCTGCATATTGCCAAGAAATACTTAAGCACCTTTCATCCATTTTTGTTTGTGTTCCTTATAATGGGTGTGATAAATTGGACAAGAATAAAGAGAGAACGGCTTTTCGGGTTTTATATAATCACAATCATCATATTTTACCTGTTCATACTGTATAGATTAAACATTACTTATAGAGCAAGCCATGGTGACATTTATCCCAGTAGAAGGCATCTGATGCCCATCGTCATCCCGGCAGTATTTTGTGTAGGGATAGGTATTTGTACTATTGGGACATGGATACATGAAAGATTTCAGATTGATAGATTGAGATTTGGTTTTAAAGAGTTATTAAGGAGTGTGTGGATCGTTCAGTTAATAATGTTAGTGATCGTCGTTGGGGCTTTACTGCCAAAGACATTAAAGTCTCAGGGTGTTGATAAGCTGGGGGTTAAGGAGGTAGGTCAATGGATAAGAGAAAATTCTGATAAACCGTCACCTGCAATTTTAAGCGCTTCTGCAAGAAATGCTTATTATGCGGGAGGGAGACATGTTCAGATGGGAAGTGTTGGTGGTGCGCTTTCCAGAGCAAGAGCTGAAAAAGCAGATTACATACTAATCACACACAAAGAATATAAAGCTATAGAAAAGAAATTGCAACAATCTCTAAATAACAGACAAATAACGCTGGTATATAAACATACAGATAATGCGTCTTTAAACGGTAGATGTATATTTTTGTATAAGGTACTTTATTAGTAACTTATACCTAAATTGAACGATTTAGGTATAACAACCTGTGAAATTGATAGTTATTTAATCCGTTATAGGTTTATTGATTAAAAGTGATTTCTGAATAATGTGAAAACATTCATATAAATAAATATTTACAAATATTATTCTAAGATTAGAAAAAATAGCTAAAAAAACAATTGACAAATTGAAGTTTTTTTTTAAAATCATCGTTCATGAGATGAACATATAAAAACTATATATGGGGATGTGCTTGACTCAAGTAGCCACTATATGTAGTACACCTCCATATAGCGGACTATCTTGAAAATCGATATAGCCTAACAACGGTTCGATAACTAAAAAACGTATCGTGAATATTTGTGCAAAGCTCAGCTCAGTAAGCTTTGCTGCCCTAATGAATCTCTATGTATGTGTGCGGGAGCAGTATATTCTTAAGGTATTTTAATGAGAGAAAATTCTAAAGATCTGGATGTTAGAGAATTAGAGATATTGGAGAAGATAGAAGGCAACGGACATCTGACCCAGAGGGATTTGTCTAGAGAAGTTGGTATAGCATTGGGATTGGTTAACAATCTCTTAAAAAAGATGGTTAGAAAGGGTTGGATTAAGATAAAGAATGTGGATGCCAAGAGAATCAGATATTTAATTACTCCAGAAGGTGCCAGGGAGAAATCGAGCTTATTATACAAAAGGGTTGAAAGTACAATTCACTTTTACTTAGATGCTAAAAGGATAATCAAGGCAAAAGTTGAGCACCTTAAAGGTGATGAAGTGAAAAGTGTTTCAATATACGGAATAAACCATGTAGCAGAAGTTTTATTTATAGTACTGAAGGAACTGGGGTTGAGACTGGATTGTGTGGTGGATAATAATAAGAAGGGGAAAGAATGGTTTGGCTATAAGATAATTGATACGGATGAGTTTTTAAAGTCTAGCACCAGCGTATTAATACTTGCCTCTATTAATCAGGATGAAATAGAGGCCTTTTGTAAAGAACAAGAAAAAGTTAAGATTGTTGCTCTCAGGGAATAAAGAATAGTTAAAAAACATAGCTGCTCAAATTGATTAATGAACTTGCCTAACCGACTAATCATTATATTTTAAACAAATTACCATAAATACCTGCCAGTTTTGATGTTATGCACATTTATATGTGTAACTGAGAGGGGATTGGTCTGTAGATGGAAATTTAGGTTGAAGTAAAACCTTGAATATTGTTATGTGTAATAAGGAATTAAAAGAAAAGATAATCGAATATTTTCGGGACAAAAAGGGAGTAATTGCAGTTTATCTCTATGGTTCCATTGTTACGGGAAAGAATGTTATGGATAGTGACGTGGATATTGCACTACTAACGGCACCATACAAAGATTTGATAGAAGGTCAAAGGGCTAGAGTTCGCTATCAGACGGAGATTTCCGGGTTGATAAGAAGAGACGTTGACCTGGTTTTTTTGCAAGAGGCAGGTGAACTTCTTTCCTTTCAGATTTTGAGCAGGGGGCAGGTTATAGTTGAAACAGATAAGGAAACACATAGATCTTTTAGGGCTTTCAGACTAATCAAATGTCTTGATTTTAAATTTCTGGAAGATCGGATGAAAAGGGGGATGATTACTGCTATGAAGGGAGACATCATTGGTTAATAAATCAGTCATCTTAAGAAAGGTTTCTCTTATACGGCATAATCTATCAAGGCTAAAGGACAAGGAAAATGTTTCTTTAGAATCATTAAAGAATGACCTTGATATACAAGATATCGTATTACATAACCTTCAGCTTGCCATTCAGGGATGCATTGATATTGGAAGTCATGTAATCTCAGATGAAGGGTGGGGTGTTGCTGGCAGCTTAAATGAAATTTTCTATATTCTTCAGAATAAGGGAGTAATAAAAGCAGAGATGGCAGAGAAGATGATTTCTATGGTTGGTTTTAGAAATATACTGGTTCATGAGTATGAAAATATTAACTTCGATATCGTTTACAATATCTTACATCACCATCTGAAAGATATTAATGAGTATTTGCTGGTAATAGTGAATTATTTCAAACTGGATTGAGTGAAAATGCTTGGAGAAGTTTAAAATGAAAAAAAATATTGCAGTTGTAGGTGCTGGATATTGGGGCAAGAATCTGGTTAGAAATTTTTATGAACTGGAGGTTCTCCACACAATATGTGATGCTGACAAAGATTTGGTCAATAAATACGAATCACAGTTTTCCGGGGTAAAATTTACTGATTCATATAGCCATTTACTCGATGATTCCTCACTTAAAGCAGTGGTCATTGCCACACCTGCCGCTTACCATTATCAGATGGCCAAGGAAGCTCTACTTTCCAAGAAGCATGTCTTCGTAGAAAAACCTCTGGCTCTTAAGGTTGAGCAGGGGGAAGAGTTGGTTAACCTTGCTGCAGAGCAAGGGCTTATTCTTATGGTGGGCCATATTCTCCGTTATCATCCTGCCATAAAGAAGCTTAAAGAGCTTGTTAGCACGGGTGAACTGGGAAAGATCCAATATATATATTCTAATCGGCTGAATATTGGTAAAATCCGTTCTGAAGAAAATATCCTTTGGAGTTTTGCTCCCCATGATATCTCAGTGATACTCTTTCTTCTAAATGAATTTCCGGAAACAATCTATGCTACTGGTGGGAGCTATTTACAAAAACAAATTCCTGATGTTACCTTAACTACTATGGGTTTTAAAAGTGGAGTGAAGGCGCACATCTTTGTCAGTTGGCTACACCCTTTCAAAGAACAAAAACTTGTAGTTGTGGGTGATAGAAAAATGGTGGTTTTTGATGACGTAAGCACAGAGAAATTACTTCTATATCCACACAAGATTAAGTGGATAGAACGTATTCCAGTGGCGTGTAAAGCCGAAGCAGAAACGGTTCCTATCAAAAAAGAAGAGCCTTTAAAAGCCGAATGTAAGCACTTTCTGGAATGTATTGAGAACAATCAGATACCTGAAACTGATGGTAATGAGGGACTAAGAGTTCTTCAAATCCTTCAAATCTCCCAGGAATCCATGAGTAACGACGGGCTAAAACTTTCCATTGAAGAAAAACAGTAAATTGCGCGAATCCAGGAAACAAGAATACTTTTTACATGAGTCCTCGTATGTAGATGAAGGATGTGATATTGGTGCAGGTACACAAATTTGGCACTTTTCACATGTCTTAAAAGGTTCTAAGATAGGCAAGAATTGTAAGATTGGCCAGAATGTGGTTATAGGGCCAAATGTTACTATCGGGAATGGTTGTAAGATACAAAATAATATCTCAATATACGAAGGTGTTACTTTAGAAGACGAAGTGTTCTGTGGGCCTTCTATGGTCTTTACGAATGTTCTCAACCCGCGGTCAGCAATACCTCGATTGAGTGAATTACGTCCTACTTTGGTCAAGAAAGGCACAACCATCGGCGCTAATGCCACCATCATATGCGGTAATACAATAGGGCAGTATGCCTTTATAGGTGCAGGTGCAGTGATTACAAAGGATGTTCCTGATTACGCTTTAATCATTGGCAATCCTGGACGGATAGAAGGATGGATGTGTAAATGTGGAGTGAAACTTAATTTTGATGAACAAGGGATTAGTAGATGCAAAACGTGTACACTGGTTTATGAGAAGATAAACGAATCAGCTATTGAAAACAAAGAGAAAGAGAAATGGTAAACAAAATATTTCAGAAATTGGGAATTTCTAAATTGACTAAAAATATGAGAAGTTTTGAGAATTATAAAGATCTAATTTTTGTTCTTACGCAAAAAGAAATAAAGCTTAGGTATAAAAATAATGTACTTGGTTATCTATGGTCAATAGCACATCCTCTGGCTTTCGCCTTTGTTTTTTTTATAGCCTTTAAGGTGTTCATGAGGATACAAATGGAAAACTATCAATTATTTTTAATAACCGGGCTTTTCCCCTGGCAATGGTTTTCCAACGTTGTAACCTCCTCTCCCATGATGTTTTTTGGGGGGAATGGCCCAATTATTAAGAAAGTAAATTTTCCTAGGAGCTTTATTCCCCTTGCTGTAGTTCTCCGGGACACGATTCATTTTATTCTATCAATTCCTGTCATTGTACTTTTTTTGTTTATCTATCATAAATCACCTTCTATATCATGGACTTATGGTGTTCCGTTGTTGTTGTGTATTCAGTTTTTAATGATTTACGGCATTTCTTTAATGTTCTCTTCAATAAATCTGTTTTTCAGGGATCTGGAGAAGTTAGTGACTATTTTCATGACCTTAATTTTCTATTTTACTCCAATTATATATCCAGTGAGCATGATTCCTGAAAGATACCAGTTTCTTATATATTTCCATCCGTTGGCTCCATTGATTTTAAACTGGAAAAATTTGTTTTTGAATGGCACATTAGATTCGGCATATTTGGTAATCAGCCTTGCTTATAGTATTGTTTTTTTTACAGTTGGCTATCTGATATACAAGAGACTTTCCTGGAGGTTTGCAGAGGTATTATGAATGAGCCTGTGATTATCTTTGACAACGTCAGCAAGATTTATCCTATGTACCATCACTTTAAGGGGGGAATTAAAAACTTTATGTTCAACCTTCCAAAGGCGGTAAAATCGATAAAAAATTCAAGGTTTGAGGCATTAAAGAACATATCTTTTGAAGTAAATAAAAAAGAAACCTTCGGCATTATGGGAAGAAATGGTGTTGGTAAAAGTACTACACTTGGTCTTATTGCTGGTGTTTTGAGGCCAAGCAAAGGTAAGGTTATAGTAAAAGGTAGGATTTCCCCTCTTCTTGAACTTGGGGCTGGTTTTCACCCCGAGCTTACGGGTAGAGAGAATATAATGCTTAACAGTGTTCTTATGGGACTTACAAGGGCAAAGGTTTTAAGAAAGATGGATGAAATAATAGAATTCTCTGAACTTCGTGAATTTATAGACCAACCTATAAGGACATATTCTTCTGGAATGGTTTCAAGGCTTGGTTTTTCCGTAGTAGCAAATCTAGACCCTGAGATTTTGTTAATTGACGAGGCATTTGCAGTGGGAGATATGGGATTTCGAGAAAAGTGTATTGATAAAATGATGAGCTTCAAAAAAAGTGGGGTTACAATGGTTTTTGTTTCACATTCAATACCAGATATAGAAAAGATATGTGATAGGGCGATGTGGATTGACGACCATGGTGTTAAAATGCTGGGAAACACATATGATGTTGCAAATAGTTATCGCAATTTTTCAACAATGAGATGATGCACGGACTTAAAAACTAATGCTTTAAATTGCATAATGCGGATTTAGAAATTCATTAGCGATATATACTGCACCACATTAAGCAAGAAGGTGTAAATTAGAGTATTTTGATTTATAATATTATCTTACTTAAGAAAAGGAGGATCGATGAGTAAAAAAGTACTGGTAACTGGAGCGGGCGGCTTTATAGGGCATTATCTTGTAAGGTATTTAAAGCAAAGGGGATATTGGGTGAGGGGGGTAGATGTTAAGTATCCAGAATATGAAGAGACAGTTGCCGATGAATTCGAACTCCTTGATTTAAGAAGATGGGCTAATTGTTTACAAGCAACACGAGGTATTGATCATGTATATAATTTGGCAGCAAACATGGGTGGAATCGGCTTTATAGAAACTCATAAAGCTGAAATAATGCATGATAGTGTGCTTATTAATATTCATATGCTTGAGGCTGCAAAATTAAATCGTGTAGACAAGTTTCTTTTTACGTCTTCTGCTTGTGTTTATGCAGGGTATAGACAGAATAGTCCAGATATTGCTCCATTAAAAGAAGAAGATGCATATCCGGCAGATGCTGAAGATGGTTATGGTTGGGAGAAACTATTTACGGAAAGGCAGTGCAGGCATTATTATGAAGACTATGGGATGAAGACTTACAGTGTCCGTTTTCACAACGTATATGGCCCACTAGGCACCTATGACGGGGGTAGGGAGAAGTCTCCAGCTGCAATTTGCCGAAAGGTTGCTCTTGCGAAGCAGGAGGATGAAATTGAAGTTTGGGGTGATGGGAAGCAGACCCGTTCCTATTGTTATATTGATGATTGTCTTGAAGGAATATATAGATTAATACAGTTAGAACATCACGAGCCAATTAACCTTGGTTCGGACAGGATGATAACCATAGACGAATTAGCAGATATTGTTTCAAATATAGCAGGCAAAAAGATAACTAAACGCTATGATTTAACAAAACCTCAGGGTGTGAGGGGAAGAAATAGCGATAATACAAAGTTGCGCGAGGTACTGAAATGGCAACCTGAAGTTTCATTGGAGAGAGGTTTGGAGATGACATATAAATGGATTCATAGCCAACTGGTAAAGGCCGGTAGGATAAAAGTATAATCTAGTGAATATGAAGAAAGCGTAACAATAAAGAGGGGGAAAACTTATGAAACTTTCTGTAGTAGGGTTAGGTAAACTTGGAGCTTGTTCGGCTGCATGTTTTGCATCAAGAGGGTTTGATGTTATCGGTGTTGACATAAACAAAGATTTTGTAGATGCTATAAATAATGGTAAGGCTCCAATTTATGAACCAGGACTTCAGGAATTAATTGATTCATCGAAGGCCAAGTTAAAGGCTACTCAGAATTATGAAGAGGCTATAAGGGAATCAGAAATAACATTTTTGATAGTTCCTACACCAAGCAGGCAAGATGGGCTTTTCTCGGACAGATATTTACGGGATGCTCTTAAACACCTTTCGATAGCATTGAAAAAGAGCAATAAGGAATATCACTTGTTTGTGATTACATCAACCGTTTCTCCTGGAGTAACGGAAGAAGTGCTTATACCTTTGATAGAATCTGTCTCAGGAAGGGAACTAAACAAGAATTTTGGGGTTTGTTATAATCCCGAGTTTATTGCGTTGGGAAGTGTTATAAAAGATTTTTTAAATCCTGATATGGTCTTGATCGGAGAAAGTGATAAATTCGCTGGTGATAGACTTGAGAGTATTTATAAAGTTGTATGTGAACATAAACCTTACGTAGCAAGGATGTCCATAATCAGTGCGGAAATTACAAAATTAAGTCTTAATTCTTATATAACTATGAAAATAAGCTTTGCAAATACCATCTCAAACATCTGTGAAATGATACCGGGTGCAGATGTAGATGCTATAACAAAAGCATTAGGGGCTGACAAAAGGATTTCACCTTTTTATCTGAAAGGGGGGTTAAGTTTTGGTGGTCCTTGTTTTCCAAGAGACAATAAGGCTTTTACTGCTTTTGCCCAGAAGTGTGGTGTTGATGCCTTACTTGCAAAGACGACTGATGCTGTAAATCAATTGCAGAGTGAACGTCTTGCTGAACTGGTAATGACCCATGTCTCTACCGGTAGTAATAATAACAACAATGTTATTTCTGTCCTTGGTTTAGCTTATAAACCAAATACAACAATTATTGAAGAATCTCCAGCCATAAAACTTATAGAGAACCTCTTAAAAAAGGATTTTGAAGTAATAGTGTATGACCCACTGGCAATGGGAAATGCAAGGGCACACCTTGGGGATAATGTGCTTTACGCTTCCTCTGTTAAAGATTGCTTTACTCACTCATCTGTCTGTATTATAACAACCCCGGCTGATGAGTTTAAATTAATTAATAATAGCTATATCATCAACAACTCTACAACTATTATTGATTGTTGGCGGATACTTGAGCCCTCAAAGTTCGATGAAAGGGTAAAATATGTAGTGGTAGGAAAATCATCATGAGTACTATAAAACAAGTGAGAGAATATTGGAACCGTCGTCCTTGCAACATCAGACATTCTCCTCAACCCATAGGTACACTGGAATATTTTGATCAGGTTGAGGCCAGGAAGTATTTTGTGGAACCGCATATACCCAGCTTTGCCCAATTTGAAAGATGGAAAGGGAAAAAGGTACTGGAAATCGGCTGTGGTATGGGGACCGATTCCATAAATTTTGCCAGAGCAGGAGCAGACCTCACAGTAGTTGACCTTTCGGAGCGGAGCCTTGAAGTATGCATGAAAAGATTTAATACCTATAACTTAAAAGCGAAATTTTATAACGGTAATTCTGAAGAACTGGGCAATTTTGTCCCTGTAGAGCCGTATGACCTCATTTACTCATTTGGGGTGATACATCATACTCCCCATCCTGAAAAGGTATTATCAGAGATAAAAAAATACTGCTGCCCTACGACGGAAATTCGGATAATGCTTTACGCTAAGTGGTGCTGGAAATTTTTCTGGATAATAATGAATTACGGAAAAGGGGCATTCTGGCGGGCAGATGAATTGGTGAGGACTTATTCAGAAGCACAGACTGGTTGCCCCGTGACATATTACTATTCTTTTAAGGAAATTCGTGCCTTGATGTCTGGCTTTGAAATTATCGAAATACGCAAGGATCATATATTTCCCTACAAGATTGATAGATATATAAATTATGAATATGAACGTGTCTGGTATTTTCGCTGGATGCCAAAGTCCTTATTCCGCTGGCTTGAACAACATTTCGGCTGGCATACACTAATAGTGGCAAGGTGCAGAAACAATTAACAAAGATGACATAGAAATTGAGTCAAGAAAATTATTTCTAAGTATTGTAGAGTAAATTAAATAAATATATACCGTACCATACCATACCATACCATAAAACATGCTTGCTAATATTATTTCATTTTTTTATAAAATTAAAGAGTTCATAATAAGAGTTCCTGTTATGGGCTTTCTTATATGGTTTGTATACATGATTGTAAAAAACCCTTCAAGGATAGCTTTATTGTTCACAGAGCTTGAAAGAGGGAAAAGTCGGCCTACAGAAGATACTGATAATTTATACGCGCACACGCAAGACTCACTTCAAAATTACAATAGCGAGGGTTTAGAAAAAGATAAGCATTTCTTTTTTGTTTTAGGTTTGCCAAGGTCAGGAACAAAATGGTTTTCTCATTTCTTGACCACAGATGAAGTTTTTTGTTTCCATGAACTTACCCTTATATGCCATGAAAGCTTACGGAAGCATCATGATGCATTGATGAAATTTAAGCCTATCCCCAAAGGCAACACTGAGGAAAGTGCCCTCTATTCCCAATTACGCACGTTGTTATACCTATACCCTTCTTTTGGAAGGCTTATGTACGACAAGCTGTACGAGTCTGAAAGTTACGTAGCTTGTGGAAATAGCAGTTGTGGTCAACTCAGTATTTATCTGGCATTGCAGCACGCCTTTCCTAATTCAAAATTCCTGATGATACTTCGCAATGGTTTTGGCGTTGCACTTTCTCTGGAAAAAAAAATGGAGGAGCTCCCCGATGAAATAATCGGAAATTACAGAAAGAATATAAATAAAAATTATGGATATCAATGTAAAAACTTTTTTGAGATTGCGTGCTGGCGCTGGCGAATAGGAACAGAAAAAATACTAGAAGCATCCAATCGTCTAATGCCTGGTAGGAGCAAGATAGTAAGCTTTGAAAGAGTTTTCTCTAATATAGAAGTGTTGAGAGAAATCTGGGACTTTCTTCTTGATGGAAAAGTACAATTTGACAGACAAAGGGCAGAAGTGTTACTTAACAAGAGAATAAATGCTGGTGGGCATCAGAAGATAGAAGCGAAAACTATCGGTGGGAGATGGGCAGGTCTCGAAGGGGATAAGAGGAATAGTTTTATGCGTATTGGTGGTTCTGTTATGAAAAACTTGCCAAACTATGAAGGCTGGCCAGATCTGGATTTTTGAATAGGAAGGTAATGGTATACGAAGGTATTAGCAAAAATCTTAAGGGTATTACTGTCAATATTAGAAGTTTTTTTCTTTGCAGGTTTTACCGTTTCAGTGATTTTAGCGACATTCTTTGTAATAAGAATAAGAAGATGTCTTATGGAATCGCTTACACTTATGAGGGATGAGGAAAGAGGATACTGATGAATATGTTACCGCCAAATACCGATACATCTAGAAGTGATTTCTTTTTAGTAGTCGGAACAGGACATTGTGGGACTCAATGGCTATCCAGAGTTTTACATCGCCCAAATGATGGAATTGTTTGCTATCATGAAGAGAAAGTGAAATTGGTATCGCTTAACCATGCCGAATGCCTCCAACACGAATTAGAAAAAGGTGTTGATGACCTATACAACGGTTATTTCTCTTTTATAAACAATGAGTTGAAAACCAATTCTGTAGTTGGAGATGCTCATTCGTGGACAATGATAATGATCCCTGAAGTGGCTGCAAAACAAAGGATTCATAAGATAATCTATCTGGTTCGTAATGGTATCCAGGTCGTTCACTCCTTTTTTTATCATAATATTGATTTACCAAAGGATAACGTTTGGTATAACGAATTTTTGCGTAAACATTGGGAAATAACAGGTAGACCCTGGAACGATTGGGACAAGTATACAAAATGGGCATCTTGGTGTTTGTGGTGGCAGGTCAATCTAGGTATGCCACTCTGGCTCTCAAGTCATTTAGATACTACGGAAATTCTTGTATATCGCCTTGAGGATCTGCTTGAGGATACTCATTTGCTTAGTGATCTAATTAAAAAACTTAGTCCTTTTATAAATCTATCTCATAAGGATTTAAAGAAACTGCAAAGGAGAGATGTTAATCGGAAAATCCAAGGAGATCGTTCGCCATCAATGCTTTGGACTAAATGGTCAGATGAGCAACGTAATATATTTAAACAAATCTGTAGTACTACAATGGAAAAGTATTCGTATGAAATCCCATAGCTTTAAAAAATGAAGGAAACTGTGACTTAACCAAATTATCATTTGCCAATATGAGTTATGAAAAAGTCTGATATTTTGATTGGATATTGATACTTCTTTCTTGTCGGACCGAGAAAAATCATTAGATGTCATACATCGAAGTTTCATAATGTACCAAATGAAAAGATTAAAAATAGCTACTATGCTAAGATTTAGTGATACTTGCAAACAGATTGAATCACAGTTGCTGTTGACTAGTAAGCAAATTTTTGAGGAGTTTAACCTTTTATCAGGACATCCTTGGGAAGAAACTACTAGGTCAAATATAACGAGTTATTATCCTTGTTTATATGGAGTTGTGCAACCTGAACAACCTTGCAAGATCCTCGAGATTGGTACAGCTTTCGGTCTCAGTGCTGCAACATTACTTAAGGCTTGTTCGAATGTTGAGCTTTTTATTTCCATAGACCTTGGAATATACGGAAAACAAATGGGGTTTTCCCATAATAACATTGAATTTGCACGCAATCACATTCACAGTTGGTGTTGCCGAAATGGCATGCCTTTAGACCGTGTAAGATTTTACCAAGCCAATACCCAGCCATCAGAGAAAGGTGATAATGACAACGAGGGGGCAGATATTCCAAGCTGGCATCAGATTTCCGACCTTGTCAGACTGTTAGAATCACACGAATTCGATATAATTTTCGTCGATGGTAAACATACCAAAGATGGCCTTTTAAACGACTTAATAACTTTTTGGCCTTTTCTAAGACCTGGTGGCTTGCTTATATGCGATGATTTACACGATGAAGCTACTTACAAGGACGTATTCCCCTGGGCAGGGGACACTCTTCGTTCATTTGAAAGTTTTTTAAAATCCCACAGTACTGGTATAAATGATTCGTTTATCTGGAACTTTCCGAGAGTACCTCCCGAAGATTATACAGGATTGAGACCTTTTGGGCTGATTCGCAAGAAAACGCTTTCGTATCCCTTGACCGGTCATTCTTGTTTTGAAGTTTATGATTCTCAAGACGCGATCGAAATAAATAGAGCAAGACAGGATCACCTTGCATCGTTGGGCTTGGACTTGGCAAATAAGACTGTTTTGGAAGTTGGCTCGGGAGTCGGCCGGCATACCAACTTTTTTGAAAAATTGGGCTGTTCAACTTTATCTACTGATGCACGTATACAAAATGTAGAGGAACATCGTCAGCGTTATCCACACAGGAAGGTCGAGGTTGCTGATTTGATTATGCCCGGTAGCCACTATAGTTTCGGGGAATTTGACATAATTTATTGCTACGGTACTCTTTATCATTTAAGTGACCCGGTTCTATGCATCAGAGAGTTATCAAGGAGTTGTTGTAGCCTTTTCCTCCTTGAAACATGCGTTAATCATCAGGATAATGGTAAAATAAACATTGTTGGTGAAGATTCAAATAATCCAAACCAAAGTTTTGAAGGAATCGGTTGTCTACCAGGCAGAGATTGGGTAATAACTGAACTTAGGAAATATTTTCCATACGTATACACAACAGTTTATCAACCTGATCATCCTGATTTTCCCTTGAATTGGCCAGCCACAAATCTGAACAGGTTAGCGCGTGCAGTGTTTGTAGCTTCAATGCAACGGCTTAACCTGCCTTCTTTAACAACTAAGCCCCTGGACGTGCAAAAGCCCCTAAAGCCGGCTCTTGGTGTATTGATAAATGTTGAGTCACAAACAAATGGACAGGAAGAAAACCTCATTTTTAGAACATTGCAAAGCAAGGAAAAAATGGGACTGAAAAGAAAAAAAACTGATGAGCATACTATAGTTAAATTTGACTTTTTTCTTAAAAAAATTAAGGAATTTATTAAGAGAATACCGATTTTGGGTTTTCTTATCTGGTGGGCATATAGGATCTTAAAAGCACCGTCAAAGATAAGCGAATTATTTGGTAAGATTGAGGAATTAAAAAAGCATAAGTGAAGTCCTACAGTCATTAGCTGATGTTATTAAATATAAGAGATTTTGGGAAAACTTTTACACATATTATGGTTAAATGTTGTTGTTTAATAAGATGGTAAGTTAGCTATGTCAAGCGTAAGCTTTGTAGTGACATCTCGCAATGACGATCACGGTGGAAAAATGCTCGCAAGGATGCGGGTATTTATGGAAACCTTATTAACCTTGGCAGATAAGTATCATTTGAAAGGGGAGTTGATCATTGTAGAATGGAATCCTCCTAGTGAAAGACCAAGATTGTGGGAGGCGCTTCCTGTTTCAGTGCAAACTTCACATTTTCCTGTTCGTTATATTGAAGTTCCCGCATCAATTCACAATCGTTTTCGCAACGCAGACACCATACCTTTATATCAGATGATAGCGAAAAATGTTGGTATTAGACGTGCGAAAGGAGAATTTGTGGTTTCTACCGCAATGGACTTGTTGTTCTCAGAAGAGTTGATCTCATTTCTTTCGCGTGAATCACTGGATGATAGAGTATTCTATCGTATTGATCGATACGATGTTACTGAAGTTGTTCCATTAGATCTTACTGTTGAAGAAAGGTTGAAGTGGTGTAGGAGGGAAAAGAACATTATTCGTATACATAAGAGATACGGGACTATTATTAGGGATAAAAAATATGTAATTCATGACGTGAGTTGGCGTGAATATGTTGTGTCAAAAATTCCCTCGTTAATATACCAAACTCTAGGAACTGTTCTTGGAACAGCTCCTAGAGTGCATACCAATGGATGTGGAGATTTTACCATGATGACTCGAAAGTGCTGGGAAGAGCTTTATGGTCATCCTGAGATTCCTATTTGGTCAATGCATATAGACAGTATCCTCTGCTATATGGCTGTCTTAATGGGGTTGCGTCAAGTAATCCTTAAAAGCCCGATGCAGATATTCCATATAGAGCATAAGAGTTCTTGGGCAAATTTGTCTCCTAAGGAAAAATTGTCAATTTTTGTAGAGAAACCGTGGCTTCCCTTTGATGTTGTAAAAGAAATACGTGGGTATATGTTCAAAAACAAAGAGCAGCTGGTTTTAAATGATGAAGACTGGGGATTAGCAAATGAAGATCTTCCAGAACATGTTTTCGGTAACGAAGAATGGTGATAAGAGTTTTATATTCAACTCAAAGCATTTGGTTTTTCATGACAAATCAAGAAGGTATGTTATGAACGTCATATTTCATAGGGAGTGATGATAAAAATGGTAGGATTGAAGAATCCTAAATTCAAAAAAGTTATTTTTGTTATGACACTCATCACGTTAGGTATAGTTATTTTATTTATTGCCTGTGAAATTTCACTTATCATGTATTATTTAATAAAGGATAAAGGATATATTCCCATATCTGAAAGGTTATTAAAAGAAAAGAATGTGTACGTAAGAAATATAACTGAGAAAAAAGATGAATGTAGTTATCTTGACACCTTGTTTCCTCATCCCTATCTAGCATTTGTTCACCATAGTAACGAACCATGTGGAATAGAAGATATCAATAATATTGGACTATTTGGTCCGGATTACCGATCAGAAAAATATGATGACAAGTATGTCATTTTGGTAACAGGTGGTTCTGTTGCAGCTCAATTTGCTCAAATGAGAAAAGATGGTCCAAAATATTTGCAATGTATCCTTAACGATCAATACATAAATTCTGGAAAAGAATTTCTTATACTTAATGGGGGAGATGGAGCTTGGAAATACCCTCAACAGCTAATTTTGTTTATTCTTTATGCTGATGTCATTGACGCAATTATAACAATTGACGGTTTTAATGAAAATTATATGCTAGGAAGTAATTTAAGATTTGAATATCCAGCTAATAACTTTTTAGAAGTAAATCCATTGCTTAATAATGGTTATAAAAGATTATTGGGAGGATTCTTGCGTACTAAGATTTCTAATATTTCAAAAAATAACTGGTTCTTGTCTCATTCTCATTTTGCCTATTATTTAACCAAAAGTTTAAGAAAAGCAGTGAGGAGCTGGGAGAAATCAGTAATATTTGATAACAGTAAGACAACGATTCAGTCTATTTTTGCTCTTCCCAAAGATTGGAATGATGAAAAGAAGTTTTATTGGTCCATTGGGCAATACAAAAAATATATTAGAATGATTAACTATATTGCTAAGGATATGAACATTAAAGTCTCCCATTTTATTCAACCTGTACCAGCAATTCATAAAAACTTAACGATTGAAGAGAAAAGTGTTGTTGGAGATTTAAGTTACGGTGAAGTATATTTTAAAATGACAGATGAATTGTTAACACTTCGAAATGAGGCAATTCCAATTTTCAGTTTACTAGATATTTATGAGAATGTTTCAGAAACAATTTATAGTGATCATATCCACTGTAATAAATCTCCTTCAGGTGAAAGCTTGGGTTACAAGATTATGGCAGAACGAATTGCAGAGATGATTGAAAAACCATGGGTACTTCGTAAAAAGACAACCTACATCAAATAAAGTTGAAACATCTTCTATAATCGCACCAATAACGAAAAAACATTAATCAACGACAATTGTGCAGAATCTTGTTACATGATAAGGTTTAGCATATGATGACTATGCACCATTCTCTGTATAAGGGTGAAGGCTATATGCTTACAATACCTTTGAAGTAATCCAGGGCATAAATTTATGGTTTTGATATTTGTTATTAAGAAAAATTAAATCTACTTGAAATAACACTTCCTTCTTATAAAGAAAATCTACTATATCCCATAAAAAGAAACCTCTATTTTCTAAAAATTGTGTTCTGCGGCAAATATCCCATATACCTGATTCAATTATCACACAATCAGTTTTTTTTAAGATGTCGGACGCACCTTCTAATACTTCTAGATCCTTTCCGTCTACATCCACTTTAATCAAATAAGGTTCTGGCTTTTTTTTCTTTTTACATACTTCATCTAAAGTGATTACTTTAACTTCTCTCATAAGTTCTTTTTTCCACGTTCCTTCAGTTATTTCTCCCAGTGTGGAGTTTGTTAATCCCTTCTTAACTGATAGCTTTGATATACCAGATTTATTCGATGCAGCAGCCTTTATAAACTCCACATCTTTAATTCTTTCGCATAATTTCATGATATCTCGTTCATACTCCTCAACGGGTTCTATTAAAACATGCTTTACATTAGGAAACGTTTCATAAAGTTCTGTAGTACCCCATATGTCGACACCGACATCTATGACTGTTTTAGGTTGCAATCCTAATCTCTTTAATATTTTCAACGTACTATGTTTAGTAACACGATTTGTTGAATGTTTACGTCTCACTTCTAATTCAAAAAGACTTAGAACCCAATTTACACCTAATTTGGCTAATAGTTTAAATTTCTTAATAATCATTTTTACCAAAGAATAAATGTTATTGTCAATTTCCCTTACGGTAATGTAGTAAAATAAATTTGGAGCAACTTATTCTGGAGATTCATGTTATTATTTTATTTATAGCTTAACAAGGTGTGGTTGTCAATTAATATAAACTATGATCTCTGTAACAATAATGTCACTGAGATAAGTGCTTTAGGGTTTAAGAGCACAAGCCTTTCAATTATGTTAGATAATATTCAATTAATTTAGAAAATGTTTCTACACATTTTAGATCAAGCAAGAGACAGGTATAATTAAGAATTTATTATGCTGATGTAGCTATCTCTGGTTATGAATAAATTTAGTGTTTTGAGTTAATACCAATTTTGTCCCTGAAGAAATAAGAAAGTACTGAGTAAACCTAGTTTGATAACTGGATTCATATGTTATTCCAAGTTATATTTATATAGAAGATAATAATTTTTTACTATGCTGACTATATTTTCTATTCCAAAACCTTTTAGTGGCCGTATTGGAACCATACAAATGAATGCCTTTCGTAGTTGGTCTATTCTTCAACCTCAGT
>Ga0255058_10000586_pt1 | contig 21393 bp, 23 predicted proteins | sample Cases_109_9_MG_FD_188637 | JGI IMG/M metagenome (GOLD analysis project Ga0255058, IMG submission 188637) | Seawater microbial communities from Amundsen Gulf, Northwest Territories, Canada - Cases_109_9 | ecosystem: Environmental > Aquatic > Marine > Gulf | place: Canada: Northwest Territories... | reverse complement strand
GCTGCACGTCCTACAGGAGCTCGGTGGTTGGGAATCGGTGGAGATGGTGAGGCGTTATGCGCACCTCTCCAGCGACCATCTGGTCGAGTACGTGGACCGTATGTCCGGCAGCCTGAAGGCCGTAAATCGGAGGGAAGGAGTTACGAATCAGCTACGGGCGGCAGAATGATCGGCGCTTGCATCATCGCAAGCCATTGAAACGATGGCGCGCCCGGAGGGACTCGAACCCCCGACCACCTGGTTCGAAGTCACACCGGCCAAATCAACATTTCAACTAGAACAGTCACTTGCGACGCTTGCCGCATTCGCAAACCCGACGTAACTCGCTGTTTCTCTGTTTCACCAAATGTCACAGTGGCACAAATTTGGCACACGTGGCTATGGACCGACAAGTACGCCTTGTCGGTGTGCCAGCCGAAAGCATCGAGAACTCAAACCCATTCTTTTGACAATGCCCGTTGGTACTTGAGGCACAGTCTGTGATGCGGCCGTTGCTAACTTGGGGATGCGGTCGGCTACCGTCGGAAACAGCCATGCACACCCAACTCGCTGATTTCTTGATAGAAGTTAGATTTCGCCACCTGCACGCTGAGCATTCGTTAGTGTCTTTTTACTACTGTACCGTCCTAATCGGGTGTTTAAATGGGCGGGTATTGTCGTCTGGAGCCCAATTGCTTTTCCTGATGCTCAGAACAAGGGTTCCTATGAGAAATATCGAATTGAAGGATATAGAAGCGGCGCGCGCTGCACTGCCGGCCCCGGTCCGGCGAACGCCGATTATTCCGCTCGCGCGTGATTCGGCGGAAATTGGTCGGGAACGCTGTTTTCTCAAATGCGAAAACCTACAAGTCACTGGCGCCTACAAAGTTCGTGCGGCTTTTACGGTGCTGAACGCACTACCGGAACAGGCCCGAACCAAGGGGGTTGTGCTGACATCCTCGGGGAATTTTGCACAAGCTTTCGCGTATGCCGGGCGGACGATGGAGGTGCCCATAACGGTCGTCATGCTGGATCACACCAGCCCTTACAAAGTGGCCGCGACCGAGGGCCATGGCGCCAAGATCCATTTTTGCGGGACAGACGCCCTTGAACGCCAGCCGACCGTGGAACGTCTGGCCGGTGAAGGCGGACTGACCGCTATCGACACATGGGAAGAGCCGCAGATCACCGCGGGCCACGGCTCGATCGGGCTGGAAATCATGGAGGATTTCCCCAACGTGCAACAAGTGCTCGTTCCGGTTTCTTCCGGCGGTGGCGCCTCCGGGATTTCGACTGCGATTAAGCATCTACGGCCCGACGTCAAGGTTATTGGCGTCCAGCCTGAGCGGGCGAATGCCGCCTATGTCTCGCTTCGAGAGGGCGAACCGGTCACGATTGATTATTGGGACTCGATTGCCGACGGACTGTCTGCCGTCCGCCCCGGTGCGTTTCCTTTTCGCCACCTCCAGCGCTATCTCGACGGCATCGTTCTCATCTCGGAAGCGGATATAGCGAGTGCGTTTTGCACTCTTCTTTATCGCGCCAAGATTGTAGTCGAGCCAGCAGGTGTCGTTGCCACGGCAGCTTTCCTGGCAGGTAAAGTAGACACGTCTCTAAAAACCGTCGCCATTGTCACCGGGGGCAATCTCAGCCCGGAGACTATGCGGCAACTTATTGAAATGGCCGAGATGGCATAGTCGCAAACGATTCGATGCCGTTCTGTAAGCACGTGCTTAAACGCCACACCAACACTGGAAAGCGAGGCGCAGAGAAATCAGCCCTTAAGCTATTCCTTGTTCTACCAACGCCCGATTATGCCTGACAGCGGCTGTTCTTAAATGCGCCACGGAACTTCCGCTTATGGCAAGGTCGGACTTACAACGGAGGTACCTGTGAGTGCGGACAGGCTAGGAAAGTTGTCAGAGCGGCTACGGGATTACCTGATTGAATCCGCGGTGCAAGGAGATCCGATAACCTACCGGGAGCTCGCTCACGCTCTGGCACTCGAGCCTCCGAGAACGATTCATCAAGTCACGGAGGCGCTAGAGGAGCTGATGCACGAAGACGCAGTGGCCGGGCGGCCTTTCATTGCGTCGCTTGCGATCAGCAAAATTCGGGGCGGCTTACCCGCACCCGGATTCTTTGCTTGTGCCCGTCGTCTGGGGCGCTTCGTTGGAGATGAGGGTGGTTCGGACGCTCGAGCATTTTATGCTTCGGAGTTCAACGCGGCAGTGGCGTTTTGGGGCGGTAACGGTTGGAGCTAGGCAGAAACCCGACCGGGTGTAGCGCGGTCTCGCTGGTACCATCGGCTGGTTGCAGAGCAGAGGACATCCGAGGAGAGTTTTGGAGGACCGCATGGCCATTACACTGAGCGAAGGGGCAGCCGAGCGGGTAAAGAGGTTTCTCGTGCACCGAAGCGCCGGCGTGGGCCTTCGTGTGCGCGTAAAAGACCACGGGCTGCTCCGGGTTTGCCTATGTCGTCGCGCTGGCGGATGGCATCAACCTCGATGACCCGGTGTACAAAAGCCACGGCGTGAAAGTCATCGTCGACCCCAAGAGCTTGCCATTACTGGATGGAGCTCGGATCGATTTCGCGCGGGACGGCCTCAACGAAGGTTTCCAGTACGATAATCTCTACGTCAAGCGCCTTTGCGGCTGCGGAGAAAGTTTCGGAGTTCGATGGGCAAGCCTTGGTTACCTCGATCCTGGATACGCCCCTGTTGTCGGTCATCGTTTACGGTGGCGCCTAGATTTCGATCATTTCGAAGTCGGACTTTGCCGCACTACAGTCCGGGCACGCCCAGTCCTCCAGTATGTCTTCCCACCGAGTGCCGGGCGCAATGCCCTCCTCGGGAAGTCCTTCCGATTCATCGTAAATAAAACCGCATATCGTGCATTGCCACTCTTTCATGCTATGCCCTTAACCGCTTTATGCATTCGGTTAGTCGTGAATGTCGTCCCGACGATGAAGACGACTCTAAGGGCGAATCGGTGGCAAAAACGGTATCATTGCCCGCGGCCGAATTTGCGTGAGCCTGGAGGGGCACCCCGGCTCAGAAAATCTGTAGCTGGTGGCTGGTCGGCTCGGCACAGCAGTACCACGGCTCCGAGTGACGCGGGATCGGATGTCCCAAAAATGCGGGGAGCTCGGGCGGGGGCACATGGACGGCATCATGCGCCATGTTCCAGACGCGGGTAAACACTTCACACCGTGCAAGACCGTTTCCCTCCGAGTGCTCGACGAATTCCTGAACAGCCGCTTGCAACGCATCCACGCGTGGGTCTTGATGCCGCCACGGATAGCCTAGTAAATCCGGATCGAACGCGTCGATCATATCCTTAAACCCGGGCAGGTGTAGCAGGTAAGAACCTTGCGGAATCAACAGACGGATGGCGAGCTGTATCGGTGAAACGCTTTCCACCAGCTCGAGATCCACTAGCCGCTCGAGCAGTGCCACGTACCCTTCCAGGGTTATCCACGGGGTAAAGGCAACAAACGTCGGCGCAAATGCGATGTCGACCTCTCGCAGCAGCTCGACGGCACGCTCAAAGTCCTCAGCGGTGTGGTTCTTGTCTAGAAGCTCGAGAATGCGATCGTCCACCGACTCGACGGCGGAGGTGATGAATAGACATCCGGTCTGCTTTAGCTCCCGGAGTAGAGCTGGATTTTTGACAATGTGCTCGATCTTGGTGGTGACATCGTAGGTGAGGTCGGGAAATTCGGCATCGAGCGCGCGAACGACTCGAAGCGCGTGCTTCGGCCCGTTGAGGAAATCCGGATCGCCAAAGGAGATGTGCTTGGCCCCGGATTGGACTTGATTGCGGATGTCTGCCATGACCACGTCAACCGGGACGATCCGAAACTTACCCTGATAGACGGGTACCACTGGACAATGCCGGCACAGATGCTTGCAGCCTCGGCTGGCCTCCGTGAATCCCACCGTCTTGGACTCTCCATCTTGCAACAGGAGATGTGCATAGTGAGTAAGCCCGGGTAATCCCGAGCGATCCGGCGTGACGAACGGAATCTTGGAGAGATTGATGAGTGGCTCAACTTGCGTGTCCCCATCGGTGGATTGGAGACGCTCTGCCAGCGCGAGCAGCCCAGGCTCCACCTCTCCGCCGAGCACCGTCCCCACCCCGAGGATGCGAAACAGCTGCTCGTTGACCGGCGCGTAGAGGCCATAAGCACAGAGGTGGGCCCGAGGTGCCCATTGGCGAATACGCGGTATGGCTTCGACCGCAATTCGTGTCGCGGTGTGCATGGCGACATAGATGGCAATGAGCTCGGCCTCGCTCAGCAGGTCCCGGTCGAGGCTTTCGACTGACAGGTCGACACAGCGGACGCTGAATCCGGCGTTCTTTAGCCAGGCAGCGGGCTCAGCCAGCCCGAAAGGTTGTCGGCCCAATTCGTAAGGATTGATCAGAACGACATTCATGGTCAGACGATAAAGCGGAACCCGCCGCGACCCGACCAATCAGACGGGATTCGCTTCCACATTCCTAACAACTAGCATGGGCTTCTCTTTTCAGCACTACACAACTTACCATTCTTGCCATCAATAGTCTCTCGGGGGTTCTTACGGGCGCGCGTTTCAGACGGGTCCGTAGAGCTGCTCGGCCTTCGCGGCAAAGATGAAATCGCTCTCAGTCAGGCCGTCGATCTTGTGCGTCCACACATCGATACCAACCTTGCCCCATGCGAGGCGAATGTCCGGATGATGGCCTTGCTCCTCCGCCGTCTCCCCGACCAGGTTGACGTAGTGGAGGGCTTCACGGAAGTTGTTGAACCGGAATTCTTTCGTCAGATGGTGCTCATCCACAACCTCCCAGCCGTTACCGAGCGCCTCCTGTAGCGTTCTCAGCTCGTCGCCCTTGAGTGGCGAAACGCCGCCTTTGCATGGCACACACTGTTTGCTCGCCAAGTCCATCGCATCATTCCTCGGGGGAGTCCTCTTCTCGACACTCAGTATTGCCGAAAACGCTCGCGATGCCAGCGGACAACGGTATCGGGGTGCAGCGTGTGCAGCAGGGCTCGCCAACCACTGACGTACCTCGGGTAGAGGATCCAGAATAAACGATCACCAAATGTCACGCGGGGCCGCTTGACCGACTGGCGGAGCATGGCAGGCTGTTGCCGTAGCGCCAAATTTTCCAAAGCAAGCTGATTGCGCGACTTCAAGGACGCGCGAGCCGTTCCAAAGAGTACGAGTATCCAGCTGAGCATGCCGACAATGCTTTAGCTCGGGCGGAGAAAAGTCAAGGAATTCAAGCCGATCTGATATTCAGGAAGGACAGCCACTCATCGACTGGCATCCGTCAGTAACGCGGCACGCTTTCGTCGATCTCGGCGGACCAGGCGCTGATCCCGCCAGCCAGGTTATGGACGTTGCCAAACCCCTGCAGACGGTAGTGCTCGGCGGCCCCCTGGCTGCGCTGGCCGGTGTGACAATAGAACACCAGCATCGCGTCGCGTGGTAGGGCATCAATTTCGGTCATGCCGTCTTCGTCCATGGGTCTGCCACCAGTGATGGACGCCTTTTCCCGCTCCAGCGGAGGACGCACGTCATAGAGGTGCACCTTTTCGCCTTCATCCAGGGCGTCTTTCAAGTCGCGCACACTCAACTGGCTTACCGGTGGCGGAGCATTGGGATTATCGATACTGAATCCGGAGCCCTGCAGTGTCTCGGTCATGTCGATACTCAGACCCTTGGCCTTCTGCGCCGTGGCAACGTCCATGAGGATCTCAACACCATTGTCGGACGCTTTGATCTCGTGGCCCTCGGCTGGCCCCAGATTGAAGCTGTGCTGCCAGCGTGCATCGATGCTCAGATGCACCGACATCCCCGAATTGCCCTCGGTCGCGTTGCGAATGGTTTGCGCGGCCGCGTCACTCAGGCTGATGGTAGGCGAAGTGCGGTCCGGAGCTTCCACACCCAGCGCCTCGTGCAGGGCCCCGGTGTTGAACATCTGTTTGACCACGTCACAGCCACCCATGAACTCGTTCTCGATATACAACTGTGGAATGGTCGGCCAGTTCGAATAGGTCTTGATGCCCTCGCGAACTTCGGGGTGCTCCAGGACGTTAACCGTCGTGTAGTCGGACAGGATGGCGTCGAGCATGCCGATGGTCGTAGCGGAGAAACCGCACTGGGGCTGGGTTCGGGTTCCTTTCATGAACAACACCACCCGATCGGACTGGATGACCGATTCGATGGCCTCGCGTTCTGGTTCACTCAATGACATTGAAATGCTCCGGGACCTGTGGTCCGGTAATAACGGTTAACTGAGTCCTAAGCGCAGGTGAACAGATACAACGATTGTCGCCGAGTTACGACGGCGATTGCACTTGCGCCATTGAACGGGGCTCGTAATCGACACAAATCTGGGCCAACTCCGGTTCCGTCAGCGGCTCCTGAAGTAGGCCGCACTCGTAACCTGTATCGCTACTGAGACAACAATCCTCACCACGCAGGTGCCGGCAAGTGCCACATATACCGAAAAGCGGGCGGTGCTGGTGCGCCAATACCTGCAGAAGTATGGTTGCAAGGCTCTCGGCCAAAGTAGAGCGCTTTTCCGAGGAAAGGACATACGAGGCCGTCTCGATGAAGTGAAGTGGATCATGGCGAAGCAATCTTTGCGCCTTGGCCTTAAGCTCCAACCGGAATGAGCGACGGTCATGTTTCGCTGGGCGGCGTCGAAGATAATCCTTGTCGAGCAGCGCCTTGACGGTCTGCGATGCCGTGCCCGGGCTCGTACCGTGATAGAGCGCAAACGCACAGACGGTTTGCGAGAACCGATTGGCATTAGCGAAGTATCGGAGTGCTGCCCACTGGGCCGGATTGAGCCCTTTGGCGAAGGTGCCGCCGTAGGTACAGCGGCCGAGCTGTTCAATAAGCTCGGCGGTGGACCGCTCAGAACGTCGTGTACGCCCGCTCATGCCAACATGATAGTGAGCCATCATGATCCTTGCAAGGCGGCCGTGTTTAAGGTATTTTTGAGTCGAAACTAATTTCCATTTGGCGGTGGCGGAGTACTCAAGAATTTGTTCAGGGGCTGAACTGCCTCCTCCCGACTTGGCGTCTGCCCTTTTGAGCGCCCCAGCCTGGCACCGAATCCACGTGGCTACCCCCCCCTCACCCCGGGTAACGATTCGGTGACCAGGCTGATTTTTTCCGCATTCCAGCGATGAGAAGCCTTGCAGGCTTGCACTGTCGTTGAGTATCAGGAGTACCAGCCATCGGGTGCGTGCCTCCGATCAGGGCCCACGTTCCAAGCAAGCGATGTGCGAATTCCGACTGGAACTCCTCTTCTTGCAAAGCCCTTGTCATTGGGGTATTTTCGAGTCGAAACTAAATTTTCAATGTCGATGAGTAATGATGGACCCTACTGTTTTTGTGTCGAACATGGATGTCGCCGCTTGCGGGGGACACCGCAGACTGCGTGGCAGCGCGAGCGGAACGCACGGGCCCTTGACCTACCAGGACCGAGCATGCTTTTAAGACATGCCGCAGCTGTATGATTCGTTTCCTCTCTCCCTAGTTGACGCCCGTGACTTCAGGCGCACGGTCTGGCACCGAGCCACTGTCCCACCTTCGCCCAGCCCTGGAATCCGGAGCGGTCGCCAGACCGATTCTTCCTTTCCCGGCGCGGACAAATCGCTGCTCAGCGATTGCTTGCGGCTACACCGTGGCGCGGCGATCTGTCGAGCTCGAAAATCATGCTGATATTCCATCAGACCCCACTGACCACACTTTATTGGCAAGATGAAGCGGACATGCCTGGTACCGGCCATCGACGGTTCCCGAGACCCGATATCGTTAACCCAAGCGACGAAGAGCAGAGTCTTGAGGACCAAGCCGGAGGGTTGAGAACCGAGACATCCGCTGGTCAACGCGACGGGGGCACCCCAAACGCGCTGCGCAACTCGCCTAAAGTAAGTCCCGGCATCGGTGGGCTCCGTTCCTACATGGACGCAATCGGACAACGGCCCCTTCTGACTGCGGCGCGAGAACGTGCGCTAGGGCGCGCGTTGCGCGAGTCTCGCATTGAGATGGCACGAGTACTCGGCGGAGTCCCATTTTCAATTCACTATTTGCTCGACGCATGGCGGCAAGCCAAAAGTGGTAGACGAAAGCCGTCCGATGTCCTTCTCTGGCGGAATCGATTGCCGCCGCGTAATCCGACCAACGACACATCTGACGTAGAGTCATCAGCGAAGCCGCAAGCCGCGACATCGCCCAAACCCGACGTGGCGATAGAGAAACTAGCCCGACTCAGCATCGAGTGGTTACAAGGTGACGCCAATGGTCTTTGCGGACCGTATGACGACCACGACCTGCGGCGCAGGATGCAAGAAGCCTTCATTGAGTCCTTACCGGCTTTCAATCTCCTATGTGAGATCCACGCGGCATGCGTCGAGTACGCGACACCGGCCAACCGACCCCCTCCGTCAGCATCTGCTGCTTCAGATTCAGATCGCGCGGGGCCAGTTCGAGGGACTCAAGACGAGACCCCTACCCGCTCTCAATCTTCGATCAATACTGACTCGACCCTGCAGACGTGCTTGCCGCCCGCGGCATCGCTATTGGGTAGGGACCCAGAAATCCTCGCTCATATTTGTCGTCGAGCGGAACGTGCCAGGATTCGCTACGAGCGGGCCCGCCGCCGCATGATCGAATCAAATCTTCGCCTTGTCGTGCACGTAGCGGTCAAGTTGTCGAATAAGGGACTTTCCTTAGATGACCTGATTCAAGAAGGAAACCTTGGCCTTTTTCGGGCGGTCGATAAGTTCGACTATCGACTCGGATATCGGTTTTCGACCTACGCCATACGCTGGATCTGGCGCGAAGCTCGGTACGCACTTACACACCAAAGACGCTTGATCCGACTGCCCGATCACTTGAACGACCGCATCGTGCGCCTGTACGGCGAACGAGTGTCGCTCGAGCGACAGCTCGGCCGAGAACCAACCGCACAGGAGACAATCGAGGCAAGCGACTTGCCAGAGCCCAAGGTTGTGCAGGCGATGCAGTTGGTAGCACCCACACTGTCACTCGATGCGCCGATCGTAACCGGTCAACCCTCGACGTTTGTCGACATGACGCCGGCGCCCCACCGAAAGGAAGCAACCGATCACGTGTATGAGACGGAACTCGCCCAACTCACGGAGCGGGTATTGCGCTCCCTCACAGATAGAGAGGCACTCGTGGTGCGGCTGCGATACGGGATCGGCGGCCATGACCCGTACACACTCGAGCAGATCGGCGAGGTTCTGGGCGTGACACGAGAGCGGGCACGTCAAATTCACAAGCGTGCGATCGATCAACTGCGCCATCACACCGGACTGAATGAGTGGCAAGCTCTCTTTGTCTGACGTCCCCTTTGGCCTAAATGGCGCAGACCCTGACCAGTCCGGGAATGCGAAGGAGGTCATTGAAGTACCGCGGAAACGCCCCGTGTGTATAAGCGTGTCTCTTCAAGCTCGGATTTGTGTGGCTGCGGCCTGCTTTTTCATCAGCCGGTCGATCCTATTCGGTCGGGAAGCCCGCGGTGATCCAAGCGGTCGTTCCGCCCGCCAGGCTCTTGACGTTCTTGTAGCCGAGAGACTTGAGCAGCAACATTGCGGTGAGCGATTGCTCTCCTACGTTGCATAGGGCGATCAACAAGGCATTTCGATCACTGGGCAGAGCATCATTCCGATCACTTATCTGGTCGACGGGGATGTTTATCGCGTTTGCGGCGTGCCCGTGAGCGTAATGCGCCTCGGAACGGACATCGACCAGTATCGGCCTACCCGACTGTAACAGTTCCGCGACCTCACTCATGTCAATCGCGTCTGAGGATCGGCGCGCATGGTCGACCAGCGTCTTCCAACTCGCCTCGCCGAGACTTGGACCCGTCGCGGCCGCATCGGCCGTTTCCGCGGGAAACAGCTCCGGCAAGTGTCTTCTCATCGAAGTGGCATATTTGAACACGTTGTCGGCAAAGATCACCACGACGAGCGTATTGGGCTCGTCCGGAACTGCTTCAAACGTGCCCGCGAGCGCCATCCCCGAGCTCGGGCCGGCCATGAGGCTCTCCTCGCGATTCAGATGCAGGCAGAGCCGGTACGCGACGTCGTTGCTCACCTCCACCGTCCCGTCGTATTCGTCGGGGCGATACAGCTTCGTCTGGGCGAGCTGGCGGCTACTGCGCACCCCCGGAATGTCATGCCCTTCCTCCGGATACACACCCAACACTTGCACCGCAGAGTTTTTCTCCTTGAGGAACCTGCCGGTGCCGGTGATCGTGCCGCACGTGCCCAAACCGGCGACGAAGTGCGTCACCTTCCCTTGGGTCTGTTTCCAAATCTCGGGACCGGTCGTCCGATAGTGCGCCCCGGGATTGGCCTCATTCTCGTACTGATTGAGCATGTGAAAATCGGGTCGTTCCGAGATCTCGATGGCCTTGGCAATCGCTCCCTCGGGCGCCCCGGGCGCGGGACACAAAGTATCGTTCAGCTCAATCACATCGCTACCGAAAAAGCGCAGCACCGTTCGTTTTTCCAGCGGAATGGCTTCGGATAGTGGTGTCGTCAACTGATAGCCCTTGGCGTTCGCCATCATCGCCAAGGCGAGGCCGGTGTTTCCAGACGTGGGCTCGACGAGCTTTTCGATATCGTCGAGAATCCCCCTTTGTTCCGCATCGCGCAGCAGGTTGTCGGCGATCCGATCTTTGACTGCGCCAAACGGGTTGTACCACTCTAGCTTGGCGAATACCTTGGTATGCTTAAAGGGCACGACACGGTTCAGGCGCACCATCGGGGTAGGATTATCTTCGTTCGATAGCAGTCCAAGCACCGAATCGTACACCCGCAACGTGTGTTCACTCATGTGTTCATATCCTCTTTTTCAGCAATACCGTTATCCGTTCCGACAGTTACGCATGGGCAGCCGTAAGCATCGAGGAAGACCGGCAGGTACTGCGTAGTCGGATGGATATAGATGTCGATCTCGCGGGCGAGCTCGTCAGGCAACTTGTCGGCAAGTCGCTCTTTGCACGTGGTCATGGCAGGGCTAGCGGGCGGCGTTCAGATACCCGGCCGAGGCTCGCCGTCCATCATCGCGCTCGAGCTCGAACGCGAGGTACTCCGCGATAGCCCGCATACCCGAACGCCCCGCTTCGGCCTCGGCGCTCGGGTTGTAGTTGGTGTTCGTATTGACATCGTAGGTGTAGGCCACACTTCTCTCGTCGACGATGAACTCGATTCCGGCGATGTGTATGTCGTTGGCCTTGAGGAAACGCTCATAGCGCGGAATGAGCGGGTGGCTGAACTCCTCCAGTATCCGAAACCGCGGTGCAATTGACTCGCTGGCCGGATCACCTGCCTCGCAGCTCTCGGCCGGACAGAGCTCGAAACCCTGCGACGTATCGACCTCGACTGCGTAGAGAAAGCGTTGGCCGACGAACTCGCAGCGCGTAATGCGCTCATCGGGTGCCGGCACGTACTGCTGAACGAGCGTCACGCCATCGATGGGCGGCTCGTACTCGGGACCTTCGAGATACGTGGTCAGCTCGTCGAGCGAGCGAAACAAGTGGACGCCAAGACCTTTCCCGCCCCGGTTGTGCTTGGTGACGAAGGGGTCCGCCATGCGCCGCGCCGCGCCGAGGATTGCGTCTCGCCCGATTGCGGCGACGGTGTGAGGCGTGCGGATCCCGTGGCGCTCGAGGGCGGTGAGCTGCGCGACCTTGCTCACCTCCAGCGCAAGCGCGCGGCTTGCGTTCAACACCCGGCGCTCGTGCAACTCGAGCCAGGCCAGCAGGCAGGCCGTGTACTCGGGACCATAGCGGTGATCGCGAGTATGCGAGGAGGCGCTCATGCGATTGTAGAAGACGCCCTCGGGCGGGGGACGGGCGAGATCCAGGTGCCCTTCGTCCAGGAACCACAGCTCATACGGGAGGCCTAGGCGAGCGAACTCCACCTCAAGCGGCGCGGTCCAGGCTTCGTTTTCGTGCAAGACGTGCACGCTTGCCATCGATGTTGTGTCCAACAGCCTCCAGAACCAGCATGTCAAAACATTTTTCCTTATGATGCAATATAATGGCGCTGAAAATGAATCATTTTCCTGTTTACAGGCGATTTCCTGAAAATTGTACATACCCGCGGAGCCAACCGGAATGAAAGTGTCGGAACCAATAGAAACCCGAAGTTTGGGCCGAATTGACATCGCCATCCTCGACGCCCTGCAAACCGATGCCACCGTCTCGGTCAGCGCGCTCGCGAAGCGGGTCGGACTCTCGACCACCGCGTGCTGGAACCGGGTGCAGCGCCTGGAGGTCGACGGGGTAATCACGCGTCGGGTTGCGCTCGTCGATCCGGCCAAGGTCGGAGCAGGGCTCTGTGTCTTCGTGAGCATTCGCACGAGCGAGCACTCGCGAGAGTGGTTGGAGGTTTTCGCCGAGAAGGTGAGCGCGATGCCGGAGGTCGTCGAGTTCTACCGCATGGGCGGCGACGTCGACTACATGCTGCGAGTGCTGGTATCCAACATTGACGCCTTCGACGGGTTCTACAAGCGACTCGTCGACGGTATCACGCTCGCGGACGTGACGTCGCGGTTCGCGATGGAGCGCATCAAACATACGACCGCCGTGCCGTTGCCCGAGCCGACGCGCTGATTGATTGCCTTGCGTGCCGGGAAAACGCGGAGTTGTGCGGACGTTGCGCCGTCTGCAGCGTGAACGCCTTCTGGCCCTGATGTGAACCGACGGCAATTCGGACGTCTCCGCTACCACAGGGGCTTGCTCATCGTTTCTGTAAAGGCGGAAAACATGATGTTGAAACTGATACTGATCCTGGTCTCGTCGCTGCCGCTGGCGTCGACCGAGTGAGGCAGCCAGGACGGGAACATGAGCAAGGTGCCGTCGCTGACCTTGACCACTACCTGATCCGTGTTCTCGGCGGTGAGTTCCGTGACCGGCGGCCGGATGACTGCCGTCTGTGGCCGGGGATCGTGGAAATTGACGGTATCGGCGCCTTCGTGGGTGCGTACGTAGTAGACGCCGCTCAGGAAGTTGTTGGGATGGCTGTGGACGGGGTGCGAAGCGCCCTTCGGGTTCACGTTGGCCCAGAGGCCCGTAATCTCGAAAGCGCCGTCCCCGGTCTTCAGGAATTCCAGGACGCTTTCGGTCGCGTCACGAATGCAGGCGACCAGGCCGCGAAACTCGTCCCTATGGTGCAAGTCCCTTTCCGACTGCCAACCGCGGCCCGGTGCCGGTTCCGCCGCGGCGCCCCTCATCTCATCGAGGGTCTCAAGGATGTCGTTCTCGATTCCCAGGCGGACCCCGGGCGCCACCTCAGCCTTCCAAACGAAGGTGGGGAACATGCGGAGCACGTCCGATGTTTCGATGGTGGTTCCCTGCATCTCGACCATTCCACCGGCCCAACTTGTACCGAGCCCCGTGCCGGCGCCGGACCGACCGCCGGCTCGAGGACCCATCTTCCCCGGCAAAGCGCCTAACAACGGCATGCAGTCGACGCGCTAAAGCGCGCGGCTGATGCCCGACGTTCACACGGAAGGGCTGCCTTTTTGGGCTGATTCGCTGCACTTTACAACTATGTTGCACTGCGTTGGGTGGGAATCGGTTGCGGGCACTCAAAAGAACAAGGGGGTTAGGCGGCATTGCCGGGTATAAGTAGCCCGCGCCGCGCGTAATCACGCGATTGTTCGTAGGGGATTAACCCTTAGAACGACTTTGAGCAAGCAGCACATCAATGAAGGCGGCCTTCCGCGGGTCGGCATGAAAGCTATCCGAGAGTATCAGATAGCCCTTCTGGCCACCGCTGGATTCAATCAAATACATCGTCACGTCATCGCCTGGGTCCGTGCCGCCGTCCAAAGTCACCGACTCCACCACACGTAGCTCACGCAAGCTCAATGACTCGCCCTCAAAACTAAAGTCATGCGTATATCCGCGCACAGCCACGTCATCCTGCAATTCTGCTAGGTCTTTGGCCATCATGTCGCCTTTTCTTACCGACCGGACGAAGATCGAGCTCAAACGCCCAGGCCGGTTGTGGTTGTCGTGTGAGATACTAATCCGCGTCTGCTATCTGTCCCGGCGCGGGATTAAACTTATCCGGTTTGTCGGGCATCTTATCACTTCGTGTATCCGGCTTGACGGTCGATGAGCAAGCCGCTGAAGTTGTTCGATGCAGGAAGCGCGGAATCAAGCGTGTTGGGATGGCCGTTGAGCTGTCGACTTGTCAAAAAAGCTGCGAATTGGTGTTGACTCGCTCAATATAGCTAGAGCGGCCTGGAGGGAGTTACAAGCGTGAAGGAACGGCCTCTCGCCACCACCTAATAAGACACGGAACGGCCGGTTTGGATCGGGAAGCGATGGATCGAGTCTGGTCACGAGTGTCCGCTTTGCGGATTTATCGATCTTCCATAAAGCAGACGCTGAAAATTCAATCAGTTAAGGCAAGAATCGGCCAGAAAGATACTTTCGCCTGACCACGAATGGTAGGACGCATGCCCTGCATATTGACGGGCGAACTCCGTCTCGATCTGGTCCATCGGGTGGACGCCCTCTCCGGACACTTCAGATTAGACTACAAGTCATAGGTCGAACCGCTCGCCGAACGCTTAGGGGCGCGCGACAAGGTGTTGGGCCGCTTTCCATGCGTTCTCGGGCCTGAAAGAGGAGGCGCCACCATGGCCATCGCACAGTCACTTAAGAACTATCTCGAAGAACAAGGTGTACAGTACGACGTCGTCCAACATGTGCACACGGAATCGAGCATGCACACCGCGGCTGCAGCCCATGTCCCTGGTGACCGGTTGGTGAAATCCGTTTTGGTGACCGACGAGGAAGGTTGCCTCCTAGTCGTAGTGCCATCGAGTCATCGTGTTCAGCTTGGCGAACTCGACCGGCAGCTCGAACGCAAGCTCGGGCTCGCGACTGAGGACGAGCTCCGGGAGCTATTCAAGGACTGCGAGATCGGCGCGATCCCGCCGGTCGGCGCAGCCTACGGGATCGAGACGGTGGTGGACGAGAGCCTCACCGAGCAGCCGGAGGTCTGGTTCGAGGCGGGCGACCATGAGCTACTCATCCATGTGAGCGGTGAGCAGTTTTCTACACTCGTCGGCGACGCTCCACGCCGTCGGTTCAGCCGTCACGTCTGAGCACTACCGTCAAGATCGGTTCCCGTCACCCCAGACCTCAAAGAAGCCGGCATTTAGAGGAGTCTCGCGAATGAAGGCCCCCGGGTCGATCTCGGAGCCTCGCGTTCGCGGAGAGTGACACCATGTGCACGCGACCCTCAACCGGAGATACGATGCAGTGGGAAGGATCAAGTCCTCCCGTTTAAGGAGTTTTTAGTCAATAAGCCGACCGACAACCGCGTCCGGAGGAGATGAGAGATGACCGATCCTAAACAAAAAGATAAAACCAGTTTGCTTGAACGGCTAGCCCAAGGCCCCGTGATCTGCGCGGAAGGTTATCTGTTTGCGCTGGAGCGCCGGGGTTACCTACAGGCCGGTGCGTATGTGCCGGAAGTCGTATTAGAGCATCCGGATAAGGTGGCCGAGCTACATCGCGAATTCGTGAATGCCGGTTCCGACGTAGTCGAAGCATTCACTTATTATGCGCATCGCGAGAAATTGAGGTTGATTGGTCGCGAGGGCGATCTCGAGCGCATCAACCGGGATGCGTTGGCTATCGCCAAAGGCGTGGCCGACGAGAGCGGCGCACTGTTTGCGGGCGACATCTGCAACACCAACATGTTCGAACCCGGCAACGCCGACTCGGCCAAGGCAGTACAGGCCATGTTCGAGGAACAAGTGGGCTGGGCGACGGATGCCGGCGTCGACTTCATCATTGCCGAGACTATTTCCTGGGGGGAAGAAGCTCTGATCGCGTTGGACGTCATCCGCCGGTCGAGAAAACCTGCCGTCATCACCATGGCCGTGCATCGTAAGCCCGCGACACGAGAAGGCTGGACGCTAGGAGATTGCTGCAAACGATTCGAGGACGCCGGTGCTGATGTGGTCGGCGTCAATTGCACCCGCGGGCCTGCAACGACGGTACCATTGTTGAAAGAGATCCGTGACGCGGTCAGCGTTCATGTTGCGGCTTTACCTGTTCCGTATCGAACGACCGAGCAACAACCCACCTTTCAATCCTTACGTGATCCGGCCTGTGGGTGTCTTCCACGAGAGATGCCGTTTCCTGAGGCGTTGGATCCGTTTACCTGTAATCGTTATGAGATCGCGGAGTTCGCCAAAAACGCCTACGCGTTAGGCGTGAACTATTTGGGTGTGTGCTGTGGTGCGTCGCCCCATCACATTCGGAGTATGGCCGAGGCTTTGGGCAAATCGCCGCCGGCAAGCCGTTATTCTACCGATATGTCAAAACATGCATTCTTTGGCACGGAGGAAGCTATACCACAAAGCTATAAAGCGTATTCGGATAAGCTGTAGGAAAACAGACAAGAAACTACCCCATCTGCACTGATACATGATCCCTCGATACAGATGCGACGCGAGATGAGGCGGGCTCGTATAGACGGCGGCTTGAGAGAAGTTGACTGACACACGCTTCCAAGAGGCGGAGAGATCGAATCTGATATCACGCTTACGGGCATTCCTACAATAGGCTGCATTCAGCCCTCGATAGTCGCGAATGTCCGATTGTAGGCGATGAACGGTCATAGGAATTTTGATGCAAAATTGCGCGTCTGCGAGTTTGTGAGTGGAGTTCCCCCGGTTTCGTGGACGTTCGTGGCATTGCCCGGACTTGCCACGGTCTCGGCGGCTTGATTGCCTATTTTGCACCCACTGCCGACTCCAGGCAGTGCTCCACAAACTGAGGTCTTGCCACGCAGGGCGATTACTAAGTGTCGCTGAATCCCTGCCGGAATTCTGCCGGGACAATGCTATGGAAAAGTCTGAGAGAATTATTGGTCGGGGTGAGAGGATTTGAACCTCCGACCCCTGCCTCCCGAAGGCAGTTGGGCATTTCTAAGTAGTTGTATTTAATGAGCTATCTGGAGGCGCCCGTGGACGCATGTGCCTGACTGAGCACAACGGCGCTGGACTGATTCCGGCAAAATTCCGGCAAGGCACGAGCGACGCTGCGCGGGGTTGCCGCTGACCTCAGAGACTTCACCGAGGGCATCACAGTGTCTGCCAACTGGTCGTGCTAAATTTTCGTGGTGGAATCGAAAATGGGATTCACAAGTTCGTTAAATCCACGACTCAATATGATGGCTCCCCAGACGGTTCTTCCCGAAAAGAACACATGTTCCCATCCGGATCTCTGAAATCGCCGACTGTTCCCCATACCTCTTTTCTTATTTGTACGTCTATACCCTTATCCAAGAGTTCTGCTGCTGCGTCTTCAACACTCTTTACATTAAATCTCAACCAAACCGGGTTCTGAATAAGGTCTTTTCCAGACGGTACTGCCTTGCCTCCAGTCTCGACCATGAGATACGTATCCTCGCCAAAGCGCAATACAGTAAGTTTCGAATGCTCATCGTCAAGGGTTTCTATTACCGGGAGGTTTAGCACTTCTGAATAAAACGCTAGGCATTCGTCGTATTTTTCTGTACAGAGTATTACTCCCGTTCTTTCAAATTTCATCGTCGCTGAGCTCCTTGTGCACGCAGTTCGCATCCGGCAGGATCCCGGTAGCCTGTACTTCTCGAAGGGCCCGGCAACCGCGCGAATACTCAGGTCACTTGGTTCGCCCGCGTACTGTTACGGGTGACATGGTCTTTGATCTGATTTGCCATGGCCCGGGTAGCGGGACCCGCGCCGTCTTCGTCGGTCAGCAGAAGATAAAGATCCGCAAACCTGTTGGTGCCGTGCTTCATGGGCAGAGGCTTGAGCAGGCCCGCTTCGAGCTCACGGGTGATCTTGAGCAGCGGCGACCAAGCGAAGCCCAATCCCTCGCATAGGGCCTGTATGCGGGTGCTCATGGTGCTGACCGTCAGGCGTTGTTCAGAACCCAGCCAGCCAGCATCAAACGTGCGTTTTTCACCGGATTCACGCACTACCAGCTGGCGGTGCTGGCGAAGGTCGTTCTCGTCCAGAGGCCGGCCAAGTCGGTGCAGTGGATGCTCCGGGTGCGCCACGCAGCGCATCTCCAGCCTGATTAGATGATCCCCTAGCCAGCCCTGGGGCACCCTGGGGGTGATGGCCAGTTGCACGTGGCCCTTGGTGACTAGCTCTTCGACCCCGGAGATCACGGTTTCCACGAGCTCGATGCGGGTATCGGGGAAGTCCTCGGAGAAAAACTGAAATGCCGGCAAGAGGATTTGATTGGGGAAAATGTTATCCACCGCCAGATGGATCTCCGCTTCCACGCCGGCCGCCAGGGTTCGGGCAAGACGCTCGATGTTCCCTGCTTCACCGAGCAAGACGCGGGCACGGCGCAACACCACTGCCCCCACCTCGGTAAGCACGGCCCTGCGCCCCTGGAGACGAAGCACCCGGGTGCCCAGCAGCTCTTCCAGCCGCTGGATGCTGTGACTGACGGTGGACTGGCTCTTACCCAGGGCCTCAGCGGCCCTGGCGTATCCGCCTTCGTCCACCACCTTCTCCAGTGCTCGCCAGTGATCCAGGCTGACCTTGGCGAACTCGGTGTGCTTATCATCTACCATTTCGATTGAATTATACGATTTTTCCCCATTTATCTAGGGATATTTCGATAATAGGATGCGTTCCAGGCAAATTCACTGAAATGGAGCACAGCCATGAATCGCATCCTTTATCTACGCAGCAGCCTGTTAGAACACGACAGTGTTTCCAACCAACTGGCCGACGAGTTTCTGGAAGGGTTGAAGGCCCGGAACCCCGGTGTTCGAGTCACTACCCTGGACCTGGCCAAGGATCCTCTGCCACACCTCGGTGCCGAGGAGTTCGGGGCGTGGACGGTGCCCGACAAGCAGCGCAGCGACGCGCAACGGGGGTTGGCGGCGCTATCGGATCAGCTGATCGACGCCCTATTCACCCACGACACCCTTGTGCTCGCGGTGCCCATGTACAACCTGGGCATCCCCTCGACCCTGAAGGCCTGGATCGACCGAGTGGCTCGGGTGGGAAAGACCTTCCACTACACAGCAGAGGGGCCGGAAGGGCTGGTCAACGGTGTTCGGGCCTACGTGTTCTTTGCCCGGGGCGGCGTCTACCGAGATACGTCTCTGGACACCCAGACCGGTCACCTCAGGGCTGTCCTGGGCCTGATGGGCATCACCGACGTGGAGACCGTCTACGCGGAGGGCCTGAACATGGGTGACAATGCCAGGAGCGCCGGTCTCGCCGAGGCCCGTTCGGCAATCAGCATGTTGGCCACAGATAGATCACTGGAGGTGAGTCATGAGGCAGCGTGAGGTCAAGAAGCTGGCTCATGGCCCGTCAAAGGTTAAGTCGGAGTTAGCTATGAATTCGGCCAGCCAGCTTGACCGTGTAGGTGAGTTTGAGCGGACGTGGGTCGATCCCCGCAACACGCGATTCGAGCTGCCTCCGGTCGACGTCAACCGGGTGCTCGCCGAGCACTACCTCACCAATCAACCGCTCACGTTCACCCGCGCGATGCTGTGGGACACGGAGGTGCGGAAGGCATGGAGGCCCGACCGCTATATCCCCTCCGTTGTACGGGAGGGCAGCGCCCGGGCCTGGGGTCGGCGTTCGGCAGCCGATGGAACCGAGTCTTTCGTGCGGTCATCGCAGCAGCGCCTTTGGCTTGAGCCGGCGGAGTACGGGCTGGTCTTGGAACAGGTTCACCTCGATCACACGCAACAGAAGGTCACCTTCATCGGAGCCGCGGAACTTCCGAATCCCGACAGGAACATTCTTCGCGCCGGTGCGAGACAGCCTCTGTTTCACGTCGAGCATTCGGTTGACGGCGACGAATCGCGACCACTGAACAGATGGCGCATCGTTCACCTCACCGACAGGTCCGAGCGCAAACTAGTCGAGCGCTTCACACGCATGGCGAGCGATGTGTGGCTGCCCGAGTTCATCGAGATTTACATCTGGAGCGACCTGAACATCAAGCTGACCCGCCGCGACATCAGCGTTGGTGCAATACCGGAGGTGAGTCATGAAGCCGCGTGAGGTCAAAAAGGTGGTCCCAACACGGCCGGCCACTGATGGCGCCGGCGTCAAGATCAATCGCCTGACAGGATTGAAACAGATCACCAGAATCAACCACGTCGGATTGCGCGTCCGCAACTTGGGCAAAGCTCGTGAGTTCTACGAAAGGCTAGGCTTCGAGTTCATCGTTGGTCCCATCGGACCAGAGCCCGTAGCCGTCATGGAGCACCCCACTGGTATCAATATAAACTTCATCCTGAACGCCTCAGAGGACGCATCTGATAAGAATCTCTTGATGGATGTACCCGAGAAGCACACGGGGTTTACACACATTGCATTGGAGATTACCGACCGAGGGGAAGTCGAGCGGCATTTGACGGCTGCTGGCATCCCGATTACCGAGACCGTGGAGCTGCCCGACGGGACGGTGTTTTTCTTTGTGCGAGATCCCGACGGCAACGTCATCGAGTTTCATAGACCCGCCTAACGAATGACGGCTTGCGTTGCATCGACCGGTTGAATCAGCAGCCGAAAACGGACACTGGGAAACGTATGAATCAAGCACTGCCGACCCCAGGCAGTGCTCGACTGGCTAGATCGCCGCAAACGCACCGTTTCCAGTGGGTGACTTGTCAAACTGCCGGAATCTTGCCGGGCAAACACCAAGTAACCCTTGACCAACCCTCAGGCAACCGCCGGCGAAACCCCAGGCAAGCCCCGACCAGCCCATAAGCAACTGTGTCGTTATCGTTGACCTGGTTATGGTTCGGCAGAGAAGCCCAGGTGGCACTTTCGGAATGCGCCGAAACCCTTGACTCCGCTCCGGGTTACCCCGAATTCGGACTGTTCAATCATTACCGTCGCCGAGCGCGGTATGCGAGTCCATGAGCTAGATGTCGGTATGCGTGAGAAGGTTTATCGTCGAGCTAGCGACCACTGATTTCTCCGCTTGCGGGTAGGCTACGGGCAACCCATCTAGCAAGGGTTTCGCAAGATTTTTGCAAGGGTCGAGCAAGGAAGTGGCAAGGTCTACGCAAGGTAGATTTTCCAATGTCGCCGGCGATATCGATGGCGGCTTTTGACTGGAATTCTCTTGAAAATCTTATAAGAGGACCTGAAGACAATCACAAGACCGCTACAACAGATTTCAACAAGATCACAACAGATTTGAAGTCGCTGAGGTGCGCATTCGACACTTACCTGTTGCCAATCAGTTGGGTATTGACGCCCGTGCGGTCTCGGCTAATACTGAGGTTGTAGGTCGAAAGCGCGTTCGATTGGTGAGTATGCGTCTCGGCCTCGCTGTCCAGCTGTCGACGCCTGTCGATAG
>Ga0255058_10000584_pt1 | contig 21522 bp, 22 predicted proteins | sample Cases_109_9_MG_FD_188637 | JGI IMG/M metagenome (GOLD analysis project Ga0255058, IMG submission 188637) | Seawater microbial communities from Amundsen Gulf, Northwest Territories, Canada - Cases_109_9 | ecosystem: Environmental > Aquatic > Marine > Gulf | place: Canada: Northwest Territories... | reverse complement strand
GGGCTGATAGGATATTCTCCACTATGAAATATCACTGCGGGTTCGACAATGCGCACAAAAACGATATTATCCACATGGTATTCCTCGATAAATGCTTCCACATGTGGGAGAACACATTCGGCAAGCCTGGAACCATCTAACGGCACCATGATTTTATTATACATTGTCTATCCCTCCCTTTTCCCATGAATTTTATATAGAATGGGTTTAGGATACCTGTTATAAGCCTTCCTGGACGCGTTGACAGGCGCGACTGAGACGTTCAAGGGCTTCGTCCACTTCTGTTTCGGTAATCAGCATGGAGGGGCCTATCCGAATTACCTGGCCGTCCAATCCGCCGGCGCCGATGAGCAGTTTTTCCTTTTTTGCAGCTTCAACCAACGCTTTGATTTTTCCGGGGGAGGGTTTTTTGGTTATACGGTCCTCAACCAGTTCGATGCCCAGCATCAATCCCATTCCCCGTACTTCACCAATCCACTGGTACTTTTGATAGAGTGCATCCAGGCCAGCGCGGAGCTGTCGTCCCCGTTCTGCGGAACGCGCCGGTGTATTTTCCTGCATCATCACATCCAGGGTAGCTTCCGCTGCCGCCATGGAGATTGGGTTTCCTCCGAACGTTGAGATGGTTTTTGAGGTCCATGCTTTCGCAATTTCGGGGCGGGTGATGGTTGCGCCCACTGGCGCACCGTTGGCAATGCCTTTCGCCATCACCATGATGTCCGGTTCTACTTCCCAATGCTCGATGCCGAACCATTTGTCTCCTGTTCGACCAAAACCCGCCTGGACTTCATCGCAGATGAAAAGTCCGCCATAATCCCGTATAATTTCAGCGGCCCTTTGAAAATATCCGGGTGGGGGAACCACAAACCCTCCGACACCTTGGATGGTTTCAGCAAAAAACGCGGCCGGCTTCCCATTGGTTGTTGTTCGAATGACCTCTTCGATGTCTTGAGCAAATTTTTCTCCGAGATTCTCATCAGAAGGATCGAACGGGCTGCGGTAAGGGTAAGGACAAATCGCAAATTTGATACCGGGTACCGAGCTCGTCACCGGCCGCCAGGGCGCGTGGGCTGTCATGTTCGAGGCCATAATGCTTCGTCCGGAATAGCCTTGGCGCAGGACAACAATTTCCTGCTGCCCTGTATAGCACTGCGCCAGGATCACCGCTGTTTCCACAGCTTCGGTTCCGCTATTGGTGAAGAAGCAGCTCTTCAGCTCTCCCGGGGCAATGGCTGCCAATTGGCGCGCGACATTGATCAGATTTTCAGTCAGGTAAAGGGTGGAGGTATGCCCCAGTTTTTTGATCTGCGCCGAGACCCTTTCGACAACTGCCGGGTGGCAGTGTCCAATGGATGTAGTGAGAATGCCTGCGAAGAGATCAAGATATTCGTCTCCATCCGCATCGATGACCTTCACCCCGTTGGCTTCCACGATGGCAAGGGGCTCGTCGTAGTACGGTTTGGTGCAGGGAAATAGAAATTCTTGATGATCTGCCCACAGGCTTGCTGATTTACTTGTTTCACTCATCATGCTGCTCCTTTCTGAAAATAGAGAGTTTTATGTCCAAGATGCAATTTTCGGAATCGAGATATTTTTTAAAACAAAAACAGACCCTAACCCCTTGGGGTCAGATGCCTGTGTACATAAAACGTAATTTATTGAAAAAGTCCATTCTCTTATTCGTTTTTAAATCGTTCTTTTATGGAAGCAATTTATTTGAGCATGTTTTGTAAAGATTTGAGGTCCTTTTCCGTATCGATATCCAGAAAGCCAAGGGGGTGATCAACCTCGACACGAATTATATGGGAAGTATACTCTTCCAGTATTTTTCTCGCACCGACATCTCCTTTGATTTGTAGTAATTGGTCGTAATACTTATGGCTAAAAACAGTGGGGTTTCCTCTTTTTCCCCGGCAGACCGGGACACAGATTTCCTTTTCCGAATTCCAGAACCGATCCAATAACATGTTGATCGTTTTGGCGTCAAGCATCGGCTGGTCACCCAGGAGAAACATTACCGAAGGATATGATCCCTTGGCCGCCAAAAGGCCGCTACGGAGCGACCGGCTCAGACCCATGGGGTACTGGGGATTGATGACGATCTCGATTCGGGGGTGGTGGATCTTTTTATTCAACACCTTTTGAACTTTCTCAAAATGGTGACCTAACACCAAAATAACGTGGGCCAGACGAGATTCCAATGCAGCGTCCACCACCCATTCAAGCATATATTTTCCTTCGAGTTTAATGAGCAATTTGAACTTGTCGATCCGGGTGGATTGTCCGGCTGCTAGAATAATTCCGGCGGTTCTTTTTTCTTTGGGCATATAATTCAGTTCGAACCGGTGTCGAAATCCCTTTTGGATTCCCCTTTACCCTTCCTGGAGTTCTTTCAGTCCGGCATAGAAATCGAGTACTTCCGGATTGATCAGGGCATCTTTATTGAGCACCGGCTGGTTTTCAATTACTTTTTTAATCGCCAGTTCAACTTTTTTCATGTTCAGAGTATATGGGATGTCCGGTACACTCAAAATTTTGGCCGGCACATGTCGTGGTGATATATTGTTGCGGATGTTTGATACGATTTTTTTCTTCAACTCTTCGGTCAATTCGACGCGGTCCGCGAGCTTGACAAATAGAATAATCCGGACATCGTTTTTCCAGTTTTGGCCGACCGCCACACTGTCTTCGATTTCTTCCATCTGCTCTATCTGGCGATAAATTTCTGACGTACCGATCCGGACCCCACCCGGATTTAATGTTGTATCCGATCGGCCGTACATAACCATCCCACCGTGTTCGCTTATTTTTATAAAGTCGCCATGGCGCCAGATGTTTGGGTAGACATCAAAATAGGCTGCATGGTATTTTTTACCATCAGGGTCATCCCAGAAATATATCGGCATGGACGGAAACGGTGCAATGCACACCAGCTCTCCTTTTTGGTTGATGACCGGTTTGCCCTCCTCGTTAAAGGCGTGTACGTTCATGCCCAACCCCCGGCACTGCAATTCACCGGTATATACCGGGCCCAAGGGATTACCGAGCCCGAAGCAGCCGTTTAGATCTGTGCCGCCGGCGATGGAAGCCAGCTGCAGGTCTGCCTTGACTTCCCGGTAGATAAACTCAAACCCCTCGACGGAAAGCGGCGAACCGGTGGAGAGTACAGACCTAAGAGATGTCAGATCATACAGATCGCCCGGTTTTATCCCCGTGTTTTGAAGTGCGGCGATATATCCAGCGCTTGTTCCGAAAACAGTTATTTTTTCATCCTGTGCCATTTCCCAAAGGGCGCCCGGATGCGGGTAAAACGGGTTGCCGTCAAATAAAACCAGCGTAGCTCCGACTGAAAGGGAGCTGGTCAGCCAATTCCACATCATCCATCCGCAGGTGGTAAAATAGAAAATAGTATCTTCACGCTTGAGATCGGTGTGGAGCATCAGCTCTTTTATGTGGTGAATCAAAATACCTCCGGCGCTTTGCACCATGCACTTGGGCAGGCCGGTCGTGCCGGAAGAGTACATGATATAGAGTGGGTGATCGAAGGGCAGTTGTTCGAAGTTGATCTCCGGGTCGGGCTCAGGGGTTAAAAAATCTGCGTAATGAATGGCATTGGGGATGTGTTTGATGTCCGGATCCTGCTGAGTATACGGTACGACGATCACCTTCTCGATGGAAGGGAGTTCTTTTAAGATCTTTGAAATCCGCTCCAGCGAATCGATCTCTTTGCCTTTAAAAAAATACCCGTTGGCCGTGAACAAAATTTTTGGTTTGATCTGGCCGAACCGGTCGAGGACCCCTTTGATACCGAAATCAGGCGAGCAGGATGACCAGGTTGCGCCGATGCTGGCCGCCGCCAGCATGGCAATGATGGATTGGGGCATATTGGGCATAAATCCCACTACCCGGTCACCCACCAAAACCCCGGCTTCTTTCAGAGAAATGGCAACACGGGCGACCTCTGAATAAAGCTGGCGGTAGGTCATTCGGACAGAATCCCGAGCCTCACCCTTGAAAATGAGAGCGATTTGATCATCCCGATGCCGCAACAAATTTTCAGCAAAATTGAGCCGGGCATCGATAAACCACCTGGCCCCGGGCATCTTGCCCAGATCGTCGACAACTTCCGAATAGGGCGTTGAAGCAATAATTCCCGCAAATTCCCACATGGCGGCCCAAAAATCAGGGATATTTTCAATCGACCACTGGTGCAACGGCTCGTACTCTTCCAAGTCCCGGCCGTGCCTTTTATTGATGAAGTTCATGAATCGAAACATGTTTGATTGCGTTCTCCGTTCTTTGGATGGTTGCCAGAGTTTTTTCGCCATCATTCATCTCCATTTCAGTTTTAAAGATTTTTAAATTTTGACCCGCAGCTTATATTTAAAATCAACATGGTGTTTTCTTTTAATTTCAGGTTGATTTTGGATGGCCTGTTTTATTTGAACGAAGGTGGGTCGATGATCGATTTGTTTGACTATATACCACAAACCTGAGATAATAGCAATCGGCTTGTTGTGTTTGGTTTTAAATGCGGATTTGAAAAACCAAGCGGATCCAATAATAAAAAATCATTTGCTCCAGGGAATGCGCACGCTGTTTCGGTTCAATTGCATCCATGTCGGTTTGCGAGGATTTTTGGTTTTGCTTTGAGCTCCGGACCGTATGGAAACAAGGTAAGAATCTATATGATGGAAAAGCCTATTATCCAGCAAGTCGGAGATGACGAACTTCAACAGGTGAAGGATGTGGCCATAAAATTTTTTTTGGCCATAAAGAACTACTCCTTATACCCTGAACACCATGCGATATCAAAAGGGACAATCGCCGATTTCAAAACCCACCTTGATCGATTCTTTGAAAATTACGGTAACCTTCGAATCGACGTCGAAAGAGAGTGTCTCCTTTATCGTGATGAGGTGATTCACCAGGGGCCTTCGGATCCGGAGAATTCAGCGTTTTTATTTTACAGGGACGGCATACAGTGGCTGGAGTTTCAGGAAGGATTAGGACGAAAGGAGATTTTAGACTTTATCAGGATTATAGGTCGCTACAAAGCCCAAAAAGAAGAGGCTGAGGGAGATATCGTGACAGCGCTATGGGAGGCTGAATTTTCAAGTCTGAATTACGGTACCAATGAGCTGTTGTGGGAAGAAGATGTGCTCATTGATTTCTCTCGCCTTAAAGTCATGGAAGAGGAACATCTTGGGCTGGACAAACATATTGAGAACCAGGCGGATGTGCCCAGCATAGCCGATCCGGGACTGGATAAATCGGTGTGGAAGCTCACCGCTGAAGAAATAAAAGCGACCTTAAATTTTGTCCATGAAGAAGAACACCGTAATTTTGATGCGGACCTGTTTGATGTTCTTTTGGTTTTTATGAAAATGCAAGAGGAAAAAGAGAATTTCGCAGTTGTCCTCGATTTTATACGGAAATCTTTACAAAATACAATTGCAAAAGGGGACTTTCAGTCCGCATCCAAACTTTTGAACAGCATGCGTGAGGTCTACCGCAGTTATAAGAATGAAAAGTTTTGGGCACTTCCTTTGTTAGAAGATTTTTTCGTTATGATTTCGAGTCCTCAGGTTCTTTCCACCCTCTCCGAGGCATGGCCGAAAATAGAAGAAAAAGGTCCGGATATAATCAAAGAAATGCGGCAAATGCTTTTACTCCTCTCACCACAGGCGATTTTAACCCTCGGCCCGATGTTGCTCGAGGTGCCGTCATCGACTGTTCATAAAAGCCTGATGGAGGTCATCGGGTCTTTGGCCACCCGGGATCTTCGTCCTCTAATACGTTTACTCGATCACCCCAAAAAAGATCTGGTTCAAAAGGCAATTTATATTTTGGGATTTATAAAAGATGAGACTGTTGACGGGTCGCTCCTCAAAATGGTCCGTGACCCTTCGGAGCAGATTCGAGAAGAAACCCTCAAGGCATTGGTTCGAAGAAAATCAGCCGAGATAAGGGAATTGTTTCCATTGGTTGAAGATTCGAGCGATAATATCCGCCGGCGCTTCCTTAAATACCTGGGACATAAACGGAGCGAGGAAGCTGAGAACCTTTTGGTCGATTATCTTGAAAAACAGCGGGTTAACCGAAAAGCGTTTCCACAGCTTTTGGCTGCGTACCGCACACTCGGCAGGTGTGGTTCAAGACGTTCGATTCCATTTTTAAAAGATAGGCTTTTGAACAAAGCCTGGATACCGGGACTTAGAAAATCGATTCACCAACAGGGTGCGGCACTGGCGCTGCTCGAGCTTGAAAATAAAGAGGCGAGAGAGATTTTAAATCAGGCTTCCAAAAGCCGGTTTCCGGGCGTGCGGAATGCGTATCAGAGCGCATTGGAACTAAAAAATGAACAGTGATCCCACTTCCACAAATTTGGGTAATAAGCGGCAGCAGCTATTGCTGAGAGAGAAATTGATTATATTATTGGGAAGGCTGACCCAAATGGTCAAAATCCATCAGGACAACAATGAATTGCTGATCAAAGCTGCGAAAGACTTTGTCCGGACGGTGGTGGCGTTGATGGGAGGGGAGGACCACATGACGATTGAATCCTCCCGTGGAAGATTCTACATTCAGAGTGAAAAGCTCCTTTATCGAAGGGAGACAGCTGCCATGACCTACGCTGTTCTGACTTACTTTGAGAAGCTTGATCTGATCGGTTTTCGTTTTGGCACTAGCATAAAAAATTGCCCTCAGAAAGAAATCTTCACATTTGTCCGTATGCTCAACAATGCTGGAGCTGAAACAAACCCTTTTGAATGGCTCTGCCAGAATATGGAGAAGGGAAATTTTCAATGGGTGGAAATCCTGCTCGAACCCGAAATGAACATCTACGATATTTCCATTGAAAAAAAAGACAAAACCAGAAAGATCTATGCATATGCTTACAATACGGTCAAGGAAGTGGCTGAAAAAATATCCTCCCGGAAACGGACAGGGATACGTAAAGCCGTTCGTGTTGTTCAAAATCTGGCTGATCTGGTTATCGAAGATGATCCCATCCTGTTGGGCTTGTGTACCATAAGAGACTATGATGATTACACCTACACTCATTCGGTAAACGTCGCCATCCTTTCCATGTGCCTTGGGCAGCAGATCGGTCTTTCGCGCAAGTCTTTAGTAAGACTGGGGATTTGCGGGCTGTTCCACGACCTGGGGAAGGTGGATGTCGCCATAGAGATTATCAATAAACCGGGGAAGTTGGATCAAACGGAGTTCAAGGAGGTGCAAAAGCATTCCTTAAATAGTGTTCGCCAGATTCTCAAGCTGCAGGCCTTCAGAGATCTTAAAGCCAGAATCGTTCTTCCCCCCTTTGAACACCACTTAAAATATGATCTGTCGGGATATCCCACGGTAAAATGGGAGAAACCGATCAGCTTGTTTGGGAGAATCCTCGCCATTGCAGATGTTTTTGATGCACTGACCTCTCCTCGGATATATCGACCAACGGCGCTGAGTCCCGACCGCGCTTTGGGTCTGTTGCTTGAGGGGTCAAAGAGGGATTTTGATCCGATCCTGTTAAAGTGGTTTATCAATTTACTAGGCGTTTATCCTGTGGGGACGCTGTTGAAACTGGAAAACGGTGAGATGGCACTGGTGGTCGATACGCCTGGTGAATCTAATAGGACGAGGCCTCGAGTCGTGCTTGTCTGCCCTGATGGTGGTGGTGCATTCCGAAAAGGGGAGATCATTAATTTGTCGGAACGCGACAACGAATCCGGAGAGTATCGAAGAAATATCGTCAGCAGTCATCACCCATCCGCGGTCGGGATTCAGCCAGCTGAATTTATCACCTAATCCGGGCTCTTCAAATAAAGCGGAAATTTTCGAAAAATGTCTTCAGTTCGTCAACTGATTATCGGGATTAAAGGTGCCGGTGAGATGGCCAGCGCAATCGCATGCCGTCTCTACATGGCGAATATTCGTAAAATTTTCATGATGGAAGTTCGGCATCCCATTGCCGTTCGCCGTGGTGTTTCCTTTTGTGATGCAATCTACGAAGGGCGCAAAGTGGTAGAAGGTGTTGAGGCCATCTCTGAATTAAAATTCGTGGGCCAGGAGAATGACGCCCTGAACGACGATAAGATGACTCGTGATCGAAATCGAAACAGAATATTTCAACGCGCTTGGGGAGATGGGAAAATCGTTGTTGTCGCTGATCCCGATTGGCGGGTCATTGAGCGGGTTCAGCCGGATGTGGTTGTGGATGCCATTTTGGCAAAAAAAAATCTAGGCACCCGCATGAAAGAAGCCCCATTGGTCATTGGTCTGGGCCCGGGGTTCGTTGCGGAAAATGATGTTCATATGGTGATTGAGACCAACCGAGGGCACCACCTGGGAAGAATTTTTACTCATGGAAGTGCCGAGCCGAATACCGGAATCCCGGGTAACATCGGCGGATTTACAGCCCAACGCGTGCTGCGTGCGCCGGCAACCGGTATTTTTCGGACCACGCGAAAGATTGGGGATATGGTTGAACACGGTGATATCATTGGGAAAGTGGATGACGGAAAGATGCGGGCTGAGGTCGTTGGCCGCGTAGAAGGTGTAATCAGAGGTTTGATCCGAAAAGAGACGCGTGTGAATAAAGGGCTAAAGATTGGGGACATCGATCCCAGAGGAGATAAAACATACTGCTACACCATTTCCGATAAAGCGAGGGCGATCGCCGGCTCCGTTTTAGAGGCCGTTCTGAGAAGGTTTAACGGAGTCAATCTTTGAACCGAAACAGTGAGCGCACCTCCATATCTGCGCATCAATCTCTTTTGGAAGCCCTGGCCTTGAATAGAAGAGGAGTTGTTAGTTTTTCAGGCGCAGGTGGAAAGACAAGCTTGATGTTTAGACTTGCCCGAGAACTTTCAAAGGCAGGGGGACCGGTTTTAACCACCACCACAACCAAGATCTGGATGCCCACTTTGGACCAGTCTCCCGGTGTGATTTTTTCTGTTTCCTCCAAAGAACTTCTTTCCAAGGCAAGAAATATTTTTCAGGTTCACCGTCACTTTTCAGCAGGGGCCGGCCAAGTCAGTTCCAATAAAAAGGTATTGGGATTTACCCCCGATTTTGTCGACGAACTCTGGTATTCCGGGATGTTTCGATGGATACTGGTAGAAGCGGACGGTGCGGCCGGAAGATCGATAAAAGTGCCCGGCCCCGACGAACCGGTGATCCCCGTCTGTTCCAATATCGTCATTGGTGTCGTGGGGTTGGATGCAATTGGTAAGCCCCTGGACAACCGATCGGTCTTCAGGCCCAAGTTATTTTCCACGATCACGGGGCTGGACATGGGAGAACCGCTCACGGAATCGGTGGTCGCCGCCGCCATCTTGCACAAAGAGGGGATTATGAAAGGCGCCCCCCCCCACGCAGACCGATTGTTGTTTCTCAACAAGGCCGATCAGCCGGGAGCACTGGAGAGCGCGCGATGGATTTCGGCACATCTCCTTAAAAGGGCTGAAAAGATCGGTTTAAAGAAGGTGATCATTGGTCATGCAGAGCACGAGCCTCCAGTGGTGGAATGCCATTCAACATAGCGCCCATCACCTTTGACCACCTGAATCAAGTTTTGCACCTTTGATTATAAGAAGATTCTTGTATTTTTGTGCAAAAAATTTTATTTACCCCACACCAGATGCGGCACCATGCCCCATCGGGGGTCTGAAACTCGAGTTATCGATTTAGAAACTGATCTGCTATGGCCGATAAAAAAACGGTAACGCTATTTATACAGTGTCTCGTCGACGGCATCTATCCCGAGGTTGGAAATGCCATGGTGGCAGTTTTTCGAAAACTTGGTATTCCTGTGACATGTCCGACCGAGCATACCTGCTGCGGGCAGGTTGCATTTAATTCAGGGTATCGCAAGGCGGCAAGGGTTGCAGCCCGAAAATTTGTCAGTTTGTTTGAAGGGGCTGAAATCATTGTATGTCCTTCGGGATCGTGCGCTTATATGGTAAAACATCATTATCTGGATTTGTTCCGCAATGATGAAAAATGGTTGCGAAGGGCCAGGCGAGTAGGTGCGAAAACATTTGAGTTGACCGAGTTCTTGGTTGATGTCCTTGGGATTGAAAGTGTCGGAGCGAATTTTAACGGAAAAGTCACCTATCATGATTCCTGCCATCTTCTTCGTGGTTTGGGTGTCCATGAACAACCTCGAAGGCTGCTAAAGAATATAAAAGGCCTTCAATTTGTCGAGATGAAAAATCCCGACCGGTGCTGTGGGTTTGGTGGTGCATTTTCGATAAAATATCCGGAAATTTCGGTGGCCATATTGGATGAAAAAGTGGAAACCATTTTAGCGACGGGGGCGGATATTGTCACCGGCTGTGACATCGGTTGTTTGATGAATATCCAGGGTCGATTGAGCAGAAAAGGATCTTCTGTTAAAACCCTGCATATTGCACAACTTCTTGCCGGCCCTTGATTAGAAATTCATCGGTTCGGAACAAATAGTTTGGGTTTGGTATTTTTATGATTGAGATCACCACGGAAAAATACATAGAAGAAGCGGCCAAAGGAATAAAGAATACGGTTCTTCAAGAGGCACTGGCAAACCTTCAAGAGCGTTTTGGAGGCGGTACGGCCGAGGGCTATAAGAACCTTCCCGAGGGGCCGGCTTTGCGTCACCTGGCCCATGATATTCGGATAAACACCATAAACAACCTCGATATTGTTTTAAAAAAGCTGGCCCAAAATGTTCGAAAAAATGGCGGGCATGTCTTTTTTGCCAAGGACGGGGAAGCTGCGGTAGACTACTGCCTGCAGGTCGCTCGCCGACACAATGTAAAATTGGCGGTTAAGGGAAAGTCGATGGTAACCGAAGAAATCGGTTTGAACAGTTCGCTTGCGGCCGCCGGCATCGAAGTGGCGGAGACGGATCTTGGAGAATACATTGTTCAACTGTTCGGAGAACATCCTTCCCACATTATTGCACCGGCGATTCACAAAACCAGAAAAGAGATCGGAAGAATTTTTGCTGAAAAATTGAATATTCCGTTTACAGATGACCCGCCGGCGTTGACCCAGGCTGCGAGAAAAGCGTTGCGGGAAAAGTTTCTCACTGCTGACATGGGAATCTCCGGCTGCAATCTGGCATGTGCAGAAACCGGACATATTACGGTCGTCTCCAACGAAGGGAATATCCGTATGTCGAGCACCCTGCCAAAAGTCCATGTGAGCTTTATGGGTATGGAGAGGGTTACCGCCAGACTGGAGGACCACAATCCACTTTTGAGGCTTTTGTGCATCGGCGCTGCAGCAATGAATATGGCAACATACGTCAGTTACATCGGTGGACCCACATTTCCCGGCCATGGTGATGGGCCGGAGGAATTTCATCTGGTTATCCTAGATAACGGCCGCACCCGGATACTCGCCGATACTGCCTTCAGGGAAATGCTCTGTTGTATCCGCTGTGCAGCCTGTCTTAATGTTTGTCCTGTTTACAGAAAAATCGGCGGACATGCATACGGTTATCCATACTCAGGACCGGTCGGTGCTGTTGTGACACCCCTTTTGGTCGGTATCAACCGGGCGGAGCACCTTTGCCAAGGGGAAACGCTATGTGGTGCATGTAAAGATGCGTGTCCGGTCAATATCGACATACCCAGAATGCTGCTGGAATTGCGGAACAAGCTTGCTGAGGGTGATTCAAAATGGCAGGTGACTCCATCCAATCAAAAGGAAAAATTTCTTTACACGCTATGGTCCTGGCTTGTCCGGGATCGCAGAATATACGATCTCTTTCTTCGACTTTCGTCGGTCGGGCAAAAGCTGTTTCCCCAAAAAGAGGGCATGATTCATCGGCTGCCCTTTTCTTTAAAAGGCTGGACCAGCGGACGGGACTTAAAACCGATCGCCGATGAAAGTTTTACACGACATTGGAAGAGGATGAAAAAAAATTAGGATTGGGTTGACCATGGCGACAAACAGGAATGAAAACCCGGAGGATCAATTCATCGAGAATCTCAGTAAGGCGCTGAGGGACCCTTTGCGTGAAAGTCAGGGAAGGGTGGATCTGTTTGAAGAAGACACACCTGATGAGGCGAACAATCTGAGAAGAAGGATAGAGACACGATCCGCTAAAGATCAAAAGGCTCTGGTCAAGCGGCTTATTGAAAAATCCAAAACCCTCAATCTGAAGGTAAAACCGCTAAAAGACACCCAATCGGTTGCTCGAGAAATCTGTGCGCTCGCTCAGGAAAAAACCCCTGAATGGGGGGAGCAGAAAAGCTTGATTGTCTGGGTGCATCCGCTTATTGAAAAACTAAATCTCGCCAAAAGACTGGCACCACAGGATATCCCTGTATATGATTCGGCACCCGCCACCGACTCCGGGGAAAAAATAAAGCTGCGAAACCGGATCGCGGAGTCTTTTATCGGGGTGACCTCGGCCGACTATTGTGTGGCAGATAGTGCAACTGTGGTTATGAAGACCAGACCGGGTCATGCCCGGGCTGTTTCGCTGCTGCCGACCATTCATATTGTTGTGATCAAACAAGAACAGATCATCGAAAATTTCAAGGAGCTTTATACGCTTTTGAAATGGGATCCTATTGAAAAACAAGAGGGATTGACCAATTGCATGACCTTTATCACCGGGCCGAGTAAGACAGCGGACATCGAAGCAACGCTTATACATGGTGCCCATGGGCCACGGGAGGTCTATCTTTATGTAATAACCGGGCTTTATTAGCTGGTGTTTTTCAATATATCGTCGACCACGCTTTCTGCTGCACTGTACGGGTCAACTTCTCGTTGTTTTAAGGAATTGAGAGTCTCTTCCCATTGTTGCGTTCCCTTAAGCCTGTCCCTGGTCTTCTGGAAGAGGCGGTCACGGAGGATTTCCTTGAACATTTCTATGGCTCTCTTTTGTTGTTGTTTTTCCCCGGAAGATGTTTCAAGGTATTTTCTGTGCTGATCTATTTTGTCCAACAATTTCTTCATTCCTATGTTATTCAGGGAATCGGTTTTTAAAACAGGCGGCACCCAGTCGCCTTTTTGAAAGCGCTTCATCTGAATCGTTGTTTCCATTTCGAATAGAGCAATGTCAGCATCCGCCATGTCCGCCTTATTGACAACAAAGATATCACCCGTCTCCAGGATTCCGGCTTTGATCGCCTGTATGCTGTCTCCCATGCCGGGAATTATGACGACGATGTTTGTATGAACGAGGTGGATAATCTCAACCCCATCCTGCCCGACTCCAACGGTTTCCACTATGATGACGTCTTTGCCCATTGAATCCATTACGGTTACGATATCGTGGGTGGAGCGGGATACACCCCCCAGATGTCCTCTGGTGGCTACACTCCGAATAAAAACGTCCTCGTCAACCGTATGACGTTGCATGCGAACCCTGTCACCCAGAATTGCACCGCCGGAGAAGGGGCTTGTGGGGTCAATCGCCACAACGCCAACTGTTTTTCTATTTTCTCTCAATCTTTGTATCAAACAATCGATCAGGGTGGATTTACCGGTGCCCGGCGATCCGGTGACGCCAACGATATGTGCGTGTCCGGTGCGTTGGAAGAGGTGCTTGAGTATATCACGGGCAGATGGAATTTCATCATCAATGTCCCTCATCAGGCGGGCTGCAGCCCGAATATCTCCTTTTACAATATCCTCAGGTTTCATGGCCTCCCTTTTTTATGCGAAATAAAGAACCATCAATGAAAATTAACCCCATTGTCTCAAAAGGCTCCTATCGTAAAAAAAAAAAGAAAACAAGCTTTCCAAAGATGATACCCAATCAAAATATCAGCGCTTGCAACCCTTGGGTTATTGACTCTTTACATGGGTTGTCCTAATAAAGAGGTTTATTTTATAATACCCATGGTAAATACCCTACTCAAGTTTTGTACCCCCAATGCACCAAAGCGTCACCATCGTTCTTTGACGGGGGCGGATCTTTAAAAGTTTTAGGTGCAAAAACTTGAGTCTTTTAGTCTGGCTAAATTCCAAAAGGAGGAAATCATGAATCTTGACATTTTTAGTAAAATGGAGGCGCCCGAACTTCGAAACTATATCGAATTTCTTCTCAAACATTACCGAGCCATGGATTCATTCTGGTTCATTTATTTGTCCGAAGAGTTTGACCAACAGACAGCGGAACGAATCAACGAAAGGGTCTGGGCTCGAGTGACAGGAATGGCTGCCAAAGATTTAATATCCCGTTTTCAAATTAAAGAAAAAGGTCTTAACGGATTTATGACTGCTCTTCAATTTTTCCCATGGTGTATTCTGGTGGATTACCATTTTGAAAAGAAGTCAGACGAGGTTATCATATCGGTGCCATCCTGTCCGACCCAGGAGGCCCGGCTTAAAAGGGGACTGGGTGAGTATGTTTGTAAGGAGACGCACCAAGGGGAATTTATAAGCTTTGCCCGGGAGGTGGATGACCGAATTCAGGTGGAATGCCAGTTCGCACCGCCTGATCCCCATCCCGATGATCTTTTTTGTAAATGGCGGTTCTTTTTAAAGAACGGGGGAAAATCGTCGCCGCTTTGAAGCCCGGATGAGGCGATTTTATTATAGGTTTTTCCTAAGATTGATGAAGTTACTTCTGTCAAAGCCGAGGGTTTTAAAAAACGATAACAGATCAGTAGAATCCCATCGAACCGAAGTATAGACGTTTTTGATCCCTTCTTTCTTATAATATTGAAAAATTTCCTTTGACAAGCGCTCACCAATTCCCTGGCCCATAAATTCAGGGTTGACACCCAGGGTAGCGATCCATGCGCTTTTTTCTATTCCAAATCCCAGCGTTAAAATATAACTGGTCATAAAGCCGACCACCTTGCCATCGAGTTCGGCCACAAACGAGGCATCATCCCTGCGGGAGTCTTTTTCAACAATTCGTCTAAAATCAATTTCGACTGGTTTTTGTGTGATGGCGCCATAAATTCCGGCGATTTCATCGGCGTCCTCTTTTCTTAATTTTCTGATCCGTATCTCCTTCACAGATGAATTTCCTTTCAGATTAATCGGTTAATCAATTCTAATTATTTTTACATGATGGTTAACCCAGTTGGGGGGAAGGTAAACCCTACCGCTGTTTCCGCTTGATTTAACCCGCTTTTCGATCATTTCTTCACCGTAAATTTCGAATTTTACCTTTTCCTTGTAGACCCGTTCAATGGGATCTCTGTTGTTTTCAATATCGTTTTTATCAGTCACTTTAAAAACCCTTCTCGATAAAGATCGATCAACATTGTTGGTTTAGGACATACGAAAGTAATCAAGTCCTCTGTGTGAGGTTTATCGTGTCCATCCATAAATGGTCCTTTTTGTCCTGTTCGGCGTTCTCCGCGGGTTTTCGGTTGCGGTGTACAGCATGTACGCCTCACTGTAACCTTGTGCGGCCTTGATCAGGACAAAAATTGCTCATTTCTGAATTGGATACCTCTATTATTTATTTTAAAGTCGTGGATGAGCACTATTTAGCCATTTTGGGATCTTCCCAGCCCTCGGCCTGTTATTATTGGTAGCATAGGGGATAGTTTGGGTCAAGGATTTTTAGCTATTTTTTAGCTATTTCTTAGCCAATTTCAACTGTCTTATGAACTTGAAATGCTCGTGTATTACATTATAAAATATATTGTAATTATAATGAATTATAATATATATTATTAATAAATTGATTAGAATTTATCAACTATCCCAAAATAGATAATGAACTTGAGGAGTTGATCGGAGAAATTCAAAAGGGAATTGCAGGGGGAGTTATTAGATGATGGAGCGTCCGCATTTTGCTTCTTTAATTCATAAAGGTTGAAATTTTAACTTTGCATACTCTCCGACCAGCCTTGGAAACATCTTCGGATTGAACAGGATATTTGTTGTAAAGTAACACTCGTGAGAGCAATAGCATCCCTCTGTTTTAATCGCCTTTATGATCTCTTTAGCCTGTTGTGATTGCAGTATTTTTTTTACATTGTAGTCATTGTCTCTTACATTTCCAATTTGGCGCTGAAATAGTTCGCAGGGATAGAGGACTCCTGTTTCCGTTAAAACGAGATTCAACCGCCCGGCATAGCACGGTACCAATCTTCGCTTTTGGCACATGGTTTGATAAATGAAGTGACGCTGTAAATTATCTTGAGCTGCCTTGAGAGTGCCACCCTTAAAGCTGTAAACATATTCTTTGCTGCCTTTTTGGTTTTTCTTTAAGGTTCGAATTGCTTTATCGTATTGTCTCAAATCAATATTTTTATAATGTTTTGCTTTCAGGTCGCCGCGAACCATAGAAATCGTGTGGGTACGAACTTTGTTTAAGCCACGGACAAATTCAATAATTCCTTTGCTACCATTCATTCTGTATTGATTCTCAGAACAAAACAGGGTGTTGATGCCGATTTCGAGATTTGAGTATTTATCGAGAAGACCGCCGAGTGCTTCATAAGTTTCCATAAGCCGTTTAAAATTGCCTGGCATCCGCCGCAAAGCATCATGTTCGTCACCCAACCCGTCCAGGGACAGTTTTATAACAACCACGCTTTTTTTGCACTGTCTGAGGATCTCTAATGTTTTTTCTTTAATGAGGTCAGGGAACAATCCATTTGTCGGATAGGTCAGGATTGCAGGTTTATTGTTTTTGTAAAATATGTTGCTTATTTCAACGATGTCTTCTCGGAGGAAAGGTTCACCACCTGAAAAAAGTATCCATAGGAGGTTACCCATGGAATGGGCGATCTGTTCAATTTCGTCCAGTGAAAGTTCCGATAGACCTTGCATCGCCTCCCTTCTTTCTCTGAGGTAAAAACAAAATGGGCACTTGGAGGTACATTTTCGGGTTACGAAAAATGTTAGTTGGATTGGCCTTTTTTTCCAGAAAAGATAGCCCAAATAAAATAAGGGTGAGTTCATGATCATTGCTTTTCAAGCAATCTAAATCTCCGAATGTATTGAATGGCGCCGACATAAGCTCCCGCCCCTACGGCGATTGGATAAACCATCATATAATAACCCATTGCCATGACTAGGAAGCAAAAATCTCGAGCACGCAAGAAAGCTGCAAATAGTTTCTTGTTAACACTAAGGTCGAACAAAAAAAGAAACAGAATAATTGCAAGTACCGCTGTCATCCCTGTGATCCAATACAAAAGAAAAAGCATAATGTTGATAAAATATACAGTCACATTGATTTTAAGTTCTAATGAAGCAGTTCCAGAATCCATAAGAAGATCTTTATTTGCTAAGGAATATATGGTCCAATATCTGGATCTCTTGAGGGCATTTTTCAATGATTTGAAGAATGAAAAATTAAAAATGTGCTGCACTTGAATCTCTGGTTTCATAAGAAGCTTGTGTCCATGCCTGCGCAGCCGGTGAGCAAATTCTACATCCTCCAGACTGGCATCGATTCCAATAAAACGATTTCTCGCAAATCCGTTGGATTTTCGGAACAGTTCAGCATTGATGATCATGGCATGTGCCGCAATGTAATCGGGTTCTTTTTTTTTAGTTTCGAAATAATTAATAAAGATGGATTGAAAGGTACTGAAAAAATTCCGGTCATACGGTTGGCAGGTGTATGTCCCACCAACAATATGGCCATGGTGTTCATTAAAGGTTTGGTTTGCTATGGCCAAGGCATCTTTTTGTAACAAGCAGTCGCTATCTATAAAAAAAAGGAGTTCGCCGGAACTGGCGCTTGCTGCTTTATTTCTTGCCTTTGAGACGCCCACATGCCTTTTCAACCGGATAAGCTTGCACGGAAATTTTTGGATGATTTCAACAGAAGCGTCGATGGAACAATCGTCAGCCACAACGACTTCAAAAAGATTGTAATCAGAGGAGAAGGCCGCCCCGAGGCATTTAGCTATCGTGTTAGCGCCGTTATAATTTGGAATGACAATGGAGATAAACCTTTCTTTATTCATGGAGTGTTCTTTCTCGGTAGTATGAAAAAATCTTTTTTGATCCATAGCCAAAAAAGGCTGTAAATACTCCTAAGGGCGACCTTTAAGTCTTTCAAATTCCTGAGCTCAAAAAGTTTTTTTAGAAGAAATGAGGGCCGGGAGTAAAATCTTTTAAAAGCCACCTGCCGAAGTTTTAAAATTTCTTTCCTTGTCATGGTATAAGGAATAAATGCGGCTCCCTGATAAGTGAAGTCTGTGAACTCTGGGGAAATTGTTCCGTATTGCTCCAGATGATTATAAAGGTCGGTTCCTGGAAATGGCGTAATGGTGTGGAAGCTTGCGATGTCCGGACTAATCTGGCAGGCAAAATCGATCGTTTTCAGGCCATCTTCAAATGTTTCCCCTGGTATTCCGAACATAAATGGGGTTATGACTTTAAGCCCCACATCTTTGGCCGCTTTCACAGCGGTCCGAATCTGGTCAAGGGTTATTCCTTTTTTAAGGATATTGAGGTTTTTCTGTACGCCACTTTCCGCACCTAGGAGGATTGCCCAACAACCTGCATCTTTGAATACTTTAAGCAAGGATTTATCTACCTGGTTCACACAAGCGGAGGTAAACCACTTGAAATCCAATGATCTTTTTTTTATCTCTAGAGCCAGTTGCTTCGCTCGATCATAATCCTCGGCAAACGTGTCATCGATAAATTTTATTTCCCTGAAACCCTGCTTTAGACAAAGCTTTATTTCCTGCAGTACGTTCTCTATGCTGCGATAACGAATTCCGCTCTTCCGCTCTTTATCTGTTTGAAAGCAAAAGATGCACTTTCGATTACATCCCCTTGATGTCAACATAACCGCCACAGGCTTTCGCTTGTAAGTAGCCGGCGGCGGAAGATATAAATTCGCATCGCCCAAAAGGTCTCTATTCGGAAATGGGAGAGAATCCAAATCCGTTATTAAAGGCCTCAGAGGATTCTTAATAATCCTTTCATTTTCTTTGTATACAATACCATGTAAGCCTTCAAGACTTTTGTCCCTTTCTAATCTGCCCACCATCTCAAGAACCGTCAATTCACCCTCACCTGTCACCACCGCATCAAAGCTATTATTTCCATTGCTCAAACAATATTCCTGCATAGCGATTGGAAAGGGGCCGCCAATACAAGTAAATATCTGATGATCTATTCTCTTGATATCGTTCGCGGTTTTTTTAGCCTTATGCCATCCAAAGGTGGTTGAATAGATTCCGACAAAAGTCGGCTTGAATTTAGTGACTTGATTCAGTATCTCCTCATGGGTCAGAAAAGCCCCATTAAAAAGCCGAACATTATGTCCGGCTTTTAAAAGAGTTGAAGCAACATAAAGTGTTCCAAGAGGCTGCCAGTAATTGATTTGCAATCCTGCGGTCTTAGGTGGAAAAATATCTTCGGGTGCCCATGAGGGTATGATGAAAGCACAATTCATACGTTCTGATCCTCAAACATCCAATCCCTCCTTGAAAGCCCTGCAGGCTCACCGCCTAAAATCAATATTTCGTTTGTTGGCCGAGTCAAGTTTTTTCTTTCCTATTATTTGGCCGAATAAAGATGAATAAGGAGGTGAGGTGGGAGGTTCTGGCGCTGGTTTAATATGAAAAAATTTTCAATTCTTGTAACGATACTAAAAACGATTTTGAAACCAGGGAGGAAATGGGGTATGTTGTCCCAAGTTATATTTAATCGGTCCATTTCTGGCCAAGCAACTCGATCACAGGAATATTTACAAATCAAAAGACAACATACCCGTCATTTTTTTCTACCATTTCTGCGTTCTTTGCCTGGGTGGCGAAGTCCTTGGGTCCAAAACCAGGTACATCTCCCTTCAACCCCAGGGCTTTGAAGCTCACGTCGCACACCGACATCTTGGCTTTCCCAACCAGTTGTTCAAATCCCGTTGACTGAGTAAGGAGAACCCCATTGCCGGTAAAAAATATCAGCACCTCTTTGCCTTTTGCATGAGCGGCCTCGGTCAGTTTGATGATGTAATCGAGGTGCCTATCTGAACTGACGAGTATACCTAGTGTTTCTGGCATTGTTTTTACCTCGTTTTAGCTATTTTATGACGCCCATCAAACTTCGGGTAGAGCAAAAATTATCGGAGATAACCGATTTACCACCATGAGATGACCTTATCGTAGGCCAGAATATCATCTACCAGACCCGACCAATCCACGTCTCCGCTGTAGAGAGGTGTCACCTTGGACTCTTCTTTCGCAGAAATGGTCTCCATGAATTTTTTCACAGATTCATCGGGCTCTGTACGCAGGATATGAAGTACTTTCATGATGTTTCCCCTAAAAAGGAATGATGATATCAGCCTCTTTTAACCGATGCGATATTTCTTCAATGGTCGCATGCTTAAAACCGAGTTTTTCAACGTTGGTTTGATTGTCTGAAAAATATTCGCCTTCCATCTCTTCAAGGAATTCGAGATTCTCCCTATACGCCTCGTTCATATTGGCGATTTCGTGATGCAGGACGAACATCTGCACCTCTGCGTTGGCAAGCAGCAAGCCCAGGCTGGAGCGCAATCCTTCATACTGCTGATCCCCTCTATTGATGAGTACGGCTATCTTCAGCATTATTTTTACCCCTGTTTTGGTGAAATACCTTGTTGAGTTTTCTGGGTCAGCCAACAAGACAACCAGACCGATAAATGAATTACCCCGTTGCTTCTGAGATCAATCAGATCATTTTTTAAGATCCGGTTGATACATCAGTTTAGAATTCATTTTATAGGTCCACGGCAGCCCTTCGAGGCGCCATCCGCCAATATGTCGTTTGCCGGAAAACGGGCTGTTTTTGTCTTTCACTTTATCTCCCTCAAACCCGCCCAATACATTATAAACTTTATCTGCTTTAAACCCGGCACCGACCGCGGCCGTACTTGCGGCAATAGTTCGCTTAGCACTCCGGCAGAGCAATAGCAACGTGTCGGTTTCTGGATTGAAACGGGCCGTAAGGTCTTTGGCAAAATTTTTATTTAACGATTTTTTGTAACCCTTTTTATTCGTTTCGGTTGTATAAAATTTCCAGGGAATATTATACGCGCCATTGGGATGGCCAATATCCTGGTATTCAATGCGAGTGCGTACATCGACTATAAAGGTGTGTTCCGGGTCTTCCTTTAGCATGCTATAGGCCTGTACCGGAGTCATATCTCCGCCCAAGTGTTCTCCCTTTATCGGGTATACTTTTTGTTGAGCAAAGGCTAAGGCACTAAAAACAAACAGCATCACCAGCGTTAACACCAAAATTTTTTGAACTTTTTTCATCTTTTCCTCCTTTTGGATATAGATAAAACCCATTAAACTGAAATTCACACTTTTAAACAAGAGAATATGTCTAAAAATTCACCTCCTTTCTTCTCAACGCTTAATAATATTTCATGTCCCTCTTCAAGGTTCGCAATTTTGTTGCGTCTGTGGACCCATTCCCTTGTCCCCGGCAGATTCTTTTCCATCTCCGCCTGCTTCTCCGTATCCACCATATTCAGCGTAACAAGCAGATTTAGACACCCCTATTAATTCCACTTTCTGAATGCCCGTATAAGATGAAACATTTACATAATGGGCGTAAGGTTAATGAAAAAGACTGGGAAAT
>Ga0255058_10000583_pt1 | contig 21524 bp, 18 predicted proteins | sample Cases_109_9_MG_FD_188637 | JGI IMG/M metagenome (GOLD analysis project Ga0255058, IMG submission 188637) | Seawater microbial communities from Amundsen Gulf, Northwest Territories, Canada - Cases_109_9 | ecosystem: Environmental > Aquatic > Marine > Gulf | place: Canada: Northwest Territories... | reverse complement strand
AACGTGCGGAGGAGGCCCTGAGGAATAGCGAAGAGCAATATCGGAACCTGGTTGAAGGATCCGCTGATGCAATAATTTCTGTCGACGAAAAGATGAAAATCATCCAATGGAATGATGCTGCCTTCAAGATTTTTGGATACTCGGCAGAGGAGGCGCTGGGCAATCCGGTAGACATGATAATTCCAGAGAAACATCAGCGAGATCACCTTGAAGGTGTCAACAGGTTCCTTGAAACGGGTAATGGTTCGCTCATTGGAAAAACGGTTGAGATAGAAGGGGTTCGGAAAGATAGTGCCACCATACCCATTGAGCTATCCCTTTCGGCGCTGAGACAAAAAGAATCGTGGATTTTTACGACGATCATCAGGGACATCAGCGATCGCAAAGATGCTGAAAAGGCATTACGAGAAGGTGAGGAAAAATACCGTAATATTTTTAAATCGTTAAAAGAAGCAGTTTTCGTTATCACACCTGATCGGATCTTTTTAGATATGAATGAAGCCGCCCTGGAGATGTTTGGATACAAAAAGGAAGAACTGGTGAACCTGTCTTCAGACATAGCCCATATCGACCATGAACATTATCTGGAATTTGGCAAAAAGATGAAGGAGGCTCTTAACACGGGAGAGGTAACCAATTTTCAGTTTAAGATGAGGAGAAAAAATGGTGAGATTTTTCCAAGCGAACACACTGCCTCTCTCATGGTGGATAATGAAGGAAAACCGATTGGTATCGTCAGCGTGGTAAGAGATCTGTCAGGACAAAAAAAGATTGAGGAAGAAAAAGAAACTCTCCAGGCTCAACTTCAGCAAACCAAAAAAATGGAAGCCATAGCCACTTTAGCCGGTGGGATTGCCCATGAGTTCAACAATGCCTTGACCGGCGTTGTTGGAAACATTGAATTGCTTGAGATGAGGTTACCTGACAACAAGATCGTAACAGACCATACCGAAGCAATGAAATCCTCTTCCCATCGGATGGCCAGCCTAACCAGTCAACTTCTGGCCTATGCCCGGGGAGGGAGCTATCAGGCTAAAACCATATCCTTGAGCGATTTTGTGGAAGAAACACTCTCTGTTATTAATACCAATATTGAACCTTCCATCCGGATAGAAACTGATTTACCGAGAGATATTTTTAAAGTGAATGTTGATTCCGCTCAAATGCAAATGGTGCTTTCAGCCGTGGTGAACAATTCATCAGAGGCCATAGAAGGAGAAGGTCGTATCAGGATCACCGTCAGCAACGAAGAGATTGACGCGGAGTTTGCAAAAAGTCAGCCTGAACTCACACCCGGGCGCTATGTATGCCTCAGGGTTGAGGATGATGGAAAAGGAATGGATGAGGAGGCTTTAAACAAGATATTCGATCCTTTCTATACCACCAAATTTATAGGTCGTGGTTTGGGGATGGCTGCGGTTTACGGAATTATCAGGAACCACGGAGGCTCGATATCGGTTGAATCTGACCTAGGCAAAGGGACTGTGGTACAAATCCATCTTCCTGCCATAGAAGATAAAGAAGAGGAACTTTCGGAGAAACCTTCTGAAGAGACCGGGGTGATCTCCGGCACAGGAACCATACTGGTGATTGAGGATGAAGAGACAGTGATGAATGTCATCCGGGATATATTGGATAAACTGGGATACCGCATGCTGGAGGCAAAAACCGGAAAAGAAGCGATCGAAATTTCCAAAACCTTTGACGGAGATATCGACCTTGCTCTGCTGGACATCAAGCTGCCTGACATTTGGGGTGACAAGGTGTATCCTCAAATCATGGAAGCGAGGCCGAACCTGAAAGTAATCGTTTGCAGTGGATATTCCCTTGATAGCGCCCGAACTATCCTGGATGCCGGCGCCCAGGACTTTATTCAAAAACCGTTTAAGATTGAAACCCTGTCCAAAAAATTGAACAAGGTTTTAGAAGGTAATTGAACCGAGATGGGTAAAATGAAATTGTTGATAAAAAAATTCGTTGTATTATTTGCTTTATCATTAATTATGTTATTATTTGTTGATTGTAGTAGTTTTAATAAAGCGGATTACAAATGTGAAAACTGTAATGTGCTCTTTATTTTAGTTGATACATTAAGGGCAGATCATTTAAGTAGTTATGGATATTATAGAAACACATCACCGAATATTGATAGTTTTGCAGAAGATGCCATTTTGTTTGAAAATGTAAGGAGCCAAGCTTCGTGTACCCATCCTTCCGTTCCCTCAATCCTGACTTCAAAATATTCTCATAACTTTCTTAAGGTAAATCGCAGTAAAATAATTCCGGATCACATAAAATCAGTTGCAGAGATATTAAAGGAAAAAAATTATAGGACTTTCGCGGTATCCGCTAACCCTATCGTAAGGAAAACGCCTTTTGCAAAATATAAATTTGCCGGTTTCGATAAGGGGTTTGATATTTTTGATGAAGGCTGTTTAGGTAGAAAAGCGCCGTGTTTAAATGAGAAATTCTTTGACTTTATCGAAAATTCTAGCCAACCATTTTTTACATACTTACATTATATGGATCCCCATTCACTTTATTCTTCCCCTATTAAAAAATTTTCCAAAACCTATGATGGAGAAAATGAGTTTATTGCGAAAGGAAACCACAAACCGATTAAAGAGAAATTGTATCAAAAAGGATCTTATAAGTATACTAAAATGGATATAGATTATTTAATGGATTTGTATGATGATGAAATTGCTTATTTTGATTCTCAATTCAAAGTTTTAATAGATAAGTTGTCTCAAGAAAACCTAACAAATAATACCATAGTCGTCATTTCATCAGATCACGGAGAAGAGTTTTTAGAGCATGGAGATATTGCACATTGCCATAATCTTTTTGATGATACAAATAAAGTGCCACTGATTATAAAGATACCCGGGATTGTGAAGAGGGGGAAAAGAAAATCATGGGTTCAAAATATCGATATCGTTCCGACCCTATTGGATTATTTAGGTTTTGACATAAAAAATTATGGTTTTGACGGTAAGAATTTAAGACCGGTTATAGCATCTGATAAATCGATCAATGATTATGTGTTCAGCCTCCAGGACACTTTAAGAAGTACCAATAATGATCAACATAAGTTAATTTACGATATTGGATCGAAGGAATTTTCGTTATTTGATTTAATTACTGATAAAAACGAAAAGGAAAATTTATATAATTTTGAGGAAAAAATTTCAGAAGCATTAAAAAAAAAGTTATTCAAGTGGTTATATGTGACAGAAGGAAAAAATGTATCTTCACAACAGAATGTGGATGATTCTAAGAAAATTTTAAAAAAGCTAAAAGAAATCGGTTATTTATAACATATTTATAACCACATCGGGTAGTCTGGTTAAATCAGGCCTAAGACCGCAAAAAGGAAAGCCTCTGCCATTTTGGCAGAGGCTTTGTGAAATATATATAAAAAGGAATACGAATCGCCGTCTTAATCACGAATGAACGAAAGGGAATCCAAATGAAATAGTTTGTTAGAAATCGAGATCGAACCGAAAAGTTCAAAATGGGTAATTTGAATGCGTATTAATTACCTGTAGCGTTTCAAATGAAAGTGGACAGATGATGATACAGAAACTTTCGAGCAATGATCTCAACGCCTTTACTACTTGGGCGAGAGTAAGAGACCGTTTCTGGGATCACGTTTTGACCTTCGATGTAGTTGAGGACACGGAACGAGTTTTCGAAATTAGAGTTACAGAGTGTCTGTGGACAAAGGTTTTTCAGAAAAGTGGAGCAACAGATTTGGGATATGCTATAGTCTGTAATCCAGACTATGCTCTATGCCAGGCCTTCAACCCAAAGATACGGCTGGTTCGCAGTAAAACATTGATGCGGGGGGAGGATTGCTGCGACCATCGTTGGGGTGTGGGAAGAATAGATCTTAATAATACCGATGGAATATCTCCATACATATCTTCACAATCAGATGCATTCAAAGGCTTGAGATTTCCAAAACATATCCTCAGTATTTGTTCTCCTGCAAAACATCGGGAAATCGTATCCATTGCCGGTAGTGTTATCATCAAAGATGGTTCTGGTTCCATTGATATTCACGATGTCGAAAAAGATGTGACAATCGAGAGCGATAGCAGCGGAAGCATCAATATCTCAGGCATAAAGGGAATAGTATCCGGGAAGAATTGATCTGCTTGAAAAATAGCCGCACTGTGATATTATTTTTCAAAGGCATGAATCCATTTCAAGGATTTCATCTTTATTCTGTTTTTGTAAAAATTAAGGGAATAGCAATGGTATTTAATCATCTTTGTAAATTCTTTTGCAAATTGCCAAGACCCTTACGCTATTCATTTCTCTCTTTGTTCTGTCTGTTTTCTTTTGAAGGATTTAGTGAAAGCGCCGGCCTCTTTTCTGCCCATTATATAACTGTTGAGGGTAAAATCCTCTCCGTCATCTCTACTGATCTCGACGATAAAGAATCTGCCGAAATTGTCGTGTTGAATAAAACGGGCGTTTATCCGAATGAGAAGAGATGGATTTTCATTTACAGGGCTGAAACATCAGCACAGTATTCAACAACCGATAGTCAACGATGGGAAGTTGACCATGCGGCCACAATGTTTGACGTGGGAGATGTAGCACCATCTCCGGGGAAGGAAATTTTCTTTCTCACCGACCTGGGCATTAGTTACTACGCACAGGAGGGGGACGGCAAATTTTCTACAACCCCTCACATTCTTCTTTCTTATCCTACCATCACCGTCTTCCCGTCAGCGGGGTCTCTACCGCGAGGGCGTCTGTTTGCGGATTGGAAGCGTAACGGCCGTAAAATGCTACTTCTGCCCCAATTTACGTCTCTTTTGTTTTTTGGTAGGGATGATTACGAAAAATGGCGGATGACCGATAAAGTCACTATTGCGCCACGCACCTTTCTGTTTAGCAACCATCCAGATGATGGTGCATTTAGGGATTTTTCTATACATGCAGAATTCCGTCTCCCAAGAATTTTTACGGAGGATTTTAATGGAGACAATCTCCAAGACCTGCTTCTTACTGAGCAGGAGTCATTAACTGTATACCTGCGTCGATTGGACGGACATTTCTCTCCCGAGCCTTCAGCTAAAATTGTCTTTCCGGTTCGCCCTTCAGGAAAAGAGGCCGATACAAACCTATCATTTCTTACCACACCAGTAGATGTGAATAGGGATAACTTTGTCGATGTAATACTGACACTTACCAAGGGTACAGGCAAATTTCTTGAACAGGAAATAATTATTTTTATTTTTCTGAATCAACAAAATTCTGAATTTCCCTTCGCAACAGAACCCGACCAGATAATCACCGTGGACGGTATAACACCTGGGGTCAATATAGTTGACGTAAATGGAGACAGCAGGATAGATCTTCTTTTCTCTAATATACGGATCAGTTTCTGGAAAATCGTTAAAAATCTCATCTCCAAACGCGTAAGTCTGGACACATCCATTTACCTGCTGAAAAGTGATTATCGATATCCCGAAAACCCTGATTTTCAATTAAAAACAGATTATCAGATTGATCTAACTCATAAAATCAATTTTCATGGGGCATGGCCAACTCTGAAAGGTGATTTTAACGGGGATGGGCTGAAAGATCTTTTGATAGCTAGAGATGGAAAGATAGAAATCTTTCTAAAGAAATTAGATGGCGATCTCTTTTCAAAACCCATCACCCAAACTGGAGTTGTTACATCGCCATATATGAATATCTCTGATTTGAACAATGATGGCTTAAATGATCTTCTTTTCTATGAGAAGAAGAGGGACGGGAAGATGTCGATTCTCCTAAATACAGGAGACTGGAAAGATGATTTTTCTTCTGGTAGGGAATACAGATCCATGAATGGTAAATAATGAACACAGTTTCGTCCATTATCTTTAAACACCAATACTCAAATCAAAAAAGTGAACGGCTATGGAAATGCAGTTTTCCTGGTTGACCAAATGTGAGGAATATAATAACAATGTTGCAGATTTCATGATATACCCCATTTGTGTCAGTTTGGGCAAGAAGTCCTGCGATATCTGTCATTTCTATCCACAGGAATGTCAGGCTAAAAATCCATCAAATTTTGGTTTGAATTTAGAGGATATCACAGGTTTCTTACAACCTGAGGTACTCTCATAATATCTACACCGGCTCATATCTGGTTTTCTGGAAACACATTGAATTTTGGCACGGATAACATTACATAGGTAATGATATTCGGATTCGTATAATCATCCGTTAGGCTCATGTAATGCCATCACAGAAAGCTTGAAATGAAAACGTTTAAACGACATCTTCTTCACTTCTGCTTTGTCTTGGTTGGACTTTGCGCGGCGCTACTGTTAGCGGAAGGATTTGTGCGTCTTTTTTACCCCTACTCACGAGATCATGTGATGCCCGGTGGATTGTTTGAAATTGATGATTATCTGGGTTGGAAACTTACGGAAGGAAAAAAGGCCATACATCATTCAAGATATTTTGAGGCAACCTATCGGATTAATGCTTTGGGATACCGTGACAGGCCCCGTAACTTATTCAAAGAGGCAAAGAATTATCGAATACTCCTGTATGGAGATTCACAGATTTTTGGATGGGGTATTCCTGCAGAGCAACGCTTTTCCAATTTAATCGAAGCTCAAAATCCACATTTAGAGATGTGGAATCTGGCTGTTCCCGGTTATGGTCTCGATCAGGAAGCCCTGTCTTATGAAAAAGAGGGGCAACTTTTAAACGCAGACGAAGTCATCTTCATCGTCTCCGGAGCTACACTTCATCGAACTCGCTACGATTATATCTATAGGAAATATAAGCCTATATTTGTAATAAATAAAAATGACGGTTTAAGATTGGTTCGTGTCCAGCAGAGAACCAATGCGTGGACAAGATTATTCTATAGAGTTTTGAGTCCCCTGTATCTGCCTTACTTTGTGGATCGCCGGTTCGCCATGTTGAAGCGAACTAATAAACAAGCAGGTGATGCACCGGATCAGAAAACCACGGTGGGGAGCGATGCAATTGGTGAGCTTGAAAAAAAAATAATAGAAAGGGTAAGAAACGTAGCCCGTGAGCGGAAACACCGAATGACGATCATTGCCGACCTTCCCAAAACATCGGTAGAGGACCTGAAGAATTTTTGTGTTCAAAGGCAAATAGGTTTTTTACAAATCGTTCTGTCTAAAAACGATCCAGATCTTATGTTTGGCAAACACGATAGGCATTGGAATCCTAGGGCGCATAAGTTGATAACAGAACAACTTCAATCTCAGTTGGAAACAAAATTTCGTCCAGCAGTGGAGTACGAATAAACTGATCGTAACTCGGCGCTGGAGCGGACGAGCCACGGCTCGCGTTTTTTTGGCAGCTCTATCGGTGGTTCCTGTTGCCCGTCGATCAGTTCGGAGTTTCAGTTTACATATTCCATACATACCTAAGGTTTTCATCCTCCAGAAAACCTGACATATCATCTTGGTATATTCAATAATTTAATTGATTTTGATAACTTACTTACTCTCATAATACCTGAATTTTTAAATGCTAAAGGCAGACCACAAGAAGTTGTGCCCGTCTTTTTATTTCTTTCCGAGCGTTATCAGTTGGATTCTATATTTTTTCTGTGGCAAGAGTGATTGAGGGATCCGGCAAGTACTGTTCAGTTTTATTATGACATATAAAAACCGAATTTGATCAATAATCCACGCTCAAATCGGCCCAAATGTCGGCCATCTACCGATGAATTCCGATTGACAGCTCATACTGTTTCCGATAATTGATAACTCGCGGGCAATGGTAACTGCATATTCCCATATGTTGGGCTGCAGACAAACGCGAAACACAATTTATTATTTTCGTTTAAGTCGCTCCCCAAAAACAAGTTCTTATCTGTTTATCTGTTGAGATGGTCAATGAATCGATGGCAATCTAGGCAGTGTGGGTGGGACAAGCGATTCAGCGAAGTTGTAGAGGAGAACATCATGGAGCATGCATGGGTGGCCAACCGGCCGGCATCGGAGATTCCGGAAACGGTTTCGATGCCGGGGGCCATGGTCAATATCACGAATCGGTGTAATTTGCAGTGCAAGCATTGCTTTGTGTTTCGGGATGCGAATCCGAACGTGCCGGTGGACGAACCGACGGACGAAGAGCTTTACGACCAACTGAAGACGCTGCGGGACAAGCATGGGTTCCGTTACATGCTCTGGATGGGCGGGGAGCCCATGGTGCGGCGGAAGTTTTTGCGGCGCGGGCTGACGCTGTTTCAACGCAACACGATTACGACGAACGGCACGATTCCGCTGGTGGATTATTCGGACGTGACGGACAATCTGCTGTATGTGGTTTCGCTGGACGGTCCCGAGGAGCTCAACGATGCGATTCGGGGCGAGGGCGTTTTCTCGAAGGTCCTGGACAACATCTCGAAGCTTCCGGAGGATTTCCCGCACGTTGTCCAGACCCAATGCGTCGTCACCAAACGCAACGTGTATGCGCTCGGAGAATTCGTCGACATCGTTCGGAACACGCGCTTCAGTCACCTGACCTTCTCGTTTCACGTGCCCGGCGCAAATGACTACGGCCCCGACGCCTGGGCCGACGCCGAAGAACGCGACGAGGCGGTTCGCCACATCATGCGCGTGAAGGACGAGTCCGACGGCTTCGTGCGCAACCGCACCCGCGCACTCGAGATGATGCTCTCCGAAAACAACCCCACGCAAGTCACCGACAACTGTCCATCGGCGAAAAACCTCTTTCCCTTCTACCTCGAGGGCAAAGAACTGGTCACACCTTTTTGCTGCTACGGCAACGACGTCGACTGCGACCGCTGCGGCGCGTGGGTCGTCTTCGATCTAGCCGCCCGGTACGAAGCCGACCCGGAGCCGGTCTTCGGAGGACTGTCGCGCTAGCATTGCACCCAATGGTAGACTCCATTTACTGGATAGACAATCCATTTGCAGGTAGGAGGCTTGGATTCCTGAGAGTTTGACCTTCAAGTAATTGCGTCAGATATTGTTATATCTGCTATCAAAAACCATCTATCTCATGCCCCTGTTTTGTGCATATACTCCATATATATCTTCACAATCAGCTGTCCCCCAGGACCTGAGATTCCCAAAATATATCCCAACCATCCACCCAGACCAAATCATACCGCGACATGCCAGAAAGTCAGATCGGGCCATATTTTTTACGAGATGATTGTGTAAGATCATAAGTAGGTAATTTGGTTCAATATTAATTCTCCAAAAAATAGCGTTGTATTTTTATATGGTTATGATAAATGAATATATTCTCCACAGATATTTATAGCTTATTAAAAATAGTTCGATATCCAGACAACCTGAATAAGAGGCTGCTATGGAATGAACATCAGAACCCCATTTCTTGAATAAAGAGGTGGGGTTTTGTCGTTTTAGGGGAAACAGGGTTCCGCGTCTTATGCGGATCAATATAAACATTGTTCGGTTTGAGTATAGGATTGAAATTATGGGGAAGGAACATGAAGGGTCGTTCAGGGCACAATAGCGCGCGATGCAGCGAGAGGTTAGTTGGCAGCGGAGCAAGCCGCGCACGGCGTGACAGTGCTCGGGTGGGCGAATCACGCACAAACAGGCTTTTATACGCAGGCGTTCTTTGCACTCTCAATTGGTTTAAAGCGAATGGGGAAGTTAATCTTTCTGACGGACCATACGATTAGGAATGGAGAGGCTTTTCCTACAGATCGGGGCTTGCGAAAGTTTTGTCACGATCTTAGTTCGTTGCTATACAAGTGCGAAGAGATTGGTACTGGAATTAGTCAGGATCGAGATTACATAGCACGGCCAAATGACCCAATCCATCGAGGGATTGAAGATGTTCTTTCTTTATTTGCCACAAAACTGCGTTATTACAACCTTAATCACTTAGCTGGAGCGGATCGAGGCCAGGAAGATCCTGTGGCGCTATGGTGGGAGAAAGTGGCCATTCCCATATGTGATCGGCATTACTCTGAACGGCAGCGAGAGAAGTACGAGGCCGACGCCGCTGCCATGGAATCCTTGTTTGGTGAAATCTCGAGTGTAATCCACACCGCGGAGGATGGAGATCCTATAAGAAATATCAATAGCTTATTTGCCCGAGCCAGGGCAACTCGTGTAGTGCAGAAATACGGTCGGCTATATACCATGCAAATCGTCAGATGGTTAGCCTCAATCATGTACGATCTATCCAACTGTGGTGCTTATGAACAGCGGATTCAAGCTCTGCTTGGGTTGCATGAGCCTTTCACGATCTTTCTGAACAAGGATAGTTATTTTCGTAGTCGGAAAACATGGTCGATTTATTCACCATGAAAAGCCGAACCTGGCGCTTCACCTGATCCCGAAGGCCTTGCGGCCCTTGGTCTATGTGAGCTTTTCGTTCGGTCGCAATATTATACAAGGACGTAATTCCATATGATACCAGAACACTATAAAAATAGAGAACAAACTTTCATAAAGCATACAATCCTTAAGCGATACCTTGAACGTTTGTTTATGATCAAAGGGCATTTCGAGCCTGTCATATGTTATATCGATTGTTTTGCCGGTCCATGGCAGGAGGATAGCAATCAAATGCATGACACCTCAATTGCGATTTCGCTTAGAATTATGAATAGTTGTCAGGTTGCCCTTGCCGAAAAGGATAAAAAAGTATAATTTGAGGCTTTGTATATTGAAAAGGACCGGAGAGCTTATGACAAGTTGGTAGATTTTCTTAAACTCGATGAGTGGGCAAAAATAGAAACAAAAGCTTTGCATGGTGATTTCTTTACCCTGCGCAATGCAATATGCGATTGGTGCAATAACGATTCTTTTGCTTTTTTCTTCATAGATCCGACAGGTTGGAAAAATGTGGTTGAGATTGAGACATTAAAGCCTCTTTTGCAGCGAAAAAAATCTGAATACCTTATTAACTTTATGTTTGATTTTATTTTGCGTATACATACACAGGAAGCATTTGAAATTCATATGCGCGACATATTCGGAATAATTCCAAATACTACCAATATGACTTTTGACGAGAGAGAGGAATATCTAATAAGATTGTATCGCAAAAACCTTAAACAGATTTCAAATCAATATGATAAAGAGCCGAGGTCAGCCCATGTTAGAGTATTGTATCCAAGCAAAGATAAAACTTTTTTTGATTTGATTTATATTACTCATCACCCTCTGGGCATAAAAACCTTCATGGAGGAATCAGAAAAGGTAGATATTATTCAAAGAATGGTTCGTGCTAAAACGAGGCAGCAAAAGCGTATCGAAAAAACTCGTCAATTAGAAATGTTCGATGACAGCGCTCACTCATCGAATGAGGTCGATATCGATCTCTCTGAAGTCAAGGAGTATTGGTTATCAAAACTGGCATACAGCCCAAAAAGATTCGGTTTAGAAAAGCTTGCTGATATGCTTGAAGAAACAGACTGGTTTATATCATACTTTCAGGCAGCATTTAAAGAATTGCAAAAAGAAGGTAAAGTAAGGAACATTGATTCAGCTCGGATTCGTCCTAAAAATGTGGTACATTTTCTTGCAAATAAACATATTGGTGAATTATTAGAGAAAGTAAGATTATGAGCACGCAAACTTCAATTGAATGGACGGAACTTAGCTGGAACCCAACAACAGGCTGTACGAAGGTATCGCCAGGTTGTGAAAATTGTTATGCAGAAACAAAATGGCCCGTCGTTTGAAAGCTATGGGCCTTAAAGGCTACGAGAACGGCTTCACACTTACGCTTCAGCCTGATAGGCTGAAAGAGCCGATAACCAGAAGAAAACCTAGTATGTACTTCGTAAACTCTATGAGTGACCTATTTCATGAAGATGTCCCTGACTTATATATAAATAATGTTTTATCCATAATTTCAAAGGCCAATTGGCATACGTTCCAAATCCTCACGAAACGAGCTAAAAGGATGGCACAATTCTTTAAAAACAAAACGCTTCCGAAAAACTTATGGATGGGTGTAACCGTAGAGAACAAAAAGCATGGGCTACCAAGAATAGATCATTTGCGCCAGATCTCCGCATCGACCCGTTTCATTTCTATGGAGCCTTTATTAGAGGACTCGGGGCTTATCGATTTATCTGATATTAACTGGGTTATTGTCGGTGGTGAATCTGGAGCCAAGGCTCGTCCTATGAAACCCACATGGGTGATAACCATTAAGGATCAATGCAAAAAACAAAAATCTATTTTCTTTTTTAAGCAATGGGGGCGTTGGGGGGCAGATGGCATAAAGAGATCGAAGAAGGCTAACGGCAAGGTATTGCTAGGGCGCATTTGGGATAAGAAACCACGGTGGAACCATCTGCCGAAACTGGTCGAACCTTTCGTTGCACGTTGACAGGAAGGGTTTCTAAATTTAGCTATAAATCATTATAGGTTCAATCTCTTGGTTGCCTTGAATAACATCGAGTTCCCTTCTGGCAAGTGAGCTTTCCGTTAACCAAGATATTCCATACATACCTTCAAAATTTCTAACCTCTCAAAACCTGTGATATCCCCCATCCGATCGGGTCAGATGAACGTGGTGAATGTGCTATAAATCTCTCGTATTGAGGTGGTCTCAGAGGTTGTGATATCGATTTGTTTTGTGAAGATTTTATGAAGTTTCTTCTAATAGATGCATCACATTTCAAAAACACCATAGGTGATTTTCAGGTCTCTTTCTGTTCCCAGTCTGTTTACCGAAAAGTGCCTTCTTGACAATACGACCGGTATCCGTTATATGAATCCAAGTCTTCGGTTGCTGGATGACACGTGCCGTTTTTTCTAAGTCCACTATATATTGTGATGCATTCGGTTACCGCACACAACTTCAAGTTTTCCCCTGCTTCGATCCAAAAAAGGGAATTCTTATCAATCCCGGCCACGACGGTTAAAAGCGTTGTCTTTCGCCATCTATATTTCGCGCGGTCACAGGTTTCGCCTTCTGCTGCAGCCGGGCCGAGACGCGTGGCTCAATCTGATCGGGGAAGGCGCCCCGACGACCCAGTGCATATGAGCACTGTCCAATGAGCGAGTCACCGCCGATTCGCAAAGAAAACACTGGAGACCACAATGAACATTGGCTCGCTGCTACCGCGACACGCGCGCTACCGGGGAGACCACACCGCCCTGGTCGTGGGCAGCCAACGGTTGACTTACCAGCAGTTCAACGCCGTGGTCAATCGGCTGGCTCACGCACTCCTGGACGCCGGTCTCAAGAAGGGCGACAAGTTCGCAACGGTTCTACCCAACTGCTTGGAGTCGATGACTGCCTACTGGGCGGCAGCCAAGACCGGCCTCGTGATTGTGCCGTTGAGCCCCCTGCTCCAAGATACAGGTCTCGCCACCCTGCTCAGAGACTCCGACACTGGGCTGGTCCTAGGGGACACGGCCTTTGTCGACACCTTCGACCGGATCCGTGGTGACCTGGGCGCGATTCCCGATGACGGCTACGTCCTGGTCGGAGTCCCAAGCAGCCGACCGGGCTACCGAACTTACGCCTCGTTCGTGGCCGGCGTGTCCGCAGATGACCCTGCCGACCCTGGGCTCGGCGATGACGATACGTACAACATTATGTACTCGAGCGGCACCACGGGCCTGCCGAAAGGGATTGTCCACACCCACTACATTCGGGCCATGTACTGCATGCTGTTCGCCCAGGCGTGGCGGATGACCCCAGAGAGCGTCGTGCTCCACGCGGGCTCCATCGTGTTCAACGGCGCGATGATTGACCTCATGTCGTGGATGTTCGTCGGCGGCACCTATATCTTGCACGAGACCTTCCATGCCGAACGCGTAATCGAGGACATCGAAAAGGAGAAAGTCACGCACTGCATCATGGTGCCGACCCAGATCATCGCCGTGCTCAACAGCCCGGCCTTTGATCCAAAGAAGTTCGAATCCTTGGAGATGCTGCAGAACCTCGGCGCGCCGCTACTTCTGGAACACAAGCGCAAGCTGAACGAAGTGCTGCCCGGCCGGTTCTATGAGCTCTACGGGCTGACCGAGGGGTTCTTCACGATCCTCGACAAACGCGATGCCAAACGCAAGGAGGGTTCGGTAGGGGGGTGCCCGGCTTTTTTCGAGATCAGAATCTTGAAGGAAAACGGTGAGGAGTGTGCTCCGGGTGAGGTCGGCGAGATCGTCGGCAAGGGTCCTATGCTGATGCCTGGCTACTACAAGCGGCCGGATCTGACCCGGGACACTATCGTCGATGGCTGGCTGCACACGGGCGATGCCGGCTATCTGGACGGTGATGGGTATCTGTTCCTCGTCGACCGAATCAAGGACATGATCATATCCGGCGGCGTGAACGTCTATCCAAAGGATATCGAGGAGGTGATAAGCCGGTACCCGGCGGTGCGTGAGGTGGCCGTCTTCGGAGCCACGGACGAGAAGTGGGGCGAAGTGCCGATCGCAGCGGTCACCCTGAAAGAGGGTCAGTCCGTTCCGGGGGACACCCTGGTCGATTGGACCAACGACCGGGTCGGCGCCAAGTTTCAGCGGATACAAGGCGTCGCATTCTATGACGAGTTCCCGCGCAACGTCGCTGGCAAGACCCTGAAGAGAGAGATGAGGGAAGCCTACGAAAAGCAGTGACAGACAACTACGAGACTTACCGGAGACCCGCACGAGCGTCCCCGATGGCGCCAACCCCGCCCGTCCGGGACGAATGGGGAAGGCTCTTAACTCATGACACGTAGGGTTTCACAATGAAAAAAAGAAGCATACCTGGGAAATCTGATTTAGAAGCAATCAGAAATCAAATACTGGATTTTGCATGTGTGGCACATGATTTTCGAGCTGAAACAGATGAGTTTCTCCACAATGGTGACTGGAGTGGGGTATTTGTTGTGGAGTTCAGGGATCATCCGGAGGAAGAACGGTTACACTGTGAGGCACCATCGGGTGAGCTTTTTGTCAGATTTTGGTTGGAGCTAGAGGTTGACGCAGAGATTTGGGAAAAAGAACACGAAAACATCCTTCGAGTGACATCACGTTACGATGTAGCTGTCGATCCCGTCCCCGAAGAGGGAGAAGGAGGCAAACGCCTTTGTCGTCTGTATTCAAGAGCATGGATCCCTAGTTTCAGCCAGCGCATCTTTGGTCTGACCTTATCCAATCTCATGGAATGCAAAGGCGCTGTGTTGTCAATGTATTCAGACCAGCCAAGGGGGCATGTCTGTTCTTAACTGAAGGCGTAACCCATGAAGGGCAAGAAGATCTGTTGGACAGGATCACAGGGCGAACACGATGATCCTGTTATCTTGTCTCAGTTTCTGGTTGTTTTCCGTGTCTGATTACCAAAAAGCGCCTTCTTGACAATACGACCGGTATCCGTTATCTGAATCCAATTATCGGCGGCTGCAGTATGATTGCTGTTTGATATAAGTCCTTACTACATATTGGGATTCAACCGGTTATAGTACCTAACCTTAAATTTTTCCTTATTTCGATCTCAAAAAGGGACTTTTTATAAACAAACATGGACTTGCCACGTAAGAAACTCACATGAAAAATATATGGACATATTTGACTATCTTGACTTTGTGTCTGTTCTTTTCGATAGATGCCGTAGATGCCGAGGCTGACACCACCTTATATGTTCATGGTCAGGGTACCCTGGTCAATGTCAGGAAAGGGCCTGGTATCGACTTCCCAGTTATTATGAAACTAGGCAATGGTACAAGGGTTATCGAGAGATTGCGTCAAAAAAATTGGGTGGCCGTCAAAGTGTCGGGATGGGATCAAATCGGTTGGATCCATGCCACTCTGCTGAAAAGGGAAAAAATTGAAGATTCAAATGACAGCACAAGGTCAAAAGAAGATTATGCCAGCCGAGAAGTCTCTCGATCACCTGCCGCGTCTATCCGCTCTAAGGCAACACAGGAGCTTGAAAAAGTTGATATATTCCCTGGATCGGTATCTGGGAAATATCTATACGCAAAGATTGGCGTGGTTGATATCCAAAAAATTATTTTTAATAGTAAGGTGGGCAAAGCAGCCCGAAAGTATATTCAAGGGCTTACTTCTTTGAAGTCTGAAGAGGATTTGGCAAGAACCAAAAAAAAATTAATGAATCAGATCATTAAAGATGCAGAAGTCATCGTTAAAAAATATGCTATAGAAAAGGGGTTTTCCCTTATCATAAGAAAGCAAGCAGTGTTATTTTCTGTTGAAGTGAGATTTGATATCACAGATGACATTATTAGAATCTACGATGAACGGGTAGAAGCCTTAAGATCTAATGAGACCGAGTAAACCGGCATGGGAGGCTTCATGCTTTTTTGAGAAAAAAATATATAATCTTTAATTTGACACCTGGAATGGCTGGCAACGATGTGCTCTCACATCCCCGAAGAGGGAGAACAAATGGACAGACACTAAAAAAGACAACAGGGTCACATCGTAATTAATAATTGGCTCTTTACATAAATGTATGCACCATTTTCGGTCATGGTAGATCAGCTAAGCAGTGGTAAAGGTTTAAAATGTGATTCCTTACAGACCTGAAACCGTATGCTCTGCGACTGATAATTTTTGCCAGGGGCTTGGAGAGGATTCAAAAAGATGCCGTTGACCGGGAATATTTGACCAAATGGGCAAAATAGATCGGCGTAGGTAATCTCCTCCAAAAACTGTTAAAAGAGGTGAAACAAATTTGAACCCTTTTACCATGTGGTTCATAGCTGAACAAAAGGAGGAATGAAGAAGAAGAGTAGAGAAACTGAACCGGCAAAGAAGATCTGATACATAATTTATTTGACCCATTGCCTGTTTTTATTCCATCAGGCCTTGAGGAGGTGTATCATATGGATTACGAAGTTAAAGATGTTAAAGTGGAAGACGAGTTTAAGATCTGTCCCTCGTGTGGGTACAAGGACGGTTTTCACTCCATGTTTAAGAAGAAGAAAGATATCACCAAATGGCTTTTTATCTGTCCGGCCTGTCACATTGTTTTTGATATCGGTTTTACTGCCTAGAAGCGATTTCAAAAAGCGGATTTTTCGGTTTTGGCGGTTATATTTGCCCTGCTAAAGGTGTTAGAATTTTTAAAAACAGAGCGTGCCGTCCGCTTTGGTCGTAAGATCAATTAAGTTCATGGCCCCTGCCAACTTTACCTGGGGAATCAGGTCCTCTGCCGTTATCTTTTTATTGGCCATCGTCTGGGTGCAACACTGAATCTCAACGCCCATCTCCAATGCCTCTGTGAGTCTCTGGGCAAGGGTAGGAACCCCGGGCACCGGTGTTTCATTTTTTTCAATAGCGCCTTTGACCATTACATCAACGGCGTTCTGGATACAAAAGAGGATGGTTTTAAAATCAGCTGCCGCGGCTAACGAAGCGAACATCAGAGCAGAACGTGCATTCGCAATTTTATCAAACCCCGAAGTACACGTTACAATAAACTGCTTTTCCGCTGTTGTCATATGCTACCTCATTGTAAAAAAACAGCCCAATGGGGCTGCCCTAGTTCGAAACTTGAGTAAATTAGATGCAGGCCGTGTGACCTGCATCTAATTTAAAATCCCGATCCGGTTTTATGGCATCTTGAAGATCAAGACGCTTAAGACCGCTTAAGGCCTAAACTTAGGAAGCCTTAAAATACACCTTTGTTAAACTTCGGCGGTGACATGTACTCCCAATCCTCGCCGGCCTGAATCTTTTGTGCCAGGTCAACACACTTGGCGGCATACTCAAACGCATAGGGGATCCCCGGACCGCCTGGTACGAAGCCGGCCAACATCATACCAACTGCTGCGGCTTCAAAAACCTCACCAACTGTCGCACCTGCCTTCACAGCCGGAAGGACATGGATGATGCACCTTGGTGACATGTATGCAACACCTCCGGCCATAAAGATCAATTCCTTGATTTTCCTCGAAAGTGCGCCATCCCCCCAAATCGATTCATAAAAATCTGCAAATGTCTTACCCGCTATGGGGTGGAGCTGGTTGATCACCTTGAACATGCGTGGGGTAAAGAGCATATGATCTTCCATGTATTGATTTGCCTCTTCGGCTGTCATTTTTGTTTCTTCTGACATGATTTTCTCCTTTTCTGTATTTTCTGGTTCGGTATTTTCCGGCTTCATGGCCAGAAATGATTTAATCGCTTCTATAATTCCCATTTTTTTCTCCCTTTACGATTAGGTTTTGATCTCTTTTCACCTCCTTTCTTGACGGGATTCGCCAGGTTATAATTTCCATTCCTTTGCCGTTTGAATAAATTTTGTAATGTTCTCGTAAGGAATATTCGGAGGTATATCGCAACCGGGCACTAGGACAAAGGCGCCATCCATGCCTGCAATATCAATGATCTGCCTGCAGGTGCTTTCAACCAGTTCAACGCTTCCCTGAAGCATTACATCCACCGGATTAACGTTTCCTGCAAAACACATTTTTCCGTACAGGACCTCTTTTGCCTTTTCGATATCCGTCTTGTGATCAATACTTATGCAGCTGGCACCTGTCAACGGGAACAGGTCGAGACGGTCGGTGGTATTCCCACAAACATGTAAAAGGGTATGAACATTCTTGGATGTCGCCCAATCCGTAAACCGCTTTAGGTAAGGCAGAGCAAACCTTTCAAACTGTTTCTTTGATATCATGTCTCCGGAAGCAGTGGGGTCGGCAAGACTGATAACCTCGAGGGTTCCGTCATTTACTACTGGTTCGTAAAGATGAATAAGGAGTTCGGTCGCGAAATCAAGAATTTTTTCAACCAGGGCAGGGTTTTTGAAAGTTGCCCTCATCATGTTTTCTTCTCCAAATATTCTTCCGGCATTCGTGAAGGGTCCCCAGGCTGTCAGGGTAACCACATACTTGTTCCCTATCTTTTCCTTTGTACGCCTCAATGCTTCAATGACGGTGTTTATGGTCTCGTCCTTATCAATATCCTCTATATTCAGTTTCGCCAAGTCTTCTTCGGAGCGGATAAATGCTTCCTCAAGCTCGGGCGCACCCATTTCAGGGTATTTAATCTTGCCACCAAGGGCCGATGTGTGAAAATTGTTATACCCGGATCCTGCGTAAACAATATCGCTCTGAAGCTTTTCACTCATATCTACAAGCATCTGGGTCATTTTTTCAGCATCGGTTGCAAGGTCTTCAAAAGTTGATCCCCAGTTATGGATGCTCCACATTCCGCCACCAAAAAGGGTTACCGGCATCCGATCCGGCTTTCCCCCTTCGAAAGCTTTTAGTATAATTTCCCTTGGCTCCATCAAATCCTCCTTTCGGATTCTTTTTTAGTTTTTGATCACAATTGATAGCGTCATAGGCGCCTCGCTTTGGATCTGTCAGAATTTTTCGCCACAAGTTTAATCAATTCGAAGCGCGGCAAAGATCTCGACCTAGTCGAAAATCGATTGCCTAGAAATAGGGCCTGACAAATTAAAATCGTCAAAATTTATGTATCATCTTGATTTTATAAGCAATTTAATGTCGTAAAATTCGGATATAGCGCTTCATTTGGCGATGTTTAAAGATCGTTAATGCCCTTTAATTAATTGTATATCAAAAAGTGGCAAAAATTTCAAAGAAAAAGTCAATTTATCAGCTTAACACTGTGATAATTTTTCAATTGAAACGCTAACTGCTCCATGGTAGAACGCCGGTAAACAGGAATAGTTAATTCAAGTTTCGCGTTACCCTTGATCGATGTGATTTTGGTTGTATCATTTCTTTATCAGACGGCCATATTGTAAATTGAAACAGGGCGCTATTGCAATGAAATAAAACACGATAAAATAATTACCGAATGGGGGTGTCAGATGGTTGAGAATATCACACCGGATAAAACATTGGATTGCAAAGGACTGAACTGTCCAATGCCGATTCTCAAAACAAAAAAAACCTTGGACCAGATGGAATCGGGTCAAATACTGGAGATCCTGGGAACGGATCCTGCAACCGAGAACGACCTCCCGGCCTTTGCCCGCAACGCCGGGCATGAATACCTCGGATCAAAGGATGAAGACGGCTTCACCCGTTATTATCTCAAAGCGAAATAAGCGGCTTTTCACCAAGGTATTTTGCAGTCCCGCTTTAGAACGGGACTGATAGGAGGTACGTTGAGGCAGATTTCACACAACCTCAAGTGAAGTTGACAGCTTTACCCCTCGGGTCAAGGTTACGCCGACCGGCGAGGTCTTGAGCACATGTTCATGTAATTCTTGAAGCGCATTCGAATCTGCATCCCCTTTAAGTTTTACAATGGCCTTTATGTTTTTGTACCCGGGTAATTTGTCCATGTTCAATTCTTCGGGCGCTTCCAGTCCAAGAAAGCCTGGCAGGTCAATTTCACCTTCAAGCTCTATTTGAATATCGTCCAAATTAATACCTCTTACCGCTGCATTCATCGCATAGCCGATTGTCAGACAGGCGCCATAGGCTTGAAGGATCATTTCCACGGGGTTGGCGGCCGTGTCGGTTCCGCAGAGCATGTCCGGTTCGTCCGCGCTTAACGTGAACTCCCTGGAACATGTCAAGACTCTAAAACCACCCTTCCATTTTGTCGATGCTTTCCAAACCGTTTTGCCGAGATTCCAGTCCTGTTTGACCTGTCCAACCGTCTGGACTAATTTTTCTGTTTCTAACCCATTGATCAATTCCATGTAATTACCTCCTTATAGTGATATGAAACCCATTTGAAGATGAAAAACAACACTGCGGTGTGCCATATGCCACGTTGTAGTATCCAATAAACTGAACCTTGTCAAGTGAAAAGTCAAGTGAAAATTATATATCCGGTTTTTAGCGTCTCAAGTTTCGCACCTGATATTTTAAGGAAAGCCGTATCAGGCATAGAGTAAAAAGAAATTTTTCCGGAAAAAATTGATAATGAGCGCTTTGACAACGGCACAAAACTTTTTAAGAGTTAGCATTCCAGGAGCAACTGATACTACAAAAGAAACCAAACCATCGCGTGCCTGTGGACGGTGATTACTTTATGGATACCGGTTCAAACTGATTGCCTCATTGTTTTTCCAAAAAATTTTATTTACCCCACACCAGATGCGGCACCGTGCCCCATTGGGGGTGCAAAACTTGAGTTAGCGTTGTGAAAATATCTGGTGTTCATCTTAATTACAGGGGCTACATGAACCAATGAATACTGAAACGATCCGGAAGAAAAAATATCGAACCATCGGTCAGAAAGCGGTAAATCCGGACGACTCATTTGCTGAAATTTAGGAATTATTATAGCCAATTAACAATGCACTGATTTTTCGTTGACATCGATAACTACAGGGTGGTAAAGATCAAATACGCTTTTTATCGCCAAACTTAGAGGAGATCATAAAATGACGGAAAAACCTTTTGATTTTATGGAAGGTCTAACAAAGAAAGAGCTAATTGAACTCGATTCATGTACCCGATGTAATGAATGCCTTGCCTGGTGTCCGGTTCAGGATGTCACAGACGATCCCGACATATCGCCACCCGCGAGAATACACGCTTACAAGGAATTTGTGGAACGGACCCATACGCTGAAAGGGAAATTGTTTTCATCGGG
>Ga0255058_10000581_pt1 | contig 21541 bp, 21 predicted proteins | sample Cases_109_9_MG_FD_188637 | JGI IMG/M metagenome (GOLD analysis project Ga0255058, IMG submission 188637) | Seawater microbial communities from Amundsen Gulf, Northwest Territories, Canada - Cases_109_9 | ecosystem: Environmental > Aquatic > Marine > Gulf | place: Canada: Northwest Territories... | reverse complement strand
TATGTTTATAATTTTGCTGGACATAGGCAATGTCTCTTCGCTTTGCCGTAGGCGCTTGATCAAAGTCTTTGAAATATCTTTCAATACCAGTGGATGTTTCTTGATTATTTGTTCATAAAAATTTTTGTTCGAACACTTAATCAGTTTACTATCCCGGACAGCATAGACGCTTGCACTCCGGGGCTCCCCGGTAATTAATGCAATTTCACCTATGATTTCACCCCGTTCAATTTCATTAAGCACTTTTTCGTTTCCTTCTTTGTCTTCAACAACAGCACGAAGGTGACCACTAACGAGGATATAAATATTTTCGGCATCATCACCATGCTTAAAGAGGAATTGATTTCCATGTAGGTGAACCCACTCAATATGAGACTCGATATCTCGAAACATAGTTTTGTCTAATGTACGAAATAGTTTAGGTAAACAGCTCAACATCTGGTTTTGTTTTAAACGCTCCTCAATAATTCCTACCATTATTTGGAATACTTCAGGATATTTATCTGATATTCTTTCAAAAACTTTTCTTGATAACTTTAACAGTTGTGTATCTTGAATAGCACGGACGTGAACAGATCGTTTTCCTCTAATTAAAAAACCTATTTCTCCTATTGTTTCACCAGGTCCAAGTTTGGCTATATCATTTTCTATGCCGTCCTCCAGTTTTATTGATACCTGAAGAAGGCCTTCGATGATAAAATACATATCGTCAGTTAAATTTTCCTGTGTGAATAAAAATTTCCCTTTGCGTATACGGACTTTCTCCAGTTCGATACTGAAATCTTTCAGTATCGCGTCTTGAAGCTCTTTATTTAAAGCAGGTATATGGGCTAATAGAGTAGCAATATTCGATATTTTTTCTGACATCTTTTTATCTCCTATTGTTCTTGCTTTAGAAGGTAATAATGGTAAAGTTCAAGTAAGTATCCCAATCGTGTCACTTCATAGCTCGCGTATTTCTCTACAAAATTAGGTCTACGTTTGACCTTTAGACGATTATTATCTTAGAGAAAAACGGAAGTAAAACAAATGAAAATTCCCTATTTCTCAGAATTGTTTTTTGTCTAACTTAGTTATTCCCAAATTGAGCGATTTCTCTTAGTTCATCATATAAACCTTCGTAACTCAACCGGCATAGCTGTTTCAATATTGATACCCTTAACACCTGCTCTATAGTCATTCCTTTTGCTCCAGAAGTAGACTCTTTTAGTGTCTTGAAATCTTCCGCTATTTTCTCTAAAAAACTTCTATCTTTTTGTAATAATTCTGACATCTTTTCCAGTTTCTTTGACATTTTGCTATCACTTTGATAGAATTCAAACCTCAGTTGGGTGTCGTAAATCTTCCTCATTTTTCCTCCTTGCATTTGGGCGTTTGTGATGTAGTCCTTTGATATATAATATCTTATGGAAACTGGATTATGGCATTTAACTCCCATTTTGCAAGGTTTTTCATGCACTTCCGCTGCTTTAAACCTTTGAAAAAACAACTACTTAACGATTCGTGGATGATAACTACCTAGTTTATTCATGGGTTTTATTAATTTTTCTTTTTCACTATTAATATTAACCTCGTCTAAACTATTGCCTATTTCATTTAAAAATCTTTCATGTTTGGTATTTTCCTCAATTAATAAATCTTTCAACTCTTGATAATCTTCTTGCATTGTGGGTAAGTCTATTTCAATATGAATGTCTATTTTTGTTTCCTGCCTAACATCCTGACTAACTTTCTGTTTAACATTTACTTGTTGTATATTTTTAAGAAATATGCCTCCAAGTGAATTGGAAATTTTTTCAAATCCCCCTTGTTTTTCTACAAAATGAACTGGTTCACCTTTAAGGAGGCGTTCTTTTATATCCTTGATAGATACATTGATTACTTTATATTCATCTGCTTTGTAATCTTCAAACTCATATGGATTATCAATAATCTGTATATCCTTGATTTGTTCAGACGCTTCTTCCTCCGCCCAAGAATATAAGGGACAAGTAAAAAGCATTAAAGAAATGAAGAATATGAATGACAGCGTTTTGAAGGTTGTTTTCATAACCAAAACAGATTATCAAATAGTATTGGTGGAATCGTAATAGTTTCGGCTATTAAATTCAACTGGAAAAAAGCCGCTGTGACTTTTCACATTTACCACCTAATTTACGCTTGATATGTGAATGGCGTTTAAGAGGAATGATAACAAACTAGACTTTTGTCAATATTGTCGGTGGTTTTCAAGATGTTTTAAAATAGCAAATCCTTTTGTTGGGATCGGACTGTGAGAGGGATGTTATATATACATAGGGAGAGAGACAAGGCACATACCCCCCCCCCTCCTATCACACCACTCTTTTTCCTCTTGCCTTATAATGCAGGAAATATTAAGTGATGAAATTGACGATCCTGAGTTTCTTGAATTTGCAATAGACAATTTAGAGGAGTTATCTTCATATATCATTAATGGAAATCTAAACATCAGGATACACAGGGATATTACTGGTGAGATGTGGTTTGGGGTGGTGTATTCAAGGTATTTCTGTCGTGTCTCCTTAAAAACTCCCACATTTATGGCAGGCCAAATTTTCACTAGGTAAATTTTTTCTATTTTTGATTTAGAGAAGAAGCTAAATAGGTGGCGATCTTACGAGGGACTAATCGCACCGAAAATGCCAATAACTTATTGATTAAACCTGGAATCACAATAGTTTTGCCTTTCAAAAGTCCAGAAAAACCGATCTCAGCTACCTTAGCTGCACTCATTTTGTAAGGGCTTCTATCTAATTTTGTACCTATTCGTTTAAGCATTTCTGTTTGAGTAGGACCTGGGCATAGAACAGTGACGGCAACATTATCTTTTTTAAGCTCATTCTTTATAGCCTCGGAAAACAATAGCACATACGCCTTTGATGCATAATACGTGCTCATTAAAGGACCTGCCTGAAACGCTGCTGTTGATGCAACGTTGAGAATCCTGCCGGAACCTTTCTTAACCATATCTGCACCAAACAGTTTGCAAAGCATGGTTAGCGATGTGATATTTAGTTGTATTAGATCCATGTGTTTTTCTGTTCTAGTTTCGGTTAACTTACCACAAGTTTCTATCCCTGCGTTGTTGACCAACACGTCGATGTTGATACTATCCGCAGCTACTTCATCATAGATCTCTTGAGGGGAAGCCGATTTCCTCAAGTCTTTTGGTATCACTTTTACTTGAACATCATGTTGTTTCTCTATTTCCTCGGAGACAGTATTAAGTTTTCCCATATTTCTGGAAACCAATACTAGATTATAACCGTTTTTTGCAAAGACTTTGCTTAATTCATAACCAATGCCAGATGATGCACCTGTAATCAATGCGGTTTTTCTCACAAAAAACATCCCTCATTGAATGGATTTCTCAGTTCATTTTGTAAAAGAGATAAATCTCCAAACTCTACCGCTGAATTAAGCAGCAAACGGGTTAGAAATCTGGAGCCACTTAGGCTCGGGTTAATGAAACCTATTGAATATTAAGAATTAAAGGTCTAAAAACAGTTGTTTTCAAGCTACATATTTCTGTTTGACATGATAATTCGATAGACTTTAATAACTTCAAACGTAATATTAAACAGAGAAATAATTGGAGTCAAGGGAAAAAGAGGAGTAGAAGTAAGACGAAGACGGAAAAAGAAAGCAGTTGATAAAAGATAGGTAATTATTTACCAATATTGCTTCATTATACAGACACCTACATTCTTCATACACCGAGGGATGTATAACACAGAAAATCTTGGATTTGACAATTTCATATTTTTTGTTTTAAGGTAAAGAACATAGTGAATTAGTCAGTTTCTTACGGTTATTAATTTATTTTATAAAAGGCGCTTGATCGTTCGTGGCCAGTATGGCTTCACAACCTAATCACATATCAATAAATAAGTTGGTAGGTTGAAGAATACTACACGGTGCATTAAAAGGAGCCTTTTTTTATATACACATATCGCAACTCACCGGCCAAACTATCCGTCAGGCAGTCTTGTTAAATCCCTGTGTATCCTGATGATTAACTTTCACATATCAAGCGTAATCAGGTGGTAAAGCTGAATAGTCCAGAAAAAGCATAAACAATTCTCTCATAGTCTGTCATATTGACAGATACATGTTAATTTGCTATACTTCTATTTCATTTCTTTGTGGTGGATAGTGGCTTTGGGGTTTAATATGGAATACTTAACAATTTTGTTAATCACAATTTTCTGTATGAATTAAAGATTTTTATAAAGTCTACAATATTGAGAAAATCATGAAACTTTTATATAATCATTAATACTTAATAGAGTGTTAAATTGCCTTTATGAGCAAATTATAATTTTTTAAATGGCAGAACCCCTAGATTCCCGCACCATTAAAAGAAACTATAGTTGCACTTGCACTGAATCCTACTCCAAAACTCAGTATAATTCCTACACCCTCATGCTGAATTTCCGCTAACATGAATCCGACTGAAGCAGATGAAAGATTGCCATAGCTTCGCAAAACTTTGTAAGGAGATGATACCTTTTGAGAATCTGTTGGGATATCCATGTCCGTAACTATTTTATCAAGTATTTTTTTGCTGCCAGTATGAATTAAAAGAAAGTCAGATTGCTTTGCGTTAGATATGGGAGAGTCCGAATGTGTCAAAATATTTTTTAGCATTTCTTTTACATATCTTAACCCACGTCTTGGCACACTCTTGTCCATTTCATATGCAACTTTCCCAAAGACTTCCGGGTTATAACTGCCGCCTTCTTTAAACATTAGTATTCCTGCATCTTTAGATTCTATGTTTGTTAAGTGGCATATAGGCTTAAAGTTTATGGCATTACCCGTACAAAACAAAAGAGCAACGGCTCCATCCCCAAACAAAAATGATTGGACAATTTCTGTTGTAGATCGTGTTTTTTGGGTTTTTCTGGTTTGGTCCCAGTTAGATTTATTTATCTCTTGAAAACTACAGTACTGTGTTTCTAAGAGTTTTTGAGAATAAGGCAAGTGCGCTTCAGATGCAACTACTAATACTTTTTTATCTGCATGAATTTGCAAATACCAATCGGCTACTTCTATCGCTTTTACCAGGGCTGAACAGCCTTGTCCCTGCATGTTTACTAAATTCATTGTGGGAGTAAAAATATCCCTCCTGTGAGCTATCATAGAATAGGCCAGGCCTGGTATGATGTAATTTTGAGTGTTAGTAACAGCAATGATTAAGCCTACATCTGCTGGGGTAATATTGGCTTCTTCAATACACCCAATAGCTGCTTTGCATGCTAAGTCTGTAGTTGAGGAAGTATAGTCAAATATTGTTTCTTTTCTTGTCATTGCTTCAGACAAGTTTCTAACTACAGTATGCCGTTTTTCTACTTCTAAGTTTTGTATAGTTTTTATTAAATCCCTGGATAATCTACCATCAAATGCTTCAATTAGCTCTGTTGTGCTAAATGCATGCTCTGGCAAAGAAGTATTAATAGACAATAAATTCATTTTTCCCCCCAAAATAAAGCCACACATCCAATAACGGTTACTGAAGATTTTGAAAAATGATGTTCTAAATTCTCCTTCAAATTTATTAATGAATCATTTTTATTCGTAAATATCCCTTTTTTGTTATAAATAGCCATCAAATATTTGGCAAAAATGTTTCGTTCAATACCTTCACCAAGAACGGTGGAACCGAATATAACGCCACCAACATTGAGTAAAGGTTTAATATGCTGGAAAACAGTTTCTTTCGTTTGCATTGTGCCTGGTAAACAGTGAAGTAAAAAATTCATTCCTATTGAGTCGAATGTATGACTATTAAACTGGATTGGTTCTAATACGTTTCTTAAATAAGTTTCAGGACTGTAACGTCTAATACATTGAGATGCGACTTCCAAACTGTCAGAGTTTAAATCCATTAATGCAACTCGAGGATTGTTGGTGGGGAATTTACAACGGTCTAAAAAGAATCCGGTTCCAACACCAATATCAAGATGGTTCGACGAAATGTGTTGATTGTATAATTCTAGTAATTTGTATGATGGACATTTCCATATAAATGAATTAGATATTCCAAGTACCCATAAATTATATATGGATAAAGTAAATTTATTGTAAACACTATGTCCTTGCATTGCACGCTTTGTGATTTCTGTCATTGTTAGACTACCTATTCCTTAGTTAAAATAAAGTGCACGCCATCCATCTTGTACATCTGCATACTCTGCCAGAACTACTGTTGGGCTACGGCAGCATACCCCTGATCTCCACCCAGACAAAACCCAGTCTCCGATAAGCAAGTTTTCTCGCTAATAAAGCTGAAAACTCCAGGTCATTTTAACCGTCGCCACAGGATTGACAGCGACGCATAAGCGTTATAGAATACGGTGTTTATAATGAGATCAGGAGGCGTACAGGACATTCTGAACACAACGTAAATTTCTGCTTTAGAAGGTTGCGACTCGATTTTTATTAAAAGATTGTCCCCATCCTTTACATATTTATCTCCGTGTGGGCCTAGTGCAGTACCCTCAAGTTGGTTGAGGCGATCCCGCAACTCTATGGCAGTTTTCCAATCCCAACCAGATATTGATGTTATTTCACCATCTATCCATACGGCAAAAAAGATGTCGAAAATATCTAATGGGACCATCTCTCTCACATGAATAAACCATCCACGGAGAGACTGTTGAATGTTTTCGAGGATCTTTTCCCTGGAGTCTGCAGCTATTAAGTTCTTTAAGAGGATATTAAATGCCAGTGAATACCAGGACCATAGGAATTGGCGCACACCACTTTTCGTCAGGGTATAAAGTTTGTCTTCCGTTGCTTCCACCTTAGTAAAATATCCACTGATGTCGTAACGATCGATCACTTCCCGTTCCGGTGCAGTTCCGGGTTGTCCCGTTCGAATAAAGAGCTGAGTGAGCTTGTTCCCTTTATCCTCACGAATATATTTACAAAGCTCCAGGCCTGCCGTATCAGTTTCCATCACCACGTCAATAAGCGCCACAGATAGAACAGGGACTTCCGGTGCATTGTTTAGAATTTCAATCGCCTCGGTTTTGCTCCCGGCCGTATGTATTTTAATTGGAAGACCATACACTTCAAAATTCTTCATTGCGAGCTTTGAGACACTCAGCACATCCGGTTCATCATCCACTAAAAGAACTTCCCACCATTTGAAAAACATGATTCAGCTCCTTTCACAATTTGAGTATTATTCAAAATATGCTTAAATTATCCAACATTCGTTGTTTTATGTAGCAGTTTAAATATACAAATCAGGTTAATTCATATGAATAGTGTTCTCAATCAAATATTATGTTGCCACGTGATTGAAGTAAGGCATCCCTGTAAGGCTGGCACCATTTTTCTGTTTCTGCATGCATGAGGTATGCATACCTGTGAACCTTTTTATAGTACTTCCTTTCAATCGCCCTGAACCCCAAATTTTCATAAAAATGCCTGTCAATCTCATGTATGGCAATAAGTGTATCCGATATGTTTTCCCTGACCAGATACTGATAAACCATTGCTACTAAACCAAAGCTGGCATTCGGGCTGTTTTTGGGTTTGGCAAAACGCGCACCGCATTCTATATATCTCCCCCCTCTTGACATAATTTCTGACTTAATATTAGATGCATCAAAAACCTCATCTAAAGGAAGGCCTATAACATCTTTTACGGACCTGAGCCCGCCTACAATACTACCGGTTTTTGTGTTCATGGCATAAAAGATCGTCGAGAATTCAGAATATCTATCAGGAAACATGTCTTCTTGAATGTAACCTTCCTCCTTGTAAATATTATTAATAATTTTGTGAAACTCTTCAATTCTCTCATTTGTTTTCGCAATCTTGAATATGAGATTTCTAGGTCTTAATTTAAAAACCATAACCTTTCTTTACACTCGATTTCTTGTAAGGATTTATAAACCCGAAAGATATCTTAGAAAGATAAGAGCATTCCCAGGCTCCATTAAACACCTTTAAATTGATATTTGTTCATTGCTCTCAACTTCTCTCCCATCCCTGCGGCATTGCCGGTTGCTATATTATTCCTTGAGCTTGCCATGAACTCATTGCATTGCTTTCTGCGTTCATCCTGGTTAGAGCTTAATCCGTTATGGTAAAGATAGGCCATCAACACAATCTCATCAGAAAGCGGAAGCATCCCGTTCTTAACTAACTCTTCCGTAAACTTCATGGTATATTGAAAGGGATTTACGAATTCACCATTTACTTTTGTCTGGAAAGGCGGTTCCGGCCATTCCTCCGGCATTTGCAAAAGATCAAGCTCGTAAAGCATCCATTTCAGGTCAAAATCCTCTTCCAAAAGAACTCCTGCAATTTCTGAGTCCTTCTTTGCGCGTCTCGTTATTGATGTGCCTGGAATAGGCCCCATCGGCAGGGTAACCACGAAATCAGGCTGAATATCAACAAGGTATTCGATACTTCTTTCCATTGTTGATTGGGTCTCTCCCGGGCAAGGGACCATCATACTCACTATGGTGGCTGTCCCGTGCTTTTTTAACTCCCTGACCATTTCAGCGGCGTTTTGCAGATACCGCTCTGTGTTATCTGTCTTCTTGAGGACATTTTCAAGGATATGCTTGTCAGTAGCTTCAATGCCAATAAAGGCCCCCATGAGCCCCTTTGCAATCTCAGCATAATCATAGCCCGGAAAAGAATATGTAAATGCACTAATTTTTCTACCCGGTATCAGTTTAATAAGATCTCTTATATATTCCGGCATCGGTGAAGGGCCGCTTAACCTACAGACCTTAGTGCCAAAAGATTCAATCTCCTGTACCAGTTGTTCAATAGGTCTTTCTCTACGCTTTCCTCCAATGCGAGTGTGTACGCAAAAACCACATCTACCGTAGGAGCATCCCCGGCTGTCTTCTATGGGCGCTATAAAAATCTTACCATCTATATCCGGGTAGTATTCCTTATCATATTTCGGTTCAGGAAGATTATCCAGACTTATATCATTCCTTTTCGTCCTTATGGTTTGACCGTTTTTTCTGTATATAAGGTTTGGTATGTCATCAATATTACCGTTATCATACGCAAGCTTCGCAAGTGGGGCTATAGCGGAGTCTCCATCCCCATATGTAAGTAAATCGAAGGCGTCAGTATAGCTGAATATCTCATCCCCAAACCAGTCTACCTGAGGCCCTCCCGCAATGATAATCAATTCGGGATTCCTTTTCTTCAGTTCCTCGTGTATCCTTACATTATCAACAAAACCATTCGCATAGACCTTGGTCCCGGCAATCTTGACCCCATTGCTTCTGTAATAATCATCAAGATAATCAATGCTATCCTTTAAGAAAGCCTCTTTCCCCTTCCTGGCTATGTCTTCAATAGTTTTCAAATTGTTAAAATCGAATATTATGGGAGCATAGCCTTCTCCAAGAAGATAGGAGGCCAGCAAAGCCGGCCCGTTGTCGAGCATCAGCCCGCTGGGAACAGGGCCTCGTGACTGCACTGCATAAGAAACGATAGGGAATGTTCCCTTTCCAGCCATATTTTTCCCTCCTTTATTTAAGATTTCATAGCAACTTTTTCTTTCACCAGGTTTGCCAAACTCTTTACGGTTGGATTATCGCTTGCGTCTTCATCAGAAACCTCTACACCAAACGCATCTTCAATATCATACAAAAAATTTATCATGTCAGCAGAGTCTATGCCTAAATCGTTCCCAATATGTGAATTATCATTAATTCTTTCTGGCTCTATATTGAGTTCTTTTGCTATTATTTCTCTCAGTTTTTCTTTAATTGATTCCTCTGTGGCGTTTTCCATTATCCTAACCTCCTTAAATTGATGTTTTTCATCAAATAATAAGCTCCCAAAAATATCTTTTCTTTGACTTAATTCAGTTTATTATCGCGCCTGGCACAAAAGAGCTTCAATTAATTGTGTTTCTCTTGCCAAACTTTGAGCTTAAAATATGGTTGATTAATTTGTTAAGGTGTTGTTAATCCTTTTTACAACTAAGGTTGAATTATTCCCTCCAAATCCAAAGGAGTTTGAAATAGCAGCATTAATTTCCTTCTTCCTGGCTTTATTGGGCACATAGTCCAGATCACAATCCAGAGCTGGATTTTCCAGGTTAATGGTAGGAGGGATTATGCCGTTTTTAATTGCTAAAATACACACTATCAGTTCTACCGCACCGGCAGCGCCCATTAAATGTCCTGTCATTGATTTAGTCGAGCTAACGGGGATGTTGTAAGCATTTTTTCCACATACTATTTTTATCGCCTTAGTTTCTCCGCTATCATTTGCTCGTGTTGAAGTTCCGTGTGCATTAATATAATCAATATCGTTAATATTTAAGTTTGCTTCCTCTATTGCTAACAGCATTGATTTGGATATTTGTACTTTATCCATTGAGGGTTTGGTCATGTGAAATGCATCGCTTGTAGCCCCATAACCGGCGACTTCACCATAAACACGGACTCCCCTTTTGTAAGCCGCTTCTTCGCTTTCAAGTACTAACATGCCTGCACCCTCACCCATGACAAAACCATCTCTATCCTTATCAAAGGGCCTGCTGGCCTTTGAGGGATCATCATTTCTTTTCGATAATACCCTTAAGGAACAAAAAGCTGCCAGGTTAAGGGGAAAAATTGGCGCTTCAACACCACCCGTCAAGACGATATCAGCCTGACCAGCCCGGATCATTTCCTTTGCAATCCCTATGGCCTGGTTTCCGCTTGAACAAGCTGTTGCTATAACAAAGCCTGGCCCTGAAGAACCAAGATAATCTGAGATTATACTTGTTATATTCCTGCTTTCTGTTGGAGGCTTGGAGCGTAAATTATAGTTGTTATTTTCAATTGCAGTTTTCTCATCATAATACAGTAAGGTTTCGGTTCCAATTCCGATTGACACTCCAACCCTATCCTTATTGAATCTACCGAGATCTAAACCGGCATCCTGTATTGCCATTTGAGCTGTTGCCAGACCAAATTGAGAATATCTGCACAAATTGTCAGCCAGATTATCAGGCATGTATTCACCGGGATCAAAATCCTTTATCTCTCCCGCAATCTTTGTTGGATAACGTTCTGTATTGAACCTAGTAATCTCTGATATTCCGGATTTTCCGTTTACGATTGATTCCCAAAACGTATCTATACCGACTCCAATCGGAGACATAATTCCCATTCCAGTTACAACGACTTTATCTTTCTTTGTGGTATTAGTCATTTTTCAACGTGGGACGATCAAAATTAATCACACTTTTAAGTATATTTTGCTTTTTTTTATGAACCATTACATCGATTACTTAATTTATCAAATACTCTTAAAAGCTAACGACACGTTATTTCCGCCATAACCGAAATTGTTTGATAGTATAACATTTGCTGATTTTTCCTCTGGTTTACTTAAATGAAAAAGGGAATTACATACAGGGGCAATGTTCTCAAGTCTATTCGTCTGTGGTAAAATATTTTTTTTTAAAGACAATAGCGAAAAGATTGTATCAATTGCACCTGAAGCACCGATTGACAACCCTAAACTACCCTTGATTGAACTTACCGGTATTCTTCCGGCTTCCTTACCAAATACTGACTTTATAACCTCTGATTCTTCCATGTCTTCTTCTATCCCGGATATCCCGCTCGCATTGACATAGTCAACTTTTGATGAATCGATTGACGCTGACTCCAATACCTGTTTTATACATGAGACCTTGGAGTTAAAACCCGGATTTTTCTGATTTGTATAATCATTATTACCATAAGAAATCCCAAATCCAATAAGCTCGCCATAAACGTCAACACCCCTTTTTTCTGCACTACTAAGTGTTTCTAAAACAACAATGCCAGCTCCTTCACTTAAAACAAAACCTTTTCTTGCAATATCAAAAGGACAACTGGTTTGGCTTAAACTTGCATTATCTCCATTAAACAACCCCTTAGGTCTTAATTCCTCAAAAACCCTTGGCAATAAAGGCGCTTCGGTCCCACCGGCAATCATTGCGTCGATATCATGTTGTTGGAGTATATTGTATGCCTGAATTATGCCATAATCTGAAGAACATGCACCGCATGAAAATCCGATATTAGGGCCCTTAAGGTCCAATTCTATTGCGACTTCTCCAGATGGTGCATTGGTAAGGTTATTTTGCATTAAAATGGGATGAACTTTTCTTGGACCTTCCGTATACAGCATCTTTATTTGCTTTTCGATGATGTTGAGTCCACTATAAGCACTACCGATAAAAACACCGATTTTTTCCCTATCAAAATCATCACCAATCTTTGCATCATTTAATGCCGTCTTTGATGCAACCAGGGCAAAACCAGTAAACCGGTCTATCTTACCATTCTTATCTTCAGGAATAAATTCTTCAAGTTCGTTGTCCGATACTTTACCGGCACATGTCACCGGATCTATACCTTCTATTTCAAATTCTCCAATTCCAGATACGCCAGATAAGTACCTTTCCCAGTTTTCGCTTATACCAATCCCAAGCGGACTAACAATACCGAGACCTGTAACTACTATTCGCTTTTGCATAACTGTACTACCTCTATTCCGGTTAATACTATTTTTAAAATAGCGGGTAAGGTTAATAAATGGAGTGAGGCAAAATAACCATCCTGGTCATTTGATTTTGTTTGCGTGATTTTGGTATCTTCCATGATTCCCCTCCCGGACGCTAATGAGGTTTAGTATCCGAAACCAGAAAAGATGTTAAAGATTGATAGAATACATTATTACGATAACGTTCCAACAATATGTGGGGAAAAAGGAATTAACACTTTAAGTCATTGAACAATCACTTTTCACTTTTTAAGGTTCTGCTTTATTGCAACTTCTTGAGACTGCTACAACTACGACAAGAACAAAAAAGTACTAAATAACGTAATGCCTAATATGTTACCGAATCCATCGTTGAGCTTCTATATGAGTTAAGAATGATTTTTTCAGAAATAAGGAATTTACCTTATTAAATATTTTAAAGGACTTATATATAGGAATATATTTCCTGTTTGTCAAATATTTTATTAAGCTTCTTATTGTTTGTCATCGAGCTTAGTCAGTTGGGAGTAACGATAAAGTTATGTTTTCTTTTCTTTTCTTTTCTTTGTTAGTACATTGTAAAATTAGTAACTTTTTTTATAGTTACTAATGCACACTTTAACAAGATGTGTTCCAAAGAGAGGAGTAATAGACTTTCACAATTGTATTAAATTCCATAACATCTTAATATATGAACATTAGCACTTACACTACTTACTTATTTTATTCTTGTTTCGTTTCTGGATGGATGGAAATTAATCAAGGGAATAAAAGTGTGCCATTGCACAATAATGAAATGCACGTATGTGAGTAATAGGCAAGATAAGACTCCCTGACAAACAATCAAGAAGAGTTAAACCAACCAGGACCACAAGTTATTTTAACCGCTCCCACATTATTGACATAGACGTGTAAGCGTTATAGAACACGGTGTTGATAATAATATCAGGAGGTGTACAGGGCATATTAAACAAAGCGTAAATTTCAGCCTTAGAAGGTTGTGATCCGATTTTGATTAAAAGGTTGTTCCCGTCTTTTACATATTTATCCCTGTGCGGGCTTAATGCAGTACCCTCTAATTGATTGAGGTGATCCCGCAACTCCATGGCAGTTTTCCAATCCCAGCCAGCTATTGTTATTATTTTACCATTAATCCATATGGCAAAATAGAGGTGGAATAAATCTAAAGGGATGATCTTCCCGCTACTAACACGTGAGAACATCCCGCTATGAACCTGTTGAATATTCTCCATGAGCTTTTCCCTTGAGTTTGCAACGATTATATTCCTTAAGATGTTGTTTAACGCAAGCGAATACCATGACCATAAGAACTGGCGCACACCAGTCTTCACCATGGTACAGAGTTTGCCTTCCGATGCTTCCACCTTTGTAAAATACCCACTAATGTCGTAGTGATCGATGACTTCCCGTTCCGGTGCAATTCCGGGTTGTCCTGTTCGAATATAAAGCTGAGTTATCTTATTCCATTTATCCTCACGTATGTATTCGCAAAGCTCCAGACCAGCCGTATCAGTTTCCATCACCACGTCAACAAGTGCCACAGACAGGATAGGAATTTCCGGTGCATTGACTAAAATTTCAATCGCCTCGGCTTTGCTTCCTGCCGTACGTATTTTAACTGGAAGGTCATACACTTCAAAATCCTTCATTGCAAGCTTTGAAACACTTAGAACATCCGGTTCATCGTCCACTAAAAGAACTTCCCACCATTTGAAAAACATTATTTAGCTCCTATTGTAATTTGATTAAATTAACCCCCTCACCCTTCTCTATTCCGTTGAGAGGACCAGGGTGTGGGGGAGCAGTTGTATCTTATTATATGACCCACCAGAACGGTACTATCGGGTAGATAAATAGTTTAAATGGAGATTCTTACACTATTAAATAACTAGAAGAAGTAATGCATCTCATTTATCATTTTTCTTTTACTGATACACCATTTCAACTTAAGCTGTCATTCGGTGATGGTTTGAGGAAAAGTTATGCTGACAGTTGTTCCATTATCAGGCTCAGATTCTATATTAATGTTACCTTTTAGTGCTGAAGTTACTAAATTATACACAATTGACAGCCCCAGGCCCGTACCTCCCTTACCGCGCCCGGTAGTAAAAAAGTGATCAAAGACCTTTGGCAGATTCTCCGGCGCAATACCTTTCCCAAAATCTTGCACGGTAATTATAAAACAAGGTTCTTTTCGATCACTATCTGAGGTTATGGAAATTACTACCTTACCACCAACGCTGTCTGGATAGGCATAATTCTTAATATTGGTTAGTAAATTTAAAATGACCCGCGAAAGGTAGCCGCGATAGCCTATCCACTCTCTGGTCTCTTCTGTCAAGGTGTCTTTTAACTCTACTTCCAACCCGACCTTACGCGCCTCAATCTTAAACAAGGTAATCACTTCAGCCATGATTTCCGACAGATTCACCTTCTCTTTTATATCTGCAATCTGGCTGACTGAAATGTGCTTAAAACTCTGTATCAGTGTATGTGCCCGGTTGATATTTCTTTGCATCAGATCGACAGCCTCCAGGACGGTATCTACCATCTCTTTCACCTTGCTATCTTTGGTCAACGATACCATTGCTTCCGAGGTCAGCTCTTTTTTAATGACACTGGCAGCGGTATTGGTAATTCCCAAAGGTGTGTTTATTTCATGTGCAACACCTACTACCATCTGTGAGACAGAGCGATGCCGTGCTATTTCCATTTCTGCGTGTTGTGATTGTCTGGCCAGCTGTTCCTGAAAGGATTTCAGGTCATTCTCCCGCATCCTTGCGGATAGATCGGTGAACAGTCGAACAATCTGGTATGGAGAAGTCTTAAGAAAATCAAGAAATGATTCCCTCTCAAGAATAAAAAACTTGCAGGGGGTAATACTTGAAACACTTGCCGACCTGGTACCACCATCCAGGAGTGCCATCTCACCAAATAAATCGTCTTTTTCCAGCAATCTCAACACAACCTCATTTCCATTATCATCTTGTAAATGAACCTTAACTCTTCCTTCTAGAATCAAATACACACAGTCCGCTTTATCCCCCTGGTTAAATATGACCTTGCCGGCTTCCGTAGAAACTACTTGACCTGTACCAGCTATGTGTTCTAATTGTGTGTCAGTCATGGATTTGAAAATGGATACTTTTTGTAGAGCAGGTTTTATTAACATTCTATGTTCTACTCATTAATGTGAGTTAGACATGATTATTACTATGGTAAAACTTTTGAAATAATCGGTATTATGTGAGATTTAATAATGGTAAAGCTGATTGTTTACTTTTCGTTTGAATGTACAAGGTTTCGCCTTTGCCTGTTAAAGATTTGAAGTTATTAAGATACATATGGCATCTGTATTCATTTTTTACCTCCTAATTGATTTCTATTCATCACTCTCAACTTCTTTCCTATCCCTGCCGTATCGCCGCTTGCTATATCCCTCCTTATGCTTGCCATGAACTCATTACACTGCATTCTGCGTTCATTCTGATTAAGGCTTAAACCATTATGGTAAAGATAGGACATTAATACAATCTCATCAGAAAGTGGAAGCATTCCATTCTTAATTAACTCTCCGGAGAATTTTATGGTGGCAAGCGACCTGCCCCCAATAGTGATACCACATTCTATGTTGCACATGCAAGCATATTAAATTCAATTGACTCTGGAGCTGGAGGCCTATATTCTAGCGAACTATGAGGGCGAATTGTGTTATATTCTATCCTCCAGCGCTCAATTAATATCTGTGCTTCCTTTAGTGTGTAAAATACTTCTCTGTCTAATAATTCATCTCTCAGTTTCCCGTTAAATGATTCTATATATCCGTTTTCCCAGGGACTTGCTGGTTCAATATATAGCGTTTTTACATCTATACTCTTTAACCATTTACGTATCATTCTTGCAGTAAATTCTGATCCATTATCCGACCTGATATAATCAGGAACTCCTTTACGGATAAACAAATCAGCAAGTGTTAACAGTACATCCATAGAATTCAGCCTGCGTTTTGCAATAATTGCCAGACTCTCTCTTGTATGCTCATCAATTATTGTCAACATTCGTATCTTTCTACCATCATTTGTCCTGTCCAGGACAAAATCATATGTCCATACATGGTTTCTATACTCAGACCTAAGCCTTATACAAAAACCATCATTAATCCATAATCTGCCTCTTTTGGGCTGTTTCCTGGGAACCTTCAGGCCTTCCTGTCTCCAAATCCTTTCTACTCTTTTATGATTTATCATTATTCCTTCATTTTTAAGTAATGCTGTTATCCTACGATATCCATATCGTCCATATTTCTTAGCCAGTGTTATTATCCTATTTTTTATAAATTCTTCATCATCTAATTCAACAGTCACCCGTCTTTGAGTAGCCCTCGATTGCCCCAGAACTTTGCATGCCCGGCGTTCTGACACGGAAAAATTTGAAATAACTTGCTCTACAGCTCTCCGTCTCTTGACCGGGCTCAGAAGTTTCCCGAGGCCACCTCCTTTAAAATTGAATTATCTAATGCCTGTTCTGCGATTATCTTTTTCAAACGAGTATTTTCCTTCTCCAGCTCCTTTAATCTTCTGATCTGCGATACTCCAAGCCCTCCGTATTCTTTCCTCCATCGATAATATGTATTGCTGGTAATATTCAGTTCTCTGCAAATATGCTCAGTTTTCTTACCCTGAGATAGCTTCACCTCCGCTTCTCTTAGTTTTGCAATGATCTGTTCTGTTGTAAATCGTTTCCTTCTCATTTGTCACACTCCTTTCATGCTGGATTGTAACATAAAAAGTGGACTCGTTTACAGGGGGCAGGTCATGGCTGGTGTAGATTTAACAAGTGTTAAAGAACTTCTGGGCCACAAGGACATAAAGATGACGTTAAGATATTCACATCTTGCCCCTAGGCATAAAAGGAAGGCAGTTCAAGTATTGGATAAGATAATGGACAAGAATGAAGATGAAAATTTATATAATGGGCACAATTTGGGCACAATGTCATAGCAAAACTACATAGTGAATGCCCTAAGCCCTTGGTATATATGGTCGGGGCGACTGGATTCGAACCAGCGACCTCTTGAACCCCATTCAAGTGCGCTAAGCCAAGCTGCGCTACGCCCCGAAAAACGAAGATTTATATATACAAGATCATTATATCAAACTACTCCCAATCTTCAAGAATTTTCGTACAGCCCTTTTACTTTCAACTACCCTTTGTGTAAAAACTTAGAAATTTCCGGATGAAAATTAAGCGTTATTATGCTAAAGCTTTCCCATTATTACAATAAATTTGATGAAATAATTATTGGCTTTCATTATTAAAAATTATATTTGCATTAACATTAAATATTACTACAATATGTAGTAGGAGTGATTCATTGCTAGACACCCACTCGAAGACATTAACTATATCCACGAATTTTTTAACAATTGATCTTGAAAATGCAGGAAAAGATTGCTACGGGGTCAAAGAGAGGTATCAAATTTGATGCTTTGTCAGAAAGCATTTCTGGAATAAATAAGAATAGGAAAATAAATGAAGATTGTAAGTATATAGATAATGAAAGAAATATATTCGTTATTGCTGATGGGCTGGGAGGGCATGGAAATGGAAGCGAAGCCAGCAGGATTACAGTACAAACAGTTGCTTATAGATTAACAAAATTGTATGAAAGACTTAAAGAGAAAGATTACCCTCCAGAAAAGATTCAAGAAGGAATTAAAGGTGTTATTGAATATACTAATTCCCAGATAATGTATCCGATAGCAGAATTTTCAAAAGATTTACAAAATTTTGGAACAACATTAGTATCCTTTTTTTGTCATAATGGCATTGCTTACCTCCACAATGTTGGAGACTCTCACGCCTTTTCGTATGGAAACAATCATCTACTTGGGGCAAATTCCTTGTCCCAGTTGACCCAGGATGACAGAATAAAAAACGGACATAATGGATGTAGTAAAGAAGAACTTAAGATTCACTCAATAAATGCAAGATTAAAACAATATATTGGCAATGAACGCATTAAAGTTCACTCTAATAGAGTAGATGTACATGATAATGATCTATTCTTGCTGACAACAGACGGGATTTTAGATCCTGTTTCCAGAGTAGAAATAGCCGAGATTATCACTGAGGAAAAATTTGAAGATATTCCTGACAAGTTGGTAAATAGAGCAAACCATCCTATTTTAGTGCCTTTATTTTATTCAAAATATAAGGGGGTTTCTATTAATACTGCACAAAAAATATTGGCAGGAAAAGATGATATAACATTTATTTTGTTGAAAGCCAGGGAGGTTAATTAACATGGAACCTGATGAATTAGAAGATTATTTTTCAGATAAATTCAGCAGCATTTCAGTTAAAACCAGTGGGACTTTGGCGGACATAGCATCGGCTGTAGTAAGCGAACCGTTTTTTGGTCTTAATGAAGGGGATACTGTTGCGTTAAAATCACCAAAAGAACCTTGTAAATCGTCTATAGAAAGATTTATGCGGGAAGCAAAAATATTAGAGATGCTTATGAGGCAGAGAGTTCCTGAAATAATAACATACTATGGATGCCTCGCAACACCTGATGGAATTCCTGTCCTGGTTGAAGAATTGGCAGATCATAATCTTACTTTATTAAGGAGAAGAAAGTACAAGGAGGATTTTCCCGAAGCCTTAATGGACTCTGTAATTGAAAGAGTAGCTGTGGGATTGTCGGCTGTTCATAGTTTAGGTGAAGGACGTGGATATTTACATAGAGACATAAAGCCTTCGAATATATACTTGTTTCATGGAGGATTGGCTAAACTTGGTGATTTTGGAAGTGCGGGATTAAATATTCATGGAAGAATGGGAGATCCTGAACTTGGAAAAGGTACTTCATCCGGGGGAGCCCATGGAACACCAAATTATTCTGCACCAGAAACGTTGGGATATAGGAAAATATATAGTGTAAGCAGTGAAATGTACTCTCTGGGCTGCGTTGGGTTCTATTTAATTGCAGGCAAAACACCATTTGATGATTTAGGGCTGGAAAACAATTTTGCGGAATTAAAGAATGCGAAATTAGGAGGGTGGGGATATGATGGTTATATTGATAGAGCTATAGAACAATTGGTAAAAAGGAAGAAAGTATCTGACCATAAAATAAAAGCTGTCAGAAAAGCTTTAGACCCATATCCTGAAAATAGACAAAAATCAGTTAGTGAGTTTTTATTAGAATATCAATTTGAGTCAGAAGAAACAATCCTGAGAAAAGGGTTTGAGAGTATCCAGGATTTGCTTACCAAGACATTCGATACAAATAGTGATGCGACTCCAATAGAAATTGTGGATGCTTTTTTATGTGAATACGAAAAGATACTAACGCATAAACAAAAATACAATCTTAAAACTGATATACCTGAAAATGTAAGAGATCTTTTAGAACAAAGAGCTGACAAAGATTATGATAATTTACGTAAATATCTTGATACAGAAAATGGCTGGGCTATAACAGATTTGCCTTCTAAAGAAAAAATAGCAGAAAGAAAAAGGTATGTAGGGGATTTATTTGCATTGATTTTTTGTTGGGGGAATAGTATTAGGGATAAGTTTGTTTCTGACAAAACTATTTCAAGGATTAGGCAGGGTACAATGGACAAGGAATTCTTCGAAAGATGGTATCAGTCTCACTTTGAGAAAATTGATTGATTATACTATCATGTAAGAGTAACACACAAATGTAGACAAACTGTAACCAATTCCGACGTAACTAACCAGACGCCTCATGGTAATCACTGATAAAAGCAAAATTGTAACTTATTGCAAAACAAGCGATAATGAAATAACAAATATAAAACCAGGCCGTTTTAAAAAGTATCAAGAGAACTATTTTTATAAATAGGAATTATGTTGCGGCCAGCTGTTTGCGTAGGCTTGACACGGCCATTATTTATTTAAATTTAAGTCCATAAAATATTATACTATTATGAATCAGATTGCAGATGTTAACGGTTTTAATATAATGAATAATTTACGCTTGGTTATTATTGTTGCACTATTTATTAGTATTATTATTGTGCTTCTCTTAAATTGGATTTTAGGGTCTCGGAGAAAAGAAAAACGAAAATATATGCAAGCAGTGAGTCCATATGATGATATTAGCCGTGAAGAACAACATGATCCTGGTGTTGTAAACGATCTTTTTGGTGCGGAAGAGTCTATGAAGCAAGAAAAGAATAAAGGTGGTGAGAATACCGCTGAATCAAAAGTAGAAAAAGAGGGCCAGCCAGTTGTTAATTACGAAAAAATTGAGGATAATTTGAAAGTCATAAGGGACGAAGTTACTACAAAAATTGAGGATGATTTAAAAGCCATAAGGGACGAAGTTACTACAAAGATTGAGGATGATTTAAAAGCCATAAGGGACGAAGTTACTACAAAGATTGAAGGGTTAGTTTTAAAGGTAGAGGCGTTAGAAGCGGTAGAAAAGGCAGTTTTAGATAAAATAGAAGATGTTATTGATGTAAAAATTCAAGAGGCATCAAATAAGATTAATGATAGCCTCACCGAAGCGCTTAGAATTCAAAAAGATTCAATCACTTCGGTTTTAGAGGAACGGGTGGATTCCTTGCGTAAGGAAGAAGTACCATCAGGGGAAATTGAGGAAAACATATCAGAGGGAGATATGGGAGGATCGGTTGATTTTGATATACAGAAACTTTTGGAGGAAGAGCCTGTTGGTATATCATTTACTGAAGAACCCAAAGAGTTAGTAGGAGAAGAATTTGAATTTGAGGAGAAAAAAGAAATAGATTTGGAAGTGCCAGTTGAAGATAATGATATTGTGGAGAAGCAGGAAGACTCTTTTGGTATTTTGCCTTCTGATGAATCTAAAACTGTAGCTGAAGAGGAAAGGGAAAGATATTTAGAAGTACCATCTGAAATTAAAAAAGATGTAAAAGTTGATGAAAAAGAACCGATAGAGGCCATTACTTCATCAGAG
>Ga0255058_10000580_pt1 | contig 21555 bp, 32 predicted proteins | sample Cases_109_9_MG_FD_188637 | JGI IMG/M metagenome (GOLD analysis project Ga0255058, IMG submission 188637) | Seawater microbial communities from Amundsen Gulf, Northwest Territories, Canada - Cases_109_9 | ecosystem: Environmental > Aquatic > Marine > Gulf | place: Canada: Northwest Territories... | reverse complement strand
AAAACCTCTCTCATTTTCTTAACTTTCTGTCGAAACTCAAATTCACAACGTCTGCATAAATCACTTAACAACACAAACCGATTACAACGTATGCATTTTCTCATAGCTTTAACCTTTTCAAAGTATGCGTGATAGACTTCATTTGTTCTTCCTGGGATTTTGTCCTATTTTCTGTGTTGTGCAATTCTTCCCATCTCGACATGAAACTCAAAAGAACGCGAAACTTCCAACTTACTGATTCTTCCCTTTTCCTCATGCTTTTCATCATTTCCTCACAGATAAAGAAATGGCCCTAGAAACTCTCACATCTCTAGGACCTTAGAAACCTTAACCAACTATCAGAATATCCCTCCCCAAATCCGTCATGTACTTAATCCAAGCTAAGTTTAAATACATGGAGTCTCGCCCCTGATAATCCCAACCTAATACTTCTACCCACATTATCCTATCTCCTCAAGTAATCTGTTCAACTCCCGATAAAGATGTCTCACAAATATTGTCAACTCGAAAGCTTTTTTTCCTCCGCCACTCTCCCTAATCAACATTTCATATCCACCGATTTTCTTGGCAAGTTTGATAATCTTACCAATTTTCTTCTTTCTCATCATATCACCTCACAGATAAAGAAAAGAAACCGGGGATTTTGAGGCCCCCGGAATCTATGCAACTTATCCCATCTTGGAAGCAAGTTCCAAAAGCCTTTTCTGTACGGCTTCCGGTCCTTCCATCCTGACCTGCGCCAGCAAGGAATCGAGAGTAACGCCCTTTTCCTTATTTGACGCCTTGACTACAGGAATAAAGGCTTTTCCTGCCTCTATCGCCTTGAGGATAATTTCATCCTCTGTGGTACCGTTCTCAGGGGAATCCCCGATAAACTCTCTAACCCTCACGCCTGCCGCGCTTTTCACTGCGGCATTTACGAAAGTAAGAGCAGATTCTGGCGATCCGGCCGCTCCGACAAATTCCTTGAAATCAGAATAAATCGGGAATGGCGCTTCTCCCACTGTGATTTTCGGCAAACCCTTGGAATTCTTACCACTTCCGAGCTTGTGATCTGCCGAGGCTTTCTGTGTTCCGAAATCCATGATTCTACTCCCTGGGAAAAATGATGAATCCTACGTCTCAATGAGCTACCCTACAGAATCAATATACAACCGTGTACCGTATGGCGCAAGGCGGAGTCGAACCGAGATCGTCCCCAACACAGACCGGACCCTTGCGCGTAGACCTATCGAATCTGCCGAATACAATTCCTAGAATCCGCCTCAAGACGCCTGCGGAAAAACAATTCGGCATCTTTCCGAGTCCTGCACAGAACCAAAGCTATCAGCCGGTACTGCGATCCTGGGCGATCCTGGGTAAAAAGGGAATACCTACGATTGTTTCCGTTGACACATTCTGGCGCACGATCCGGGCGGAAAAGTAGGGCTGACATTTCACCTCACAGGTAGAAATCCGTAATCCATTGACCACGAACAGTACCATAAAGTACAGCCCGGCGCTAGTACTGTAACCGTAATGTAATCCGAATTTTACTGAATTGTAATGGTTTATGCTTTCCGAAATCCGAGATTAGTTTCTGCTTATTCATAGGTGGGGGTGGTCCTAATAAAATAATGAGCTTTGACTACACCCTATATTAGTCTGGAGGTTTAGTACGGGGGCGACCCAAAATTAAACCTACCTTAGGGCGGCGGATAGGTCTAGACTATTTGTACAATAAAAATTTTTCAGGGCTTCTTTTATTTTATTTTTCTTTTATTTTATTTTTCTGAGTTTTTTCTTGGTTTTTTTCTTGGTTTTTTTCCTAGTAATATATGTGGAGCTAGGGGTAGCTAGGGTACAGGGCCATGTGGGATGGATGTTTGTCGGGGGTTGCGTTCGGGCGGTTAGAGTAGTATATTCAAATGGGGTATAGCGTTACTTTCCTTTATAGAGAGCTAGGATCATGGCCGATTTCTCAGGCAGTATGCCAGATATTGTTATACCAGATGGTACTACATTCTCTCAGGCTTATGGTCCGGCGGATGATGTTTTTGCTGATGCTCTTTCCATAGGATTGTCAGCTTCTGTAGGTTTGGCTGCTGCTGCTTATGTTATTCAAGTTACACATGATTTTATCATTCCTGTTTGGGTAACTCTTGAAGGTGGCTCTCCAATTGCTGACATTGCTCCCCCAGCAGATACGAAAGCAAGAACTTATATTGATATTTTGAACTTTGCTGGTTTCCGTATCCTGGCTCCAGGAGCAGTTACGGGAGATCAGACATGGCACGTAGTTAAGAACTGGAGGAACTTCTAAAATGGCTGACGGATTTATTGATGTTGTAGAAACTGGTATACCTACTAAGAGTGTAGATACTACTAGTTTATTGGTAGCTGCGAAAACAGTACAACGAGAAAGAATGGTAATTGCGGGCGCAGCGGCTACAGAGTTAGCTGATGTGCAAATTGCAGATCCTACTGGTTTAAGTATAGGATTAGTTGTTCTTCCTAAAGTTCCTTCTACTGGTTTGCCTGTTGCTGGTACTACTCCACATGATGCTGCTGCTACAACTATTAATCCACTTTTACAGGGTGGATATGCTTCTGCTGGTCCTCCTGTTCCTGTGGGTTCAGATGGAGATGCAGTTCGGGCTTGGTTTCTTAGAAGTGGGGCACAAGTAGTTGATATAGCAGCACAATCCCTTCCATTCGCTGTAGCAGGTGAAAGTTCTGACGGAGTTATTCAGGGTGGAAAGCCTGTTTCTGTTGGTGGATTGGCGAGAAATACAGATAGACCAGTAGTAGGTAATGGGGATGCAGTTCGTTTAGTTGCAGATTTACTTGGTAAGTTAGTAACCCTTCCTTATACTATCTCAGCGAATATAATTCGTGGCCTGGCAACTCTCACGCTTGCTAGTGATGTTTCTATCATTGCTGCACCGGGCGCTGGTCTTATTAATTATATTACTTCTGTTTCTGGTTCCAATACTAATGTTACTACAGATGTTCGGGTAGACATTAAAGATGGAACTACGACTATCCTGAGTTTCTTCTGTGCTGCTGGTGGTGGAGGTTTCTCTCACCAAATGCCAGTTCCTCTTGCTCTTACAGCAAATACAGCTTTGCAGATGGCTCTTTCTGGTGCTGTTACGGATGTTAGAGTTTCTGCTCAGGGTTATAAGAGCGCAGCTTAATGGCGACAGTTAATGTAGGTTTTGCTTCTTTTGCATTTCCAAGAGAAGGCTCTGCTGAGCTTATTCTCACGTATGATGATGTTACAATGAGGATTCAAGGCATTGGAGTTATTGGTTCCATTACCAATAGAAAGATCCTCTTAAAAATGTTTAATAGAGCACTCGCTCCTCCAGTGAATGAGTTTGAGATGTTGATTGATCCAGTTGAAACAGGGAGATTGGATATTCCAATTCTTCAAAGAAGTGATTGGTTAATGGTTACCAATCCAGAGGGTGGAGTTAATCCTACTCCTGGGATTGCGATTGGGGCTAGTGTTGTAGAAAATAGGCCAAGAAGAAAATCGAGTGGTCGATAATGATTATTCCTGGCACAGTAACCACGGCAGCACAAACGGGTGGGACAGTTCTTACAGTTTCTGGTCATGTAGTTGAGGTTGGTAGTTCTAAGTTATTGTTATGTTTTATTGTATTTAATAACAATTTGCTTGAAGTAGTTGATAATATTGCATGGGACGCAGCGGGCGTCAATGAAGCAATGACGTTCCTAGGACAATCTACAAGAACAGTAAATGATGGCAGGATTGAGATTTGGTATCTTAAAGATCCAACTTCTAAAACTGCTGATATTACTATTACATTAGATACAGCATTAACAGCGACAGCAGGCTTTACTGCGATAGCTGTTTCTAATACAGGAGTGGAACAGGGAGCTACTACTTTCAATACAGTTGCTACAAATAATGATTCAGATACTGCACCAACAATTGTAGTAGCTACAGTTCCTGGGGAAAGAGTTTATGGTGGTTTAGGTGTAGAGGATAAAGATACTACAGAAATATCAGTAGACGCCCCATCAACGGAAATAGCAGAAACCTTTGGTGGATCTGGCGGAAGAAGTATGGGGAATAGTTTAGCAAATAGAGCTGAGGTTAGTCCTAATGTTACTATAGATTGGACACTTATTGGCGCTGAGAATTGGGCTACTATTGGTGTTTCACTTAGGCCAGCCCCAAAAGCCGTGTTACATCCAAGTCACGGTTTTCTAGGACCACCTTATATTTAGTGGGGAAAAATGCCAGAGCAGATCTCAGTAAACAAGTTGTTGGAACACGTTGGGAATTTGTATGTTAAGGTAGCACAAGGGAATGAGAAGATTGATGAGTACGAGAAAGCATACGCAATAAAGACGAAAGAGAATGAAGATATATCAGTACGATTTGGCAACGCGCTAGCACATTTAGAGAAGTATGATAAGGAAGTAGTAAAGAGAATAATGGCTGGAGAGAATGTTCCAGTTTTTACTGTTCCAGATAAAGAGGAATAACAATGCCAGGAATGTCACTACATTCGTTCTTTTGGGAAGGCGGCGCTCCTGCGGGCGGTGGTGGTCATAAGGAATATAATGGAATAGATTCCCATGCTAATTGGATTCGTAGGTTACACATCCTACTTCCCTTACTATGGTTCTTAAATTAACATGGCTAGAAAATTTCCACCGATAGTAAAGAGACGTGCAGTAGTTAGGGGAGCCTTTTTAAAAGGTGTCAATTCACACCTGAAGGGTTTAAAACGCTTTCCTCCAAAGATGCCGATTGCTAGTAAGACTACACCTAGAATTCCAGGGACCAAAAATCTATGAGTGTCGCAGTAATGGAAATTCCTGAGATGTCAGCGCTAGGGTCTAGTATAGATCCAGATATGGCTGCTTTGACACAACTTTCTACTAAGAGAAAAAGAGGTCGTCCTAAGAAGGATGAACTTACTTCTCGTCGTGCATCTATTCAGAAATGGCAACCTAAGACTTGGAAACCAATACATGAGGAAATAGTAGCATTAGATTGTGCAGGCGCTCCTCATGCTATGATTGCAGCTAAGTTAAATAAATCTGTTCAGTATGTTAGTAGAATTTGTAATACACCACAAGCTGTGATTATCAAAAGATATGCTTTAAAAGAGATGATAAAAAAGAATAAGGAGATTCAAGAAGAAAGAATAGAACATATGCAGGCAAAGGCTATGGAGAGAATCTCTGATGTTTTAGAAGATGATGATCTAGCTAGAGACGAGCCTTTTGCTGTGGTAGATAAAGCATTTAAGCTCCTATCCTCAACTGGAGTTATGGGTGGTAAGAAGGATAATGGTGATACACACATTCACGCAAACAACGTAACAGTTAATAATCTCAAGAACTCAGCTCTTGTAGAGATTAAAGAAGGGCTGGCAAGGTCTAGAGAAGTTCGAGAGAAGTATCAGAGTCTAGAAGCAATAGATGTAACATCACCAAAAGTGGAAGATGGGCGAATGGAATAATGCCAGGACTAATTCTGGGGCCGCAGAAATTAGAGGCTCCGACAGATGAAGAATGGGAACTTTTACTGCATCCCGATAGACTAGAAAAAGCACAAGAGTTAGCTAAGAAGGAACATGACAAGTTAGATGAAGATAACATAAGAGAGCTTAGGATTCAGTGTAAACATGATTTATTCTTTCTCTCAACAGCTATTCTTGGTTATAATAAGTTAACAGTTACATTTCATGGGCACTTTTGTAGTTGGTTGGATGTAACAGCAGATTCAGATATCCTGTATAGGTTAACATTGTTGGCTCGTTCGCATTTTAAATCTACAATCAAGACGATAACGGATTCTATACAATATGCATTACCCGATGATTCAGGAGCAGCCAAATACCCCCGTAATTTGGGAACGGATTTGCGACTCTTATTGGGTCACGAAGCCCATGCCGGTTCACAGCGATTTCTTTATGAAATTACTAGCCACTTCACGGGAAATCCGAAACTCATTGCCCTCTTTCCTGAGTGTATGCCGAATCCGAGAGAACAAAGGATTAACAAATCAGAACTTGAGCTTCCAAGAACTGAGTTCTGGGCAGAACCAACGTTTGATACTATCGGAGTTGGAGGAAGATCCCAAGGACGACACTACGATGCCATTAAGCTCGATGACATATTTGGAGATAAAGCCAGGGATAGTCGTGTTGAAAAAGCCGCGTTAATTCAGTGGTTCGACAACATTCAATCCTTCTTCGTTGTCCTTAAAACTGGAAGATTAGATGTAGTAGGAACTAGATGGTCAGTAGATGATGTTTATGCACATATGATGGATCGTTATGAAGGAAAGATGGTCCGTTATATTAGAAGGGTTGAGGAGTTAAATAAAGAAACCGGAATCGCAGAACCTGTATTTCCAGAGCACTTTCCATCTGATTCTCTGGACATTCTACGAAAGAATAAGCGAGTCTGGGCAGCACAGTACGCAAACGACCCTCATGAGGGATTGGTAGAATTTAATCCAAACTGGAAAAGATTCTATACGCCACAACCGAACTATGCGGTAACAGCTTTTAACGAACTTGGACACCTGAAGTGGAAGTTACGGGATTTAGATATCTTAATTCTAAATGACCCAGCAGTTACTAAGACTCCAGGTATTGTAGTTACGGGCACAGACAGATTCTTAAATGTTTTTATCCTTGAGATATCCAAGGAAGAAATGAACCCCACGCAGTTTGTGGAGAAAACGTTTGAGTTAGTACAAAAGTGGCATCCGAGAGCAGTATGCATTGAAGAAGTAGTTTTCTCTGCTGTCTACTCTCATTGGATTAAAAGAGAGATGCTCATACGGAATTGTAGGTTTAGTATCATTCCCTACAAGCCACCAAAAGATAAGATAAAGTTTGAAAGAGTAGCAGTTCTTGGAAACCGATATGCAGCAGGTCAGATTTATTTCTTAGGTGATGGAAGTCAGAGAGATATTATTTGGGAGTTTGATAATTTTGGAGCCACAGATAACTATCACTTACATGATGCATTAGCACAAGGTGAAGAATTCTGGATTGCTCCGGTGAGTAGAGAAGAAGAAAAGCAGAGAGAAGATGAATTAGAGGAGAGAATGGAAGGGATGGATTCTTTAACAGGCTACTCAGCTCTCTAGGTGATATCATGGCCACGAAGAAACGGACTAAAAAAAAAGTTCCAAAGCGATTAAGAAAAACAGTAGCGAGAAAAATACGGAAAATCAAAAAAGAGGGCAAATCACAAGATCAAGCAGTCGCACAAGCTATAAACCAATCCGTTAGAGGCAAGTAGATGGCAACTTTAATAGATGCTTTCAGAGGTCCTTCTTCTAAGTTATCTTCCGTTGATGCTCCAAGCACAGGAAGTAAAAGAAGGCGTGTAGGTAAAGGTGGTTCTGTTTTTGATCCTTTGATTGGGGCTTCAAAGCCAGGTAGAGTAGTTTCTACGGGCAGGAGTCCTGAGAATACAGATAGTATGACGAAACGCTTCATGAAGTCCTCTAGAGTTAAGAGAAACAGGAAACTTGGACGGGAGACTAGACCATAATGCCTGGTTTGACTGGAAAAGCACTATTAAATGTGCTTACGAAAGAACAATGGATGACAAAGATTCGTGCTGCTGAGGAAAAAGGCAATCAAGCAGAATCAATGTCCCTAAGAGCAGATATGATGATGACAACTCCTGCTCCTGGGCCACACAGAAAGCTAAATCTTAGTGGCTGAGCCGAAATTACCAAGGCTACCTACGCATTTAGACCAGATAATAGAGGAAACTCAGCGAGATATCCCTATTAGTCTGCCTGATGCAACCATTCTGATAGAAGCTGTAAAGGATTTACGGGCTATTTTGGATGCTCAGATAGCAACTAATGCAGATTTTGAGCAAAGAATCTTTGATTTGGAGAATCCGTAGGTGGAATATCAACTTCTAAGGTTCAAAAGTAGAGGAGATTACACGATTGGGGCTCTTTCTGAGTTCCCAGGAGCCCTAAAAAGGCCTAATTTCCTCTGTTTTAGCCTTGAAGATGAGTTCCGAAAAGAGAAGATAAAGAAGGAAACACGCATCAAATTCGGCCGATATAAGCTAGAATTAAGGACTGAGGGTGGTTTAACGGTAAGATATGCAAAGAAATTCCCTGGTATGCACGTTGGAATGATCTGGTTAAGAGAAGTACCAGACTTTAAATGGGTGTATATCCATGTGGGAAATGATGATGATGATACGGAAGGTTGTATTGTTGTCGGGAATGGCGCTATTATTGATAGGCTTACCAATTCTGTCGATGCTTACACTTTTATCTATCCTAAGATGGTTGCTGCAATAAAGAGTGGACCAACTTATATCACCATTATAGATCACGATGATCCTCTAGGAGTAGCAGCATAATGGGTATTTTTTCTAAGATAATAAATGCTGTTAGTTCACCTCTTGGTTTTGCTAAAGAGATTATAGGTGTTGCTAAGAAGCTTACTGGTGATCCAGAAAAAGATAAAGAGTTTGAGTTGCAGATTCTTACAATGACTCAGCGACGAGACTCTGAAATAGAAGAAACTCTCCGAGCGGAGATGGCAGCAAAGGAAAGAGTGTTGGTTGCAGAATTAAATCAGGGAGATAATTACACTAAGCGTGCTCGACCCACAGTTGTTTATGCAGGTCTTGGTATTGTTTTTCTAAACCATATAGTTCTACCTTGGATTGCAGCATTCGCACAGATTGAGGTTCCAAAAATTGAAGTTCCCCCAATCTTCTGGACTGGCTGGAGTGGGATTGTGATTACATGGAGTATTGGAAGATCAGCAGAGAAAATGGGATCTAAGAAAAAGATCGTTTCTGCTATAACGGGGAACAATAACTAATGGGTCAATATCCTCCACTGCTAAACCTAGATGAAGATACAGAACAAAGTCTATTGACTTTTCTGAATGATGAAGTCACAAGACATATGGCTGATAGACAGACGTTTATTCAAGATCTATTAGACCAGCAAAAAGACTACTGGGCGGAACCTTCTATGGAACGAAGGAAGTTTCCATTTCAAGGGGCTGCTAACTTAGTTATACCTCTAAATGCAATTGCAGCAGAAGCTGTTCAAGCTAGATCAATGACAATGCTTTGGGCTTCTAAACCTGTAGTATCTGTAGAGATTAGGAACCCTGAATTTGCAGCTGCGGAACATCCATTAGAGAACTATTTAGATTATGAATTACGAGTAAATATGAAGGCACGAAGGATGATGAATTCTTCTGTCTTTGAGACTATCAAGTTTGGTACGGGCGTTGGTAAATCAGACTATGCAAAAGTAACTAAGAAGCTAGTACGTTTCAATCCAGCTACAGAGGAGAAGGAAGAAATACCAGTAATTATTAGAGATAGTGCAACCCTTGATTCAGTTGCCTATGCTAATTTCATAATGCCAAACTATGCTCAAGATCCACAGACAGCACCTTGGGCTGGTGAGACAATGAGTGATACAGCATTTGGCGTTAAGAATAAGGAGCAAAATGGATTGTTTTACGATGGCACATTTATATCTCTCAAGTCACACTTCTTTGCTGTTAGCAGAACAGGAACAAATGAGGAAAGAAAGTTTACTGCTGCGCAAGAGGATCTTGAAAAGACTGGAAACATATTTCCAGAGCTTATTGACTACTACTTAATATGGTTGTCTTTTGATGTTGATGGGGATGACCAGTTAGAAGAAATAGTTGTTTGGTACCACCATGATTCTCGTTCACTTATGGCAGCTAGGTATAACTGGAATGACGATTTAAGGCGTCCTTATCGTATTGTTCAATACATACCTGTAGAACATAGATGGAGAGGGATAGGGATTAGTAAACAAAATTCCCAATTTCAACGGGAAGTAACGACAATCCATAGGCAGCGGTTGGACAACGCAACCATTGCTAATATGAGAATGTTTAAAATTAACAGGTTATCAGGTTATGGACCAAAAGAGCCAGTATTCCCTGGTAAGATTTGGTTCCTAGATGATATGTCCCATGTGGAGACAATCCAACTTGGAGAAATATACGCATCGTCTTTCTCGAATGAGCAGGCAGCCGTTCTATATTCCCAACAAAGAACCGGCGTTAATGAGGTTATCCTTGGTATGCCACAAGTTGGTACTCCTGGGACTGCTACTGGCGATTTGGCTCGTATTCAAGAAGGGAATAAGAAATTCGATTATTCGATGGATAACATTCGCGAGTGGATCGGTGATCTTACTATGGATGTTATCTGTAATATAAAACAATTCGGACCAAGACATCCAGATTACTTTGCTAGTGCTGAAGGTGGACAGGAAGTTGCAAGATTGATGGCCCTTGATATTCAGACTTTAAAATCTGGTATCATCTTTGAAGTAAAAGCAGCACAACAACAAGCTAATAGGTTATTAGATAGAAATAACTGGCAACAGATTGGTGCATTAGTTAACCAATACTATGTTGCTATGATTCAACTGGCTACACAATCGCAGAGGCCAGATTTAGTTCAGCTAATTCTTTCTAAGGGTTTAGTTGCGGCCACTGAGACAATGAAACAGGTACTGGAATCATTTGATGTTCGTAGCATTAATAAGATTTTAGTACCAGAAGTGGAGGAACTCCTTGGAATTGCAAGCGGACAATCGCCAGAGGCTGGACCTAACGGCCTTCCTAACGGAAGCGGAAATATCGGACCTCAAGATATTGGTAACGCAAAGGGATTGGCAGCCATTCAGCAACTTATTGCACCGGCTAACGGAACAGGCCGAGAAGCGTTTGAGAACAGGTAAGGATTTTGGAGATTATAGACAGAAGGTAGGAGAATTTGAATCACTTAATCGTTTAGTAGAGATCATGAGATCTTTAAATTACCAATCTCAGAAAAAGGAAGAGACAGAAAATGGAAGTCCCACAAATGACAGAGCCGAAGAAGGAACCGTTCGAGGAGAGGGGCAGTTCTTTGCCACAAGGGGAGAAAACTATATCTCCGACCTTGACAGACCCGCCAGAGGACCCGCCTATTAAAACGGCGGAACAATTACAAATCGAGGAGTATCGGAGAAAAGAAGCAGCATATCGACAAAGACAAATAGACACAGATGCACAGCTAGCACAGTTGACTCAGGTTGTAGGTAAGTTAGTTAAGGAAAAAGACGCTCCACCTGTACAAACACCTGAAGAAGCAGCAAAAGAATTTTATCGGGACCCTAAGAAAGTAATTAGAGAGGTGATGGAAGAAACTGTAAAGCCTCTCAATGAATTTAAAGATGACTTTCAGGGTAATACAAAGTACAATAGTCTGAAAACAAAGTACAAAGCAGATCCTAGGTTTGCTCCGTATTTCCAGAGGCCAGGATTTGAGCAAATGATAGATCAGGTAATTAATCAATCACAGCAGAATGGTGTTGCAATCAGTGAAGTATTTGTAGAATCAGTACTTACACATTCAGCAGGACAAATTGCTGTAGGAACTGTACAAATGCCAGATCCTATTGCAGATGCTAACAATACACCTCCAGCAGGAGATCCACCAGTGGATAACAGGCAAATTCCCCCATATTTGGCGCCTAGTTCTCCTCCCATGAGACGGCCAACTAGTGACCAGCCTAAGAGAAGGGCTCTCACAGAGAATGAAGATAGAATTCGCAGAGAGCAAAAAATGTCAGTAGATGATTGGTGGCATTGGATGGAAATGGATTCCAAGGATGTTGTTGGGTCACAAATTGGCTTAGAGGAGAAGAAATAATGTCTGACGAAAGAGATGTACTCCATGTTCCTGACATGAGTAGTGGAAAAGGAACAGCTACAATCGGTGTAGAAAGAGCTAGAGAAATAGCTGATAATAAAGAAGATTTGTCTGATGCAGATAGAAAATCTATAATTGCTAGAGTATTAGAACGGGGCATCATCATTGATCGTGCAACGGTAGATTTGCCAAAACACTTGTACGGAGAATGGGTTGCTGACGATCCTGTAGAAATTTCCAGGATGCAGCTGTTGGGATTTGAGAAGGACACACAATATGCAACAGATCGTTCTTCTAATGCTGACGGCTCGGGAGTATCCAAGATTGGTGATGTCATTTACATGATAGCTCCTATCGAAGTAAAGGAAATAATTGATGCCGTTCGATCGGAGATGTATCAGAGGGCAAATCCAGTTAAGGACAAGCAGAAAGAAGAGAAGGACTTCCAGAGGCAAGCGGATAAATCTGGACTTCCTGTAATTGCAGAAAGTGATATTACTACTGCAAGGGAGCAAGAAATCCGTTCAGCCCTGGGAGCAACTAAACAAGCTTGAAAGGGGAATGAATAAATGTCTAGAATTTTCATTCCTGCTCGCTTTCCGGGTGGTGGCGCACCGAGTGTTTTGTCGATGAACTACAAAACCTTGGAAACATTTATCAAAGGTGCAGTTCTAATCTTTGATACTGGCGAAGTGGTTACGGGTTTAGTAGATCCTACGCCAATCGTTGGAGTTGCATTGGAAGATGTAGCTTCTAAGCCGGGTTTTGAAGTTGGTCATGATTCTCAGGTTATTGCAACAACTGGGAGAGTCCAGCAAGTTTCTGTAGCTATTGCGAATGACGTAACTACATTTAGTGGCGCAGGAGATCGCGCTCCTCTGGCAACAGATGTTGGTGTAGAATACGGAATTCTGGATACTGCGGGAATCTGGGCAGTTGATACGACAGACGTTGTAAATACTCGGGTCGTTGTCACAGATGTTGATTTATTGCAAGACATCTTTTTCTTCAAATTCCTAACCGCTCATATGGCTTTGAGCTAATAGAGAGAGGAGAAGCTAAGTGGAAACCCAAGGCGCACTTAATCTGCTCTTTCGGTCAGGTTTGAGGCGAGATTTTCGTGACGAGTTTAATGAGCACGAAACGCAATATACTCAATATCTGCGAGTAGGGAGCATGGATTCGCCTGAGGTTGAAGCAACAATTATTGCGGGACTCCGCAGACTTCTAGAAATTGGTGATGGTGAGCCAGTTACTTATGAAGATATTGTTCTTGGACCAAAGGTGGTGGGTGTAGATAAGGAATTCGGTCTGGGATTCATCGTAACACGGAAAACTGTGGAAGATGACCAGTATGGAAAAGCTAACCAGGGAGCGAAATGGTTGGCCCATGCAACCCAGATGACATATGAATTCCGATCCGGCGCATTGTTGGATGATGCGTTTACTGGAGCAACATTCCTGGGTATTGATGGTCTTTCTTTGCTGAATACAGCCCACACAGCAATTAATGACCCAGCAGGAAATACCTGGGCAAATCGTCCTACTACAGAAGTTGGTTTCTCTGTGGCAGGAATTAACGCTCTATTGAATCTGCATGAGAATCTTGTAGATCACAATGGAGATCCGATTGTAAGTAATCCTGATACGGTTATTTATAATCCGTCGCAGATCAGCAAAGCTATGCAGATTTTTGGTTCTGACAAAGAACCTTTTACTGCTGGTAATGAGTTGAATGCGACCGCAAAGCGTTTGCCGGGAGTTCGGCAGATTGTTAAGCGTTTTGTGACAAACAATACTAGTTATATGTTGGTGGATAGTGAGCTGAACGATGCTCACTTCCTACTTCGCCGGAAAGCGGATTTCCGCGATGAGGAAGATTTTGATACTGGTGCTGGTAAGTTTAAGACCACCACTAGATTCCTCATTTGGTTTGTCGATCCTCGTGGATGGACAGGCGCGAACCCTGCCTAATAAACTGAAAGGCAGGTAACAAATGACTGGTCCTTTGGCACAGAGAGGTTTGTCTTTTTCGCCTAATACAATTGCTTGGAGTGCGTATTCTGACGAACTAGCAGAAATTGCAGGTGGAGTTGGCGGCGAAACTATTGTTATGAATGCTGTTCAAGCCATGAACATTGGCGACGGAGTATTTATTTCAGCATTGGATGCCGTTGACAAAAGTACAACGCTTTTGGATTACGCTGCGAGAGCAGGTATTGTTGTAGGCGGGCAGATTCCGGCAGAAGGTAACATGGCAATTCTTCAACATCCTAACGATATTGGAGAAATAGCTGCTGCCATAAATAAGCCAGTGCTTGTTTGTGTTGCTGGAGTTTGTAGGGCTGTAGCTGATGGTATTATTGCCATTGGTGATATTGTAGAAGCAGATGCAGTTACTGCTGGTAGAGTTTCTACCGGAACTACACAGCCTTTTGGTGTCGCAATGGATGCCGCAGCTTTAGCTGGAGACGTAATCCGTATTCTTATTCGGATGTAAGGAGAACAATGCGAACACCCATTTTACTTGGTGCTAGTCCTAAAACTGCAAAAACGAGTGCATGGGTTCCAGTTCGTTTTGAAAACTGGAAGTTGGTGGTAGAGGGTCGTAAGGATTCTATATTGGCTCTCTACTGCCAAATTCCTGAGAGTGGTGATGAGACTATTCACACTATTAATGGGAATGGAGAATTAAAATATATTGGACCCTCGATTGTCAGAGTAGAAATGAAGGAAAGAGGAACCGAGAATGCAATCTCAGTCTTTGCTGAGGAGATACTCTAATGGGAATGGATCTAGAAACCTTACGAGATGAGTTACGGGAACACGTTGGTGTAGATAGTGATGATCTGCCAGATCCCGATGCGGATTTGCTTCTGAATAGATCTTTTTGGGAGTTGATGAACAAATTCCGTTTTCGGGAGACTGAGTGTACGGCAGAATCTATTCTTACGATTGGGGATAGGTTTCTATCTCTGCCATTACCTCCGCATTTGTTTGAGGCCCTAAGGAAGATATCTGTTAGAAATCCTGAGACTCTTGAGTGGGATGTTATTAATAGAATCTCCTTAACTACTCATGAGGATGAAGCCTCTGATGATGTTGAAGATAGGGGACCTCCTGTTGGTTATTTAAGAGAACAGAATGGTATTAGGATTATATCGGCTGGTGGTGGTGGAGTTGATAGAGCATATACAATTAGGATAAAGTATTGGCAAATCTTACAAGACTTGGGTGATACCAATACAGAAGTACCATTTCCTCAGGTTTGGGATGAAGTATTGTTGTATGGTGCTGTTTGGCGTTTGTATAGGCGTTTAGGAAATCACTCTATGGGTAGAGAAGTAAGGAATACTCAGATTGATTTGATTAACAGTACAGCAGCGGTAGAAGCTAAAGAGGAAGAAGATTCTCAATTGTCTGGTGTTTCTATCCCTGACGAATTAACGAGAATATGACAGATTATACTCCTTGTGACGAACCTATAGCACAGAATCAAAGGCTTGTTGTTGCCTTGGATACTGCTACAGATATAGCTGCTACCTTTATGGGTAGTCGGAAAGGTGAACCAAATAGGCATTTAGCTGATGTTCTTACACATCCTGAATATATTGGATTTCTTGCTTGGACTGTAGATTGGCAGTTCGGTCCAGTTCTTGGTCCTGCTTCGGATTCTATTCTTGTTAATGGAAGTAATCAGTTTGTTATAGCAACTATTACAGGAGGCGGAGGGAATGGAGTCTACTGTAGACGGGACGTAGTACATGATAATTTTACATATTATCTAGATATTATCAATGCTACGTTTGATGGTAATGGGATAGGAATGACATTTCGGGCTAATGAGAATCCTGCCAGTGGTTTCCCTCCTGGTGGACTGTGGGAACAAAACGGGGATGCATTTGAGATCTTTTTGACTGTTGATCCTTCTCCGCTTTTAATTAATATATCCATGAACTATAGAATAGGTGGAGTTGCATCAGGTATGTATTCTCCATTTGTTATTGATTTACCAAATCCAGTTGGTGTAGGTTTAAGAATGGGTGTGGATGTTGCGGGCGATTTGATGGATTTCTGGACAGAACCTTTTGGTGGTGGGGCCAGAGTTACGCATCTTACCGGAGTAGAGTTGACTGATACTTCTGGTATTCTCCCTGGGACACCTAGTACTAGAGATTCTTTCAATGATACAGGCCATATGCGATTCGGTGTACGTAAAGATAGTAGCTCTGGTTCCATCTTTGATAATATAACAGTAGAGCAGGTATTCGGTCAGAATGGCCTTCCTACTGTTGCTAGTGTTGATTGGACAGAAGCGTGTGGACCACCTTTGAGTCCTTTTTCTGGTTTTGATCTTGGATTTACTGCCGGCTTTGGGAGCTAATAATGTCACAAACAGAACTTTCTTATGCTGATCTAGTAGCTGGGTTACCAGATAATGTAGCACAGGAAATTAGTCCGTCTGATGTTAGGAATGCTTTTGCTACAGCATTGGGTGGTTATGCTAGTATAGTTCAGTTTGTTGGTCCAACTTCGATGCTTGCAGTACTTGGCTCTACTATTGTAAATGTTTTTGATACTATCGTTGCAAAGTCCATAGATGTAAATTCAGCTGGATCTGATGCTAGTTTAGCTACTAACGCACTTACAGTTGGCGAAGATGGCGTTTATTTTGTGAACTTTATAGCTTCATTTGAAACTGGCGGTAACAATAGGACAGTACAGTTTCAGCCCTTTGTAAATGGAATTTTGAATTCCCTTAAAGTTCTACAGAGATTCGGATCTTCGGGTGATGTGCAAGTAACTCCATTCTTTGGTACGTTTCCGTTGAACAAAGATGATGAACTAGATATGCGAGTATCTGTTGTTTCTGGTGGTGCTACCGATTTAATTTTCACAAACGCCGGTTTCTCGATTTTCCGTGTTGGTTAGATTTCTTAAGTTCCTACTTTCAGTAGTCCTGAGCCTATTTAGGAGATTAAAGATGGCTTTCTCGAATGTATGGTCTAATGTTATTCCTGCGGGATCTGATCCAGCCAACACTGCGGATGATGAGATTCGTCAGTTAAGGTTAGATATTGACGAGAGAATGGATACTGTTGTAGGAGATTGGTCTGCTGATCCACTTTTCGTTCTTACAGATATTAGAAAAAGTGTTCATTGGAGTGATGGTGTTGTGGGTATAAATGATACTGGATGGGATGTTACTGGTCTAGGGCTGCATCCAAGTGCCTCTCCTTCTAACTTTAATTGGAATATTCATATTCCACTTCCTGTTGGAGCGATTTTGAATCTGGTAGACTTTAGGATCTTTTTAAACAATGCTTCATCGACATTCATTGTTGGTGTTAATGAGCTAAATGATACCCCAGGAAGTACGAGTTTGGGTTCAACTACTATTGTTACTATCCCTGGTTGGCAGACCATTACGATTTCTGGTTTGGCTCATACTGTACTACAAGATAGACCTATCGTCCTGAGTCATTTCATGAGTAATTTGATTGATTTTACAGGTACTAGGATATTCATGGATCATTACGAATATGATCTCCCAAGTGCTATCACTGGAGCAATAGCCTAATGACTAAGCTTTCTTGGCTTAGTAAGGTTCAAGAGGTTGCTGGTACTAGGAGTCTTGAGTTAGCACCTCCTAGGACTATCTCTGTGCCACAAATTAATGGTGGAATAATTACAGATATTGATCCAACTGATATTAAGGAAAATGCATCTCCTCTGATTAGAAACTCTAGGATTAGGAGAGATAAAACAAGTAGGAGATTTGGAAAGTCTCAGTTCTTATCTGATAAACTTAACTCTGAACAGGTTTCTGCTCTTATTCAGTTTAGGGTTAGTAACAAGACTACGTACTTTGTAAAAACTACGGATCAAACCGTACACTTCATTGATGATACAGCTGGTGCTGTTTGGAAGTTTGTAATTGGTATCTTGGCGGGCAGGATAACAGATCATGCAATTGTTTTTGGTGATTTGATTATAGCTGATGGTGTTAATCAGTTAAAGAGAGTAGATTTAGATACAGAGTTTTTAGATGTAGTAGGAGTCTTAGCGCCCACAGCAAAGTATGTAACAGGGTTCTCAGAAAGAGTAGTTGCTGCAAATGGTGGTTTTGGTGGAGAAGCTTCTGAGACTATTTATTGGAGTGGTAATAGAAACTTTGATGAATGGGATGCTCTTGAGGATATTTCAGCAGGACAGAAACGATTAGATACGAGTCCCAGGACAGTTATTGATCCTATCTCTGGTATCTTTGGTTTCTCCTCTGTTATGGTTATTCCTAGAGAGTTCTCTATCTGGGTAGCACAGCAAAACCCTGTAGCTTCTGATCCGTTTAGGTTATTTCGGGCGGTTCCAGGTGTAGGAACTAACTTACCGGGATCTATAGCTATTGGTCGTGAGTTGTTGATGTTCCTAGATTCTAGGATGCGGGATTTGGTTGTATATACACCGGGGTCTAACGTAGAAACTATTGGACTTCCAATTCGTAATACAATTATTAAAGATATTGCAAACGCAGATGTTATTGATTCTACGTACTTGATAAATGAACAAGAATATTATCTCTTAATCACTGAGAACAGTACGGTAAAGATTTGGATTTTTAATTTTCTGACACAAGCTTGGACATATGATGAGTTGCCGAACTGTACTTCTGTTGATGTTGTTGATGGTCGGACTGATTATACTTCTTTTGATGATCTCGTTGGTACATTCGATTCATTAACAGGAACATTTGATGGACTTTCTAATACTCCAGTTGATCTTCCAGAGTTAGTTTTTGGCTTTGATAATGGTGATCTTGTTAAGGAAAATGAGGATTTTGAAAAAGACACTAGGGAATCTATTCCAGCAGGAGTTGAGTATATATTTGAATTTCAGTCCAAAGAATTTAAAGAGGCAAAAAAAGATATTACTGTTAGTAGAATAGAGATAGAATACCAAGCCACTAGGCCAGGGGTGGTTACTTTAGAATATAGTAAAGATGGTGGAATAACTTGGGTGACAGCAAAGACAGTTATGTTAATAGTTGGTAAGGTAGAGATTCTTAAGTTTAAGAAACAAATTAACACTAGACGTTTTATGTGGAGAGTTCTTTCTACTGACGGCGCATTTGATCTTCTTGGTTATGAGACAGATGTTCTAGCCGAATCTGGAGAATCGAGAAACTAATGGCAACAACTCAAGCTGCTGTTTTACCACCCCTTGACAAATACTTTGTTTTGTCTCATCTCTGCAAAGAGCCGGAAGGGGAGTTTGAGCGTTCTATTCGTTTAATGCCTCTGTCCGGTCCTAATCTCAAGAACTTCTGGGAGAAGGCTAAGGTTCATAGGACACTATTCAATGAGGAAATTAGAGGAGACTTTAAAGAGTTTCTTAAGGTATTTATATCAGAGAACGCAGCTGGAAATATTGAACCTAATGGTCTATTTTGGGTAATGGATGATTTTGCAGGTGTGTATTACTTATCTAAGATAGTTCCTGGTAGGGATGCCCAGGCACATGTAAATATGTTAGATGGACGATTTAAGGGGCGTGAGGAGATCTCGAAACGCCTACTATTACACGCATTTGAGGAGTATGGTTTTCATAGATTGACAGTACAAGTACCCGTATATATTAAGCCGAACGTAATTAGATTTATCCGGCGCCTCGGGTTTGTTTCAGAAGGAAGGATTCGTGAGGTTGTACCGTACAAGGGAAAGTGGTTTGATGTATTCGTGTTCGGAATCCTTAAAGATGAAATTGTCCTGAAGGAGCCAGAAAATGGGTGAATCAGTTGAGACTGGAACCGTAGGAGGAGGATCTGCAATTCCTGTAGGAGATGAATTTGCAAGATTCCTTTCTCAAGTATTAACATCAGGTCAGTTTGGAAATGTTGCTCCAGCACAACTTGATCCAGAAACTGGCCAACCATTAACTCAATCCGAATCTCAAACTCAAAGGGTTGGTCAAGGGGCTGTAGATCAGACTGCTGGAATTGCTCAGGCTTTGAATGATATTGTTCAAGGTCCAGATGTTACAGGAACTCAATCTGCCGTACAACAAATTATTCAACAGCAATCAGGTAGAGATGTTGCAGATTTGAGAGAAAGATTTACTGCTGGTGGTGGATCTCAAGGAACGCCATCTGCGGTTGCAGAAGGTTTGTTCCGTTCTGAGCTAGCACCAAAACTAGCTGCCGCTACTGGACAGTTAGATTTAGCTGCAAGTCAACAGCAAATACAAGCCTTAATTCCTATCCTACAAGTTCTTTCTCAGTTTGCAGGTAAGGGAGTTCCACAGGCTGCTCCGTTTGTTGAAGTTAAGGAAGGTCCTTTGAGTAGTATTAGTGGATTACTTGGTGGTGCTGCTAGTGCTGGTCCTGCTATTGCAGGTCTTTTTGGTGGTGATGGAGGTCCTTCGGTAGCCGCGCCTAGATTCGGTGGAACAGGAGTTAATGTATAATGACTTCACCTATTGTTGTTAGAACAGGTGGTACAGGAGAGGCACTGCAACAAATTGGACAATCTATTGGCCAGCTTTTAGATCCAGACAAAGAAAAAAGAGAAGCATTTGAACAGTTCCTTGTAGCTAATCCAGATGCCCTTCCTAGGCTGGGGCAGGCTATTAGGGATAATCCTGCTCTTGCTACTACTGTTCTAGACTTTGCGCCGCCAGAAGTATTGGAGGCATTACAAGCTACTCCTGCAACTTCTGCGCAGCAATTAGAAGGTGCTACTGCGGGCTTTCTTGCAAATGCTCCACCAGAACTTAAAGATCTTTTTGGTCAACTTCTAGCTATTAGAGAGACAGGCCAAGATCCTGCAAGATTTGCAACACTTACAGATGAAATAGAAGCGAGAGTGAAACTGTTTCAAGAACCAGGAGTTCCAGAAGCTGTTGCTCAGCGAGGGGCAACTGGTTTAACACCTGGGCAATTTGCTGCTGATGCACTTGATGAACAGTTAAATAGAGAAGCATTTGTTCTTTTTAATAACTTTCAAGGAACAGAGAGAGAAAGAACTATTCTGAGAACAGCTTTGTCCGCTGCATTAGTAGATAGTGATTTGTTATTAGCACACATTAGAAGGAGAGAACTGGGTGAGATTCAAGCCTCTGCCGTTGATGCTACTGCTAGAGGTAGAGCAACAGATGCAAGACAAGATGCAGAAGCAATTAGACAGGTTGAAAGAACTAATGTAGGAACTGCTGCTGGTTGGAAGTTCTATTTGTTTGATGTTGCATTAAATCAAGAAGGCAGATCGTTATTGCAACAAGTTAGAAGTGGTCAACTAGCTCCTGATGCTATAAGTATAGATCCTCGTGTCGATTCAGCAACAGGAGAGGTAATAGGACCATCTGATAAAGACTTGTTTGACATGGCTTCTGCTCAGGACCGTAGGTTAGCAGAAGATAAAGTAGGCGCACTTCTTTCTCAACGGAGTCTTATTCAGGATTTTATTGGGCAGATTGAGCAAAGGGGTCCAGGTGGTGACAGACTTATGCTACGGTCTGCTAGGCAGTTTTCAGTTGATGGACTAAATTCTTTACTTATTCAAATACATAATGAAACTGCTGGTGATGTTCCATTGTACAGAGCATTTATTAATAGGAATGGTCCATTGCGTTTCTTGGATGCAAATGGAGATGAGCTTGAAACTGGTAATCCTTTTGCTCAGCCAAATATTATGCAGAGAGCTATTAGGAGAGCACTTGGATTAATTGGAATAGGCGGAGAGCCATCAGGACAACAACCAAGAACTCCAGAAGAAGAAGCAGCTTTATTACAACAACAGCAACCTACAACTCCAACAGCACAACCACCAA
>Ga0255058_10000578_pt1 | contig 21608 bp, 39 predicted proteins | sample Cases_109_9_MG_FD_188637 | JGI IMG/M metagenome (GOLD analysis project Ga0255058, IMG submission 188637) | Seawater microbial communities from Amundsen Gulf, Northwest Territories, Canada - Cases_109_9 | ecosystem: Environmental > Aquatic > Marine > Gulf | place: Canada: Northwest Territories... | reverse complement strand
GTGTCAACAATTATTGCAAGACAATTATCCAACCCGCTGCCGCAACTAAATTAACATTCGGTCCCGCGCCTCCACTTGTGAATGCTTGCGTTTCAAACCAATCGCCGGCAACAACATTTTCCGGTGGTGACATTGCAAGCGTGTGATTCGAATCACCCGGCACAACGGTTAGCGGAATTTGCTGGTCGCCATTCGCAAGCTGATTAAAATTTTTCACAAAGATAAGTGTGCGCACCGTGCCGTGCGCGTTTGCGCTCCACGTTTGCGAGCCACCGACAATCACGCGCTGAATAGGCGGGTCGAGTAACGGTATCGTCATCCGTTGCGGATTCGCACCACCAATGTCGAGGAAACCCGCGTCATCAAATACCGATGCGTTATACGGAACCGGAAACCGCCCGCCGCTTGGGATGCTGGTGTTGCCCGCCCTAGCAAAGCACCCGATACCGATATTCGGACTCACGCCGCCGATGTCGGTTTGCAATTGCGCCAACAATTCCGCATAGGAAAACGACGGCAACCCTTGCGAGTTTGGCGCATCCCAAAATTGTGCCTTGGTAATATCCATTATTTAAGCTGCCACACTTGCGCGTTCATTCGGAACAAATCCAACGAAATGCCTGACCGTTGCAAAACTTCAATCTCGAAAAAGTCACCGGGCACAACCGCAAGCGGTCCCGTTGTAAAAGTCAATTGCGGTTGTTCGCTTGCCGTGGGCGTAAAAATTGTCAATGCGTGCTCGCGTCCAATCTCGACCGAGCCGTTAATGAGCAACTGAATTTGTCGGTCGCCAACCGCGTTTTGCCGCATGACAAAGAACGCGGAAATGGCAACGCGGGAAATACCGGCGGGAATTGTAATGCGCGAAGGATTACCGCCGCCAACATCGAAAAAACTCGCGTCATCAAAATCGACGCTTTCAAAATCAATGACGGTTGGCACGCCGGTTGTTAGGCTTTGCAAATTGTTATGTCGCGCACTTCCTTGCAATGAACCGCCGCCAGCGCCACCGCCCGCCGCAACAATCGCCGCCGCGTCAACGGTTGGCAACCCTTGCGCATTTGGAACAACCCAAAATTCCATTTACTTTGTCACCAATAACGTAAACATAGCGAATGACATTGTTCGCGTTCCGACAGGCGACGAAAATTGCAACGCTAGTAATTCGAACTTATCGCCCGGTACAACGTCCAGCGGGCCGCTTGTCGCGTTCAAGTATTGCGTATTGGGCGTCCCGCGTTGTACCGATTGCCGCCCGTCGCCTATCGCGCCGCCGTTTTTCAGAATAAACATATTGTATTGACCGGCGGCGTTTCCGCTCCATACTTCGTGTCCAATCAATTGAACGCGCTGGATAGGCGGGTCAACGTCGGGAATAACTAACCCGGTCGTTCCGTCGTAAAAATTTAAGTCATCGTAAAACGGATTCGGAAAGCCGGTAAATGTGACGACTACGCCGGGGAATCCGTCGGGGACTGATTCGGTTGGCGCGCGTTGTACGCGACAACCCTTCCCGACTTGCGCGGACGGTCCACCGTTTGCCGCCGAAATCAACGCGGCCAATTCGTCACCGCGTATATTTTCGAGTCCTGTATTGTTGTCGGCACTCGACCAGAAAAACAGGTCACTTAATTGCACGGGTGTTGCCTCCGGTAATGGCGGCACAAATTCAACCACTCAAAAAAGAACGCCGCCAGCGAATGCCGGCGGCGATGTGCTCGCATCGGGGAAATGCGGTGGTACGGAATGCACGCCAGCATTTTACCGCGCCTTTAACTGGTGGAGCAAGTTTATTGGCCGGTGCAAATCGGCTTGCGCCTTGTGCATTGGACCCCATTGCATTTGCCCGAGACCCGCGCCGGCTTCCTTTTCGATGGTCATATAATTGACAAGGTTATAGAGCACGGTGCCGGCCCCGATAATCACCATGCCGACGCGGAGCCACGGCGGGGACGCCTTGCCCAATCCGGCGTAAATCATCATTGGCCCGAATATGAGCATATCGGCCACTCTGACCGACTGTGCCTTGATGTCACCGGCGGTCGGAACGAATACGGGCAACTGACCCAACCCCGGCGCGGTGCCGGTAGGCTCGCCCCTGGTCGGTATGGGCACGGGGCGCGACGGGAGCACCCGCCGGCCCCGCCTCAATCGCTCCTGCCGCTCCCGAATATCAACGTCGCCCATTTGCACCGCTTTCCCCTAAACAAACGTGTCGGCGCGCTCGCGCACCCATGCGATGTACTCTTTTGTTTTGGCCGGCGATGCCTGGAACCCGTAATTTTCCAAATCGGTTGGCCCCCAATTATACGCCGCCAATGCCATTTCCCACGAATTGCCGAAACGTAAATAGTTTTTCGCAAGGTACTTGGCCGCGTATGGAATCGCGATTTTTACGTTGCACCGTTCCGCGCGACTCGAAAGATGCCAACGCGGTTTCAACTGCATAATGCCTTCCTCGCCGGCACCGCCCAATGTTTCGCACGTAATGATGTCATCGCGGAAACGACTTTCGCGGTCGGCAACGGCTTCCAAAAATCTATGCGGCATTGAAAAGGCGCGCTCTTGCTGCCGGAAAAGAGGTTGCAATTCGGCACGCCACCATTCCGGCGATTGTGGCTCGCTTGGCGCGGTTTTGAAAATATCGAGAATGGGCGCGGCAAACGATTCGAGCCAACCCGGTTCATCGGTTGCCGGTGCCGGCGAATAAGGTACCGGTTCACGCAACGCGGTGCCGGTGCCGTAAATCGGTGTATACGATGCGCCGTTGCCGGTCGCCGTTTCGCGCGGTCGCAAAAGGAAAAACGCCGCCGCGCCGACGCCGGCTAACGCGAGCACAATTCCAAGGTCTGATTCTTTCAAGTCAAAATATCCCACGGGTCATCGCTGGTACCGATGACCGTATACCCTTCCGGCGTCATTTCCATCCACTCTTGCGGCACGCTCGACGGTGACAACTCTTGACGGGTCGCCGGCACCGCCGCTTGCGCGCGGCGTTGGTTCCACAAAAAGAAAACGGCGAGACCGCCGAGTGCGGCTATTAACATCGGGTTAATTTTCATATTACTACGGCATCCAAATCGGCCAATGTGGTTGCGGCGGCGATGTCAGTCAACGCGGATTGGTACGTGGCATCCGCTGCCAATAGTGCATCGTCGGCGCGTTGTCGCGCGGCTTGCGCCGCTTCCGCCGCTCGCGTGCGCTTATCGTCAACGGTCGCGGGTGCGGTGCGCCCCGCGATTTCCGCTTGCGCGGTCGCCAAATTCGCGTCGGTCACATCGGGCGCGGTGAGCGTTTGCGTTTCGCTATCGTATGTGGCGAGCGTTGGGTCGCCGCCCGCGCGGTCGATAATTTCGCGGCACGATTCCGGCGTTGTAACAATGGTGCCCATTATTGCGTTATCCTTTTGACCGTCATTACGATGGTGCCGGCAACCAAATCAGGGTCGGCGGCATTGGCCGCGCCGGGTGTAGTTTCTTGCGCTTGTAGTGTGATGAAATCCGCCGCCGTTGCTTGATACAAAAACGAGCACGCCAAACCGTCAATGTGGTTTTGCCCTTCCAACGAATTATCATTTTCGATGTTGGTGTATTGCTCTGAACCGTCAAGCACGGTGGTATCGTTCACGCGCACGCGGGCATCGACAACGGCGGCGGAATTCCCCACCGACGATGGGCCGACTTCAAAATGATAATGAATTTCGTACAACCCGGCGAGCACCAAAGTAATGTTGTCGGTGGTGCCGGCTTCATGGTCGATGATTGCCGCGTCCGTTTCAACGTCGGTGGCATCGAGCGTAATATCCCCAAAAACCGATGGCAATGTGAATGCCGTTGTGCGCCGCGCTTGCACCGCCGCGTTGTCGAGATTATTCAGCGCATCGGAAACGAACGTGCCGGCAATGTTCGAATCGTTGTCAACTTGACTCGCATCGTAATCCGATGCCGCCGCAACCACCGCGCCGGTGCGCGTGAAAACGGAATCGACCGGACCCATGCCGGCGGCGGCAATGGCCGTGGCTTCATTCGTATCCAGCGCATCGGAAACGAACGCGCCGGCCACGCCGGAATCGTTGTCCACTTGTGACGCATCGTAATCGCTCGCCGCTGCGACCACCGCACCGATGCGCGCGAATACGCTCGCCACGGGCGCACCCGCCGCCCCTTGGAATGTTGGAAGCGTACCCGCGCCATTCGAGGTTAGCACTTCCATCGCCGCGCCGGGTCCGGTGTTTGCCGCAACCCCGGCGGCATCCCATGACATTATCTCGCCGGCAACACCATCGGCAATGTCGCCGGGTACCTCGACGCTTTTTGGTCCCGCGCCTTCGGGTATGTCGGAAATGTTAAAATTGTCGGCCACGGTTACACGCTCAAATTCGCATCAATGGAATAGGTTATCGGGTCCACGCCGCTTGGCGTTGCAACGACTTGCCAAACATAAGACAGCAAATCATTCGCGGTCAAATTTGCGACCGGCGTAAAACCGATGCCGACTTTCAACACCGTGACACCGGTCGCCGCAATCGGCAACGACGTTAGCAACGGATAGAACGTAAACGGGAAACCCAAACGCCGCGCCTGAATTTCCACTTCCAACGTGTCGGCACCGATAACGGTCACATCGACGATGATATGCACGGCCCGCCAATTGACATTCGTAAACGTGCCGAATGTTGTCGTTACGGTACGCGCCGCGCTCGCGGCTACTTGGAAACCGTCGTTGCCGCGCTCGCGCTCCCACGCATCGCCCGCCGCTGTAATGAAACGCCGGTTGCGTCCCATGACCGACAACGCCGGCAACGAATCGGCGGGACTGGATTCGTCGGCATCGTCATCGGTGCGGATGCGGTCATACTCGGTACCGGTCCCACGATTGAGCGCGTACAAGCGCGCCACGGTCGGCATACGGGTATTGGTGGCTACTTCCGGTATGGCGTCGGAATCGTCGCGCAAAAGTATCGGGCCACCGCCAGGACCGCCGAGTGTGACAAACAAATTGCCGTCAACATCGGATAGAAACGGAAACCATCGACCGGGCGCGGCGGAATCGCCGTATCCGGTATCTTCCAAATAGGTAAACGAAACCGGCACCATTTGGATGCCCGCTTGCGATTGCGAATTTTTGAAAAGGTTTGGTAATGCCATTACAGTTGACCCCCGCCAATCGCGTTCGCAACTTCGAATTCAATCGGCACGCCAGTTTTCAATAACAGGTTGCCGTAAATTTCAAGTTGCACCGGTGCGGTTACGCCGTTAAGTGCTTGCGAAAATTCGGTATTGGCCGGGTCGAATTGCGAAAGTTGCAACCGGATTTCCTTGCGTTCATCGACAACGATAAAACACGGGAAAAATAGCTCTTGAAAAACCGGGTGCAACATCCGGTTGTATTCGCGCACCGGTAAATCGTTGACGAAAATATCCGACTGCAACCAACAATCACCCTCGACCACCGCGTTAACGGGCGCATCAATAACCTGATACCGGAACGAGCGAACGACGGCAACGACGTTGACCGGCACATCATACGTTAATGAGACCGGCGAAAACGTCGGTGGTACACCGCCCCAATTGATAAACTGGCATTCCGAATCCTGAAAATCGTAGGCTTGAATTGGCCTACTATCATAGGTTGAAACGACTTGATACAAAAGCGCCGGTGGTCGCGGCGAAATTTTTTGCGTTTCGATGGTGTCGATAATGCCGGTGCCGCGCGCAAGGTCGGCCACTTGCGCCGCGCCACCGGGCGCACCCGGCGGGGCGACTTTGCCTTCCAAATCGAACGCATCCAACTCGCCGCGCTCGACGCCGAGCGAGCGGGAAAGCTCGCCCAACGACGGCGGTACGTAATATTCGCCTCTTTCTTCTTCGGCCATGATTTACCCCGAGGTAAAAATTTTCTTACCTTCGAAATTTATCCAAATGTCATCATACTCGGTGCCGGCACTGAAATTGAAAAGCGTCACGTTAATACGCGAGTTTTTCACAAACAATTTTGGCGTCGGTAAAATGTAAGGCAAACGACCGTCACCAAACATCGCCGTAACGGGCACCGGTGCATTCATGATTTGGCGACCGCTGCCGGTGTCCACGATTAAAATCGTGACCAACGGAATGTCGATGGTGTTGAAAGTTTGCGCCGCACCCGCAATGTTCGAAAAGTATGCGAGTTTTTGGATAAGGAAATCGGAGTCGGCTTCAATTTGGATGAAGCCGGTACCGGTCGCGCCAACCGCTAAATCTTCGAACTGAATATTGTAAGTGTAAAAATCTTCGGCGATGACGCGCGGGCCGGCGGCTGGCAACGGTGCCATGCCCGCTTGATGAACCTGACCTAATCGTTGTAAATGTCTTGCCATTTTCGGTACTCCCATTTGGCACTGGTTTCGCGGGGTAAAGGCGCGGCCCCATTGCCGCGCCCTGGTTTCGCGTTACTGACCGCGTTGATTACTGCGACTGGCGATAGAGCACGCCATCGAGAACGACGCCAACACGCGCGTCTTGACCCGATGGTAATGCGACCGCCGCCGGCCAATTCAAACTCACCTTGAAATTTTGAGTCGGAATCAACAGAGTCGCGGGGTTGATGAAATACGGACGGCCACAGAAGTACGCCAAATCCATCGTGATTTGGTTTTCCTGGTCTGCCGCTGCCGCTTGGTTGACGGTTTGCGACACCGCAAAATTCGCTTCGACTTTCGTTTTCGGTGGAAAGCGCCCGATGGGTGCTTCTTCCAAATACGTTTTGGAACCGATGAAAAAGTTTAGCGAACCGCTTTGCGATACCGTTTCAACGTCGTTGGTGTAATTCGACGCCGCTTGCGTGGCGAGTACACCGGTTTGCGAAAGCACGGGCAAAACACCGGGCCAAAAACGCACTTCGATTGACTCAACCAAAAAATGTTTCGGTTGAGGAAGGCTTCCGGCCACTTCGATGTTGCTGTCTGCAATCGTCTTGCCGCCTTGACCTAACGGTACCTGGAAAAATGAAAGCGACGTTTGGCCGCCGCTCGCATAGACCTGATAATCGTAAAGCGTTTGGCGAATGCCCTCGTACATACCTTTACGGTTGACCGCATAACTTTGCAGTTCCGCAAGGTCAGGAATGTTACCTCTCATGATTTGGTTCTCCCGTTTATCATGATTCGATGCGCGTTTTCAGGCGCGCGAATTTTCAGTATTGTGCGCCCGCACCTTCCTGAACATAATATCCCAACTCGGAATTGGCAGACGGTACCGACTCACCGCGCGACACGCCTAAACGTGGGCTACTCACGTAATACCCAAGTTGCGGGTCATGGCCGGCCACTGGCCCCGCCGAATAATATCCTAACGGAATTTGCGGCATGAATTGCGCGGTCATTTCGCGGAAGGCCGCGTGGAACGTAACCGTCAACGCGCCGAGCGCCATCGTGTCGCCCATGCGTTTGTTCGCCATCATTCCAACCAACTGACCGAGCACCACCGCGCCGATGCCTTTGGCAACGTGCCGCAACGGACCCGTTTTGATGCCTTCGCCTAGCGGGACAAAACCCCAAAGCACATCCAAAAGCACCGCGCCACCCCCGGCGGTCGCTGCCGGTAAAACGAGCGAATTCAACATGCCTCGCATGGTGGGATTGCGCCGGAACCGACGCCGCGCCGCTGGACGCCTGCGCGCCGCTGGACGCCTTCTACGCCGCTTCGGATTCGACACGTACATACCTAGCCCGCTACGCCGCTTGCGGGCATACGGGCCAATGGGGTTGCGCCTACGCTTACGCCGCGCGGGGGTGCGGCGACGGTTGGACGCAATCATTTTCCGCGTGGCCCGCTTTTGTGCCGCCGTGCGGCGACCCTTTCGGCGGCGCGGATTGACTAGCAATATTTCAGCCATTTTTCAACGCTCCTTTACCGGTCAATAATTCCGGCATCCGAAAATTCATATCGCCCGCCGATGATATAAATTTGACTCCCGTCATGGCTCGAAGCCAAAAGCGGTCGGGATTTCTTCTTGAATTTGTGAATGTAAGATTCCTGTTTACCGTCGCGGCGCGTTGTATAGAGCACGCCATCCAACTCGCCAATCAACATCATGACCGGTGCGATTTGCAAATTGACCGCTTCCACGAATTGCGGTTCCTCGCCACGAAATTGCACGTACAATTTTGCAGCGGCTTGCACCTTGCCGCGATGCCGTTGAATTTTTCGCTTCATGAATCACCGCGTAAAACCTTGCCTAATTCGTGCGCCGATGTAAATTCTTTTGCGATGACAACGGGGCGCTTCATTTTGCCGGCAACGTATTTTGCGTTTTTCATATCGCTAAAAGTGACGGCTTTTTTATCTGGACCCCAACCAAACGCGCCCCACCATACGGTGCGCCCGGAGCGCGGGTCGATACTGGCGATAACATGGTGCAACGTGCGGCCTTTTGTACCGGGCGGAATGCCGCCGCGATAACTCGGCTTGCGCGGGTTGGTGGTGCGTCCGGTTTTGAGCACGTTGCGCGCGGTCATGAAATTGCCGCGCGCCGGATTCTTTTTCAGCGCAATCAAATCCTCGTAATCGCCGGCCATGATGCTATCGAATTCCTGTTGCGCCATGTACGTTGCCGCTTCGCGTCGAATGGTAGGCGTAAAAATTCCGTAACCGCGCCCGCTTCCGTGGTCGCGCTCGTAACCTTTCGCCGCGCTATCCATCCAATATTTCCAAAGCGTCGGTGCCTTCGAATGGTCATACACGCCGCGATTGATTTTTCGAATCAAATTTTTGACGATGCTTTGCTGTTGGTTGTAAAGCGACTCGGTATTTTCGGCGTACAAAATTAGCTCGTAAGCCTCATCCGAAATATCCGGGTTTTTTCGGCGCGGTCGCGTTGCGCGCGTCGGTCGCTTTTTTCGCGTGACGGTACCGGCGCGGCGCATCGCGGCCAATTTTTTGCGGCCTTTCGCAAGGTTGCGCAACTGTGCGGCGCTGGCTTTACGTTTGGGCATCGGCTTCCACCACCGCCCGCAACGCATCCGTTTGCGATTGCGCGGTATCCTCAACCGTTTGCCACTCGGCGTCGGTCGGGTCGCGGTTTTCTGCAATGAGCGTTTTAATCAACGCCAAATGCCCGCGCCATTTCGCCATCAATGCGGGCGCGTGCTCGACGGCAAACATAAAGCCGTCGAATATTTTAAGTAAAAGCAAAACGGTTGCTTGCGTCATACCGTGCCCCTTGTGCGTTTACCTTTAATAATTCGCTCTGCAACTCGCCCAACAACCGGCGCACAATGCCGGTCGCAACGGACACGGCGGCGGTGTCGGGATTTGCGCGTGCCGTTTTCAACGCGGCGTTGGCTTCCTCGCGTAAATCCAAAAAGATTTTCACCACTTTTGGGTCATGGCACCGGATGGCTTCGCCGGCTTTGCATTTCGGTTGCTGCGCGTAGGCGACCGCCGGCGCGAAAGCGATGTTGACTTCATTCGCCAATTTGAAAACGGTTTGCTCCGGTGTCAACGCATCCTTTTCGGCTTGCGTTAAACCGATGCCGCAACCGGCGAGAAAAGCGGCGGCGAAAAATACGAGATTTTTCATGCTTTGTTTTTCCGCCATCCAACCAACACGGCTTGACCAACCATCGCCAACAACGTCGGCGCGCTGGTGGTGATAAAGCTAACGCCTTCCGCGCTAACCCAACCCTGGTACCCGAGCACGCCGGCACCCGCGACAATGAGCGGCAACCATGCTTTATCCCATCGTGTAATTCCGTTATTCATTTTCAAACCTCCGAAAAATGGTGGTGGCAACCCTCAATCTTCCGGTTCATCTTCGCCGTAAGCGGATTCTATTCGCTCGCTGGTATGGTCATCGTACAATTCGGTATCCTCCCAATTGATGTCAACGCCGGTCACATTCCAACCGTCGTTCAATTGGTCGCGTACCGATTCGGCAATTTGGTCGTATTCTTCTTTGACCGTATCGTAAGACAAAACCCCGCCGTCATCCGTAATGAAGAAAATTGGATACGAACCAACCGACGTATATTTGCCGTGCGCAATCGCTTCATCCAAATCGGCAACGGTTTTAATTTCCATTTTATCGACGCTTCCGCATTGCCCAAAAAACAACCAACGCGGCACCGGCCATCAACCAATTGCGCGTGGCGTCACAGAAAAAACAATCCGGTTCCGGTGCGATAACCGCTTCGGCTTCGAACGGTGCCGGAAACATCGTTTGCATTTGGGCGTCCGGTATCGTGTTGGCGCTTACGTCAACCACCGGCGCTGCCGGGTAAAACATCGTTGGTACTTGTCCGATTTGCATGGCTCAAAATCCCCGTTTCTTTTCCATGAAAAAGTAAAGCAACAATGCGCCGATGCCGGCGACCGCGATACCGGTGCCGATATTTCCGAATAGCGCATCGAAGGGTCCGGGGTCGCCTTTTTCCTCAATCAACGCGCCGGCTTGCGTGGGCGATACGCCGCCGGCAATCAAATTTTCAACGGCGGTCAATTTGCGGTCAACGATATTGCCTTTGACAATCCACGAACCGAGCCACGCGATTGCGCCGGCGACCAATCCGATTGCGAGAACCGGAAGAAAACCAAGCTGACCCAATTCTTGCTTGGCGTGATTGAGTCCTTCCAAACCAAACCAACCGGTAACGGTTTCGTACACGCCGCCTTTGACTTGGTTGGTGATGCGCTCAACATCAGAAATTTTTGTGGCAATATTTTCGCCTTCATTCATTACGTCGTTGTATTCGGCATTCAATGCGGGGTTGCTCGCCGCCGCTTGCCGCTTGGCGCGTAACCGCTGCCATAACGTGTACGCTTCATCCGCTTTGCTTTTGAACCGTTCAACTTCCGCCCAAAAAGTGCGTTCGTCCGTATCCATTACAGTATCCGGCGGGTCAACGATGCCCGCGCCGGTGCCCACGATTGCGCTAAGATTCATCGGAGCATTCTCACCACAAAGAACGCGCCCAAACCGAGCGCCGCCCACATCAACACGTTGCCGCCCATTTTGAATTGGTCGATAATGCCGCGCGTTTCCGGCGGCAAATCATGGACAACGCGAATTTGCGGCGCGGTCAAACCGGGGTCGATGGGGTCCAACCCTTGTTGCGCGCGTTCCATGTTCAAATCCATCAAATCTTTTTGCGCGTCATAAGCGAGGTACGCCGGCACCGCCTCTTTCGCAAAATCCAAAATGTCGGAATACCATGCGCCGTTTTCATCGGCGGTTGTCGGCGTTGTCGATACCGACGCTTCCCACCAATCGCCTTGCCCCAACTGACCGAGACCACCGGCACCGTACCCGGCATGGTTGGCAGGGTCATGCCAGCGCCCACGATAGCCGGCGCTTTTGTAATAATTCGACGGGTAAAACATATCCCACGCTTCGCCCAATTGATTGAGCGCACCCGCCGCCGGTGCTTCGCGCCCGCCCATGCGTTGCATGACGGCGGCGTGCATTTCGGGATGAAATTTTCGAAGCCACGAAACGAATTTCATTGTGGCGCGCGTTTTCCGCTCTTGATTTCGACCGTTCATTTTTTACCTCGCCGTTTTCGCTTGCCGCCTTTTTTGCCGCCCACCAATACAACGGCACCGATGCCGGCAGCGGCAAGCAATATCAATGCCCACGGGGTTTCCCCGTCGCCGTCTTGCGTAATCGTCACATCGCGCGCTTGCGGTGCCATCGTCATATCGGGCGGCGGCATCGCTGGAAACCCACCGCCGCCACTCGGCGCGTATGTCATCGAAGCCGGCGGCGGTATCGCCGCCGCGCTTGCTGCCGCGTCTGCCGCCGCTTGCTCCGCTGCAAAGCGGTCGGCATCCACGCGCGCCGCTTCGCCGGCACGCCGCGCCAAGTCAATTTCCTGGGTCGCGCGTTCGCGCTCCGACATTTGCCGGCGTAATTCTTCGATTTCGGTCGCGCGTTTTCTTTCCTCGAATTCGCGTTCGGCATCCACCGCCGATTGTTGCGCGCTCAAAATGTCGCGCAATTGCGCTTCGGTGATACCGGTCGGAATCGAGCCGGTCACGGGACCGGGTGCCGAAACGGGAGAGGCGGCGACCGTCGCGCCGGGACTGGCTTGTTGCTGTGCCAAAACCGGCGAGATTTGCGGCGATACGGCGGTGGTCACGGCGGTCGGTACCGTTGTCGTTGTCACCGGCGCATAGGTGTATGTGGTCGTTGGTGGCGGTGCAAAAACAGGCGCGCGATAGCACCAGACGTAAGGTTGCCCGGTGCCAAGTTTTCCGCTCGATTCTTCCGACGTTCCGGGCGGGCAATTCGCGCGCCCGCCTTTCGATGACGAAATAATACGGAACCGGTCGCCTTGTTGACCTAAAGCACCCAACTGGTACACGGCTTATTTTCGCTTCCTCAAAAAGAACGCGAGACCGACGCCGGCCCCGATGATTGCAATTGGAATCCACGGTATATCGGTCATCGACGCGGCACCGATTCGCACCGGCGAATATTGACCGCCGGCTTGCAAGTAACTCGACGTAATCGGTTGCCCGGTCGCCGGGTCGATGGGCACGTATTGCCCCGTCGCCGGGTCCATCGTGTACGGTTGATAAGGCGAGATACCTTCTTGGTTGGTCGGAAAACCCGGCGCGGCTTGCGAACCGTAAGGGGTAATCGCTTGGTCGGCGCTAATTCCGCCGGGCATAAATTGCATGGGGTTGGCATCGACCATTGCGCCCGGTGAACTTTGAATCATCGACATGACCGGTGAGATTTGCGGCGATATGCTGGTGACAACGGCGGTGGATACCGTAGTCAATGCGGATGGTTGGCGCGGTACCGATTTGCTTTCCTCGCGGCTTCCGGGCATCCCGGCGGATTGGTCGGTATCGGCGGTGGAATCGCCGGCATCGTCTTGCGATGATTTATACATTTCGTAAGCGGTCATCGCCGCCGCCGCGTATTGGCCTAAGTTTTGACCGGTGTCGAATGCCGGCATCCATGACAGCATCGCCAAATCGTCAACGGGTCGTTGGTTAAAATTCATATCTTTTGCACCATGCTTTCGCGGATACCGGGCGGGTACCAACCAATATATGCCCCGTCAACGGACGTTTCCAGAGGCACCCATCGGTTGCCGATTCGGGTCTCGGTAAAAACGTGCGACAATTCGCCGGGGCGAAAACCTACGGCAATAAAGCGCGTCGGATGGGATATACTTTCCAGAAGCGAACTCACAAGCACGGCCATATCATCGCAATCGCCTTGGCCTAGTTCCAACGTGCGCGCCGGGGTCGCCACGGTTTCGATGCCGCGAATATCACGCACAAAACGGATGTTATTACGGACCCAATCCCAAACGGCTTCGACTTCGCCGGGAAAATCTTTCGGCGCTACGCCTTTGACGATTTCGAGCGCCTTATTGCGCGCTATCATGTTGGGGTCGCGGATGCCGGCGCGCACGGCATCGCGCATGTATCTAAGTGTTTGGCGTATCCCCGCCGGCCCCGCCGGAATCGACGCTAACGTGCCCCGCGTTGTCGGTGTCTGGAATTGCATTGGATTGGCCGGCTGGAATTACCTCACCGGTAATACCATTCTCGCTCGCGTCATCGGGTGCCGTCAATTCCAAAATGGCTTCGCGTAATTGTTCGAACCAACCGCGATAGTTTTGAACCTCGCCATTGAGCGAAATCAATTGGTCGATGGCATTTTCTTGACCGACAAAAGCGAGCACTCTTTCCTCGCCAGCTTGGTCGAGCAATAATTCGGCGTACAATTCCGGGTCTTTATTCGCCGCCGCTTGGCGCAACAAAAATTGCAACTGTTGTTTCAGCACTATTTTTTGGATGCCCATTTCATACTCCCGTTTTGCGTCGGCATCCGCTTGCGGGTCGCCGGTCGGTTGCGGTGGTGCCATCGGATTTGGTGCCGTTTCCGGCGCGGGTAAACCGGGCACGCTTTGACCCGGCAAATTTGCCTTCGCCATTTCCGCCATCGGACCACCAAACATTTCGAGCGCCTTCACTAAAATATCACTCGAATTGGTCTCGCCATCTTTCGGTGATAAATCTTTTGCCAATGTGATGCCTTGCACAAACATATCGACGGCGCTTTTCGATTCGTCTTTCGGTTCCGACATGCTTTTCAGCGCGGCCACCGATTGAATCATGGATTGTTGCATCGCTACCGGGTCGATTGCCGGCGTTTGATTTTGGTTGCCTTTGAACGCTTCCGCAAAAGCGGCCATTGTCGTTTGAAACATTGCCATCATATTTTGATTGCTCGATTGCATGATGGTAATTAGTTCCATGTTTGAATTGCCCGCCGCTTGCGCCGGGTCCGGTTCCTTTTTTGCCTCAACCGAAAACGGCGCGTTTTTCACGATGCGCGCACCGTCGCGGATATGCACGCGATAATCACCGGTGCCGTAATTGTCGCGGCATCGTTCCATAATTTCGCCGCCCGTCATTTCGTCGGGATTCGTGCGAAACAAAAACGACAGGTTTTTACCCTCGCCTTGCCGATAGATATTTACGACCGTGCCTTGCGCGCCGGCAAATTCGGCAACCATTCCCTCAAGCGCGTCGAGCGCCTGTATATCGTCATCGGACTCGTAAATGGTGGTAACGCCATCGTCATCGGATGCCGCGTTTTCTTCGGTCACGGTGGTTGTTTTGCGGGTCGCCATAACAAAATCCTCTTGTGCTCACCTTGTAACTTGTTGTTGGTCTCTTGTGCTCTTGTTATCTATACCTTATATGCGGGACAAGAAAAACCCCGCCGGAGCGGGGTCAATTTGGGGTGCCCGTAAGGGGCGGGATTTTGTTGTTGTCAGTCAGTCAGATTCCCGTGTGACCCGTCATCGAACTCACCGCAAGCGGGGGTGCCGGCGGTCACGGGTGGGCGGATAGGGGCCACAGCAACGCCCGTGGGCGCTCCTGGTGCCGCTCCTGGGGTGAGCACCTTGCCCGGTGCCGGGGCCATGACCGGGAAGCACGTTGGCGGGTATCGCCAACATTGCCCCTCGGTTTGGCCTTCGGCGTGGCCGAAAAAGATGCACACACCACACGTTGCGTTGGAAAGGTCGGTCATTTGCTGACCTTTTTCGTGACCTTCTTTTTCGCCAACGCTTTGGCGGCGGTGCTAGCCTTCGGCTTTTCGGCCTTCGGCTTCGGCAACGCCGCCGTCACTTGCGCCTTGATAGCAAGCATCGGGTCCGTATCGCTCGCATCTTCCATCAACGGGGTTGCCGTGTACTCGTAACCTATCGGCGTTTCCGTTTTCTTGATATTGAGCACGAAACCAAAGTTGACGGCTTGCACGTTTTCGCCGCCCAAAAGACCGGCAAGCATTTGCGCGGCCACATCGGGCATGATTAAAACGCCGCTCCGGTATTCGTCGCCCTCACCCATGTTGCCGGCAAACGCGGCAAACGAGCCTTTGAAACGAATGTATTGCGAAATGTCACCGGATGGCAACGTGTTTTCGCCTTCCTCAAATTTGTCGGCGCGTCCGTACACCGTGAGAACCGGGCGAAGTAAACCGATAGCGTCATCGCCATCGAAAGGGGCCAACTTTTTGCCGTGGCAATTTTTGACCGTGATTTTTTTCAACAATTGCATATCGTCAAACTCCAAAAATGTTTGCGCCGGCCTTCCGTAACCTTTGCAAAACGGTGGTGAAAAGCGCGCGAATTTTCGCACGCAAATTTGGCACCGCTTCCGGTGGTGCCGAATAAGTGAAGCGCCGCATTACATCGTAAACGAGTGCCGTTGAATTATCAACGAAACCCGCTCGCTTTATAACGCGGCGCTGGTGCGCGTTGCCGCTCACAGTTGAGAATCCCCGCTCTTGAAACCGGGCCGCATTTTCGTAATCAATAATTCGGCTTCGGCAATGGCATCGGTACAACGCGAAAGCATCGAGCTAACGGCGTTGCCCAAATCCGGGTCATCTATACAAGTGCGCAAAATCGAGCGCGTGTAAAGCAACTCGATTCGCGCACGCTCGACAACGCGCAACACTTCCTCTTTATTATGATTCGTCATCGTCAATTTCCTCATCGGTAAAATACTCGGCAAGGTCCACGTTTCGGAACGCCTTTTCGAGCACATTCATTTTCACCGCTTTTTCTTGCGCGATTTTGATGTGCCTTTCGGCTTCCTTCAAATGGTAGACCACCGTGCTATCCCGGCGCTTCTGAAAATCGGGTTGCGGTTCACCGTGCGCGGTGCGCCGCTTCCATCTCAGTTCGCCGCGCCTGCCGCTCGCTTCCACCCAACCCGTGCGCCGCAATATCGTCATCGCGGGCGAAACGCTCTTGCGTTTGATGTTCGCCTTTTCCGCGATGGTTTCCTCGCTCATAACTTCGTGCGATAAAAGCACGGCGAAAATGCGCACGCCCATCGCGCCCGCATCCACCACCGCTTGCGGCATGTTTGTTATGTCATTATTTGGCATCGTCAATTTCCCTCTTTTTTCTGTTGCGTTCTAACATCGTCACTTTTCGGGGCACGTACCGCGCGATAGTTTTGTCCCCGCTTTTCTTGTCCACGAAACCGCCCACTTTATATGTCGGCACATCCGGCACATAGGTAACGGTCTCGCCCCGCGCAACTCGCTCGATTTCCATAGCCGTAAGTCTAACGCCTTTCGACGCCACCTTGTAACGAACCCAATTCCCATGTTTATCCCGTGGGCGGTCATCGTCACAGTATCGGAAAGCGTACAACTTTTTGCCGCCGATTCCGGCCCGCGTAAATCGCCCCTCGATTTCCCATTGCCCCAACTCGCCGCCCAATTCCACCGCCGTTTTGCCGGCGGCAATCGAGTCGGTATCGCAATAGAGCACATCGGAGCACCCGCAAATGGCACGCCAAAGATAGGCGCGCACAAAGCCGGTAATCGAAGCGGCGGTTGCAATGTTATAAAATCGCCACCGTTTATCGGGTATCGAACTTTGGCCCAAAACATGCTTGCCGAAAAATCCGGCGAATTCCCATGCTCGCCCGTCAACGTCTTGCCAGTCATCGTAATTGGTCGGGTGCAACCAACCGATTTTATCCACCGGGAAAAGTTGGTAATCTTTGAAGCGAAAAGGCGCGATGGCAAAACGGCCATAACTTGCATTGAGCGCGAGCTTCGCCAAAAGGTCGCCGGCCTTATCGCCCGCCGCTTTTGCGGCCTTCCTTTCCGCGTACAAATTGAGCACAAATTTTCGGAAATTTGTTGTGGTGTCGAAAACGTGCGATTGCGTGACCACCAAATTTTCGACCGCTTTGGTCTCGATGCCGGCAAGCAACTCCCAACCCGTCACGCAATAGTCGCGCGGCTTGTCATCGGTCGGAAAAATCAGCGCGCCATCTTCCTCGACTCCGGTCGGGTCTTTCCAGGGAAAGGCACCGCGCGCCACGCATGACACGTTGAAAAAACCGGTCTCGATTTGCGTGCGCGTTAGACCATCGCGGGCATCGCCTTCGGACACTTCGGCGGTGTGCGAATACGGGTGCTCGTGCAACATGGCGAAAGGATAAGCGGAGTTAATATCGACCACCGAAAACGGTCGCTCAATGATGCCGGTTTTGAAACACTCGACGCGACCACCGAAATAATACGGGTGATAATCATCATAAAATTTTCGCGTGTTGTGGCGCGGCAACGGCTTATCGTTCATCCGGTTCAACTCGCGCATCGACCCGCCGGCTTGCGTTAAGTTGGAACCAAAACGCTCGCGGTATTTGATGACGATTTCGTAAAGGTTCCGCACATCGCTTTCGAGATAGTCAATGATGGTTTTCCAATTTTCCGGCTTGCGTCTTTCGGTATGCTCGTGGATGGAATAATCTTGCTCTTGCTTTTGGTACATGGCGAGCGGCACCGGTAAGATATTCCACGAGTCGCGGAATTCGCAAATGCCAATTTTGAAACGCGCGATGCGCCCCGCGATGACCATAACCTCATCGTAATCTTCCATGTAATTTTTGAGGTAATGAAAATCGAATCGCCCGCCGTTGTGCGCGTAGCAAACGAATTCCTTATCGCGGATAAACTCGACAAAAGCATCGGTGGTTTCGAAGTGATAAAACGAGCGGGCGCTATCCATGATAGCGTTATCCCAAAATCCCCAAACGAAAGGCATCGGCAAAAGATTGTTTGCCGCGCGCTCTTTCGAAAAGGGGTCGGTTTCGCAATCGCATGTTGCGATGGGTTTGACCCAACCCATTTACCCGCCACCATAACGCGAGCGGCAAAGCCGGCATTGTGGTTGATTGCGAATCGAGTGCCCCGGCGCATCGTTCAACATGCCGAATTCGCTCGCCCGTTTCCAGTTGCCGCAACACGTACAACGGAATTGCGCACCGTGTAAAATGAGCGTGCGGCTACCGGGCGCTACCGGGTGCTCAAGATGGTCGCGTGATTTGAACTCTTTTCGTTGTCCCATCGTCATTACCTTGTGCCGATTGTCGGATATTGTTTTTCGATAGTTGCGATGTGCTGGTCGGTCATCGCAATCAAGCAACCGCGCGGGTCTTTCGTAAATTCTTCCAATGTCCAACGCGGTACCGCCGGGTGCTCCGGGTCGCCTTGCACCGCGACGAAAACCGCGCGCATCATATCGGACCCCATTGTTTTAATGTGAATAGCAGCGGTGCGCGAAGTGCAACCCCATACCATTGCAATTTCCTTGACGCTCAACCCGTGCATCATATCGCGCAACATGCAAAGGTCTCGGTAATCATCGCGGAGCGACTTCGGCAATTCGAATTGGTCGAGTGTAGTTTTATTGGTCATCGTCTTTTACCTCGTTGTTTTTTCTCGCGTGCTTTTTTCCGTTTATCTTCCGCCTTGACGCTACGGCGGAAAGCCGTCGCCGCTCGCTTACGCTCTTTTGTTTGCGCTCGCTTCGCGGAATCTTTTGACCGGCGGTAATCGGCAAGGTCTTTCGCCGCCGGCATCGTGAACGCTTGTATCCCGATTAGAAACGATGCCCATCGAGGGTATTGTTTTTGTAAATTATCAATTTCATCTTCCAACGCTTTAGCGGAAAACGTGCGCCCAAACATCGGGGATTTTGCCGCCATGAATTGAAACCGGTCGCCGCCGGTCGCCGCCACCAACGCACGCACCGCCCCGCGCGGGTCATCGGCAACGTCTGCCGGTGTCAAACCAACATCCTCCCATCGCGTCGGCGTGCGTTTGATTTCGCGCTCGATAATTTCCACGCGGTCTTTTAGGATTCGGATTTCGGCGCGTTCATCGGGGCGCGCGACCGGCACGAAAGCAACCACCAATTCATCCGGCGTTTTCAAATCGCCGTGCGATGCCTCTTGCACGCGCTCCAAATTTTCCGGCTTGCGCCCGCGATATTCTTGATACGGTTGCGCCGACAATTTTTGCACGGCTTTGAATGTGCGCGTGATGTGCGCTTTTTGTTGCGGGGTCAGTTGGTTGATGTCGCGCAAATTGAAACCATCGCCGGCTTCGAAACCGCGTGCGATTTTTCCGGTGCGGCGCACATCGGTCAACGTGCCGGTGCGCGTGTTGTACTCGGTTTCCTTACCGATAGCATAGCCGGCGTTTTTCAGGTCTCGAATGGCAGCGGTTTTGGATACGCCGGGGGTGACGGTCAAATCATCGGTGCGCGTCGAGTCAACGAAACCGTGACGCAACGTGCGCACCATATGCTTGTATAAGGCATCCGGCTTGCGTGCCATCCGTACCAACTCGATGACGGACCACCGGGCGGTGGTCGGGACCATGACCGGGCACCCCAGGCTCGGTCGAGCCTTCATTGTACTCTTGCGCCGTGGTACCCTCAAACCGGGCAAGCCCACATCGTCAAACCATTGTGCCGGCCACCGTGCCGGCACCTTTTTCCCCAGGTTATCCACAGGATAAGGGGTACCGTAATTCGAATTTCGGTACGTTGACGGCGGGGCCAATGTGTGTTGTTGACAGCACCGCTCGACGGGCGCACGCTTGCATTTCGGCAACTTTTCAAGGGGTTGAAAATGGCAATGAAACAATGTCCGGTTTGCCGGATGGAACAATCGAGCGAAAACCAAAATTGCGCCGCGTGCAATGCGGTATTCGATGACTCGCCACTCGGCGCAACGCCGGCAACGGAACCGGAACCGGAAACGGAAACCGACGAAGAAACCGAGACCGAATAATGGCGGTGCTCATTTGCCGCGCGTGCGGTGCGGAATCACGGTACTGGCAACCCGGTATCGTGTGCCCGCATTGCGGCGCGGCGTCATTCAATCGTTTAACGGAAGCGAGAGTGTGCGCCGAATTGGGCGCGCTGGAATATTTGTTTAGTGGCAAAGAAAACGAACGGACACCGGCGACCACCAAACGCCAGTTGGAACTTTTCGGGCGGAAATGATGACGGCGATGCGATACTAAATTTCAGTTGCCCGGAAGCGGCCCGACTTGATTGTTTGCGTTGGTACCAAATAATTTACCCGCCCAATTCGTTGATAGGCGACGGCGGCGATTGCGATTGGCCGGGACCGGATTACGAAACCGTTGAACGCTCACCGCAAGATGACCGGCACCGGATAAACGGGCCGCAAAATTCAGATGATGAAAACCCCAACTGGTAAAGAAATGACAATCGGCGGCATTGGAATTGGTGTTATTGTGGCGGGCATCATTGGCGCGTTTCAATTGCAAGACCGCGCCGATGAACGATATGTTGGGCAAGAGTATTACGCCGCGCAATCGCAAACCAAACAAGTCCAAAGCATCAACGTGCAAATCGTGCAAATCGAAATTCAGTTGGAAATTATCGAGCAACGAAAAATGTCACGCGAAGGTGACGCCACTCGACACGCGCGATTGTTGCAACAGTTGATTGATTTGGAAAAGGCAAAAGCGGAGTTACTTCGAAAATGAAATTTTTTGGGGATGACGATTGTTGGGGGTTTCATGCCGACGATGGGCACTTGCACCATATCGACCACGGCATCGTGAATGTTAACCCTAACGGTTTGCCCCTTGCGTGCGTGGCCGTTGTTTCGATTCAACGATACCGGCAAGGTAACAGTAACCCTATTGCATCGGTCACGGCATGGGGCGGTGGCGCGTGAAACACGAAGCGGAAAATATAGGTGAACGCTTTTGGCGCGGTGTTTGGGTTGCGTTACCGTGGGGCATTCTCGGTTGGATTCTTTTGCTGGCGGTACTCGCCTACCTCAATTTGATATGAAAATTTTAGAACTGCACCGCGTCACCACAAACGACCAAGGCACATTCGGCGTATTGCTCGACGGCTACAAACTCCCGTTGTGTTTAACGGTAGAAGATGCTTGGCGCGATAATCAAGCGTGGCATTCGTGTATCCCCGCCGGCACTTATTTTTGCGAACCGTATGCGAGCGGAAAATTCGGCAATGTTTGGGAAGTCATGGAAGTGCCTGACCGCACCGAAATACTTTGGCACGTTGGTAATACGATTGCAGACACGCAAGGTTGTATCTTGCCAGGATTAAAATTTGGTATGCTAAACGAGTTACGCGCCGTGCTCGATTCAAAAGACGCATTGCGCGGCATGAAAACTTACATCGGTTTTACTGATTCGTTTGTTGTGATTATCGAAAATCATTTTGAAAAAACACTTGACGCAATCGTTGCAATTTGAGATAATTCTTTTGC
>Ga0255058_10000577_pt1 | contig 21617 bp, 18 predicted proteins | sample Cases_109_9_MG_FD_188637 | JGI IMG/M metagenome (GOLD analysis project Ga0255058, IMG submission 188637) | Seawater microbial communities from Amundsen Gulf, Northwest Territories, Canada - Cases_109_9 | ecosystem: Environmental > Aquatic > Marine > Gulf | place: Canada: Northwest Territories... | reverse complement strand
CAGAATGATATTCTCAAAGAATTCACCGCGCAGAAGGAATACGTTTTCCCCCTCGAGCCTTCCATGCGCCTTGTGGTAGACACCATTCTCTTCGGGGCCGGGTGTCTCCCGCGGTGGCATCCGGTCAGCATTAGCGGGTATCACATCCGGGAGGCAGGTTCGACGGCGATCCAGGAACTGGCATTTACCTTGGCCGACGGCATGGCATATGTCGAAGCAACCACGGAGGCGGGGCTCGACGTGGATGCCTTTGCTCCTCGCCTTTCCTTTTTCTTTAACGTCCACAATGATTTCTTTGAAGAAATTGCTAAATTTCGTGCAGCGAGGCGCATTTGGGCCAGGCTAATGCGAGAGCGGTACGGCGCCAAGGATCCGCGCTCCTGGCTGCTTCGAACCCATGCACAGACGGCGGGATGCGCCCTGACCGCCCAGCAACCCTATAATAACGTCGTGCGGGTTGCTATTCAGGCCCTGGCCGCGGTTCTGGGTGGAGCGCAGTCGCTCCATACCAATGCATTGGATGAATCGCTGGCGCTTCCGACGGAAAAGGCAGCCACGATCGCTCTGCGGACCCAGCAGATCATCGCGCACGAAACCGGCGTAACTCAAACCATCGACCCCGTGGGAGGGTCTTATTTTGTCGAGACCCTGACTCGGGAGATGGAGGAATCGGCCTGGGACTACATTCAAAAGATCGACAAGTTGGGGGGGATGGTTCGGGCGATTGAGAAGGGTTTCCCGCAGCAGGAGATTGCGGACGCCTCCTACCGCTACCAGCAGGGGGTCGAGGCAGGGGAGCAGGTGGTGGTTGGGGTAAACCGATTCGTCGCCGAGGCGGACGGGCCGATCCCGCTACTCCAGATCGACCCGGACGAGGCAGCCCATTGGCAGGTAGAAAAGATTCACCATTTGAAAAAACAGAGGGACAACGGGCGGGTCGAGCAAACGTTAGATGCGCTCCGAAGGGCAAGTGATAGGAGCGATCCTTGGGGTCGAAACCTTCTTATGCCGAATATCCTGGATGCGGTCCGGGCCTACGCGACCTTAGGAGAGATCATGGGGGTCTTCCGGGAAGCATGGGGGGAATACGTTGAGCCGGCCATCCTTTGATCCCGTCGGCGACTGCGGTATCATTGACACTACGTTCTTCGGCGGAGATGGGTTTCATGAGAACGGTCAAGGGAGCCAAGGTGACACTATGAGCAAGACATACGGGGTCCGGTTCGATCTCTGGGTGGCCGGGAGACTTGAGCCCCAATTGATCCTTTTCGAACAGGAAGATCGGCCTACCGAAACAGAAATTGTCGGTTGTGTTCGCGACAGGGCCAAGAGCATGGGGGGCACACTTTTCGGAAGCGAGTCAAAGGAGCCAGAGCTACAGGTAGAGTATCGCTCAGGGGTAGCAAATGACCAGGAATTCTGGGGGGGTGATCCAGGGTTTGGGGCGCTTTGTCAAGAGGTGAAGTACGAAACGCGTGAGGACAATGATGGGTGAGGAGCGGAAGACTCGTGTGTTGGTTGCGAAGCCGGGGCTTGATGGCCATGACCGCGGGGCCAAGGTGATCGCTCGGGCCTTTCGAGACGCCGGGTTCGAAGTAATCTATACCGGGCTTCGGCAGACACCGGAAATGATTGTGAGTGCCGCGATCCAGGAGGACGTCGATGCCATCGGTCTTTCCTGCCTTTCGGGAGCCCATATGTACCTGTTCCCGCACGTCGTAAAGCTTCTTCGGGAGCGTGGGGTGGACGACGTGTTGGTGTTCGGCGGTGGAACGATTCCGGACGACGATATCCCCAAGTTGAAGGAGGCAGGGATCACTGAAATCTTTACCCCAGGGACTCCAACGTCGGTCGCTATTGACTTCGTCCGGAACCATGTGGGGCGCAGAAAGAGATGAGGCATGAGCCTCCTCTCGGCTCGCCATCATGAAACCTCGTGAAATGGCTTTTTAGAGGGGTTTATGAATATAATGCGAACCATGAAGGATATAATTGTATCTACTTGAAATATATGAGAATGGATATGCGCGAGCTATCTGCACATTGGGAACCGTGAGCAGCGCATGAGGATGAAAAGTGGAGATCGTTGAGAGGGTGCGGCAAGGGGATGTTCGGGCGATGGCCCGCCTGATGTCGCTGATCGAGAATTATTCGCCAGACGCAACACTGGCTTTGAAACAGCTCTATCCCTTCACAGGCCAGGGGTTGATCGTGGGGATCACCGGTCCTCCGGGCTGTGGCAAGAGTACCCTCACCGATCAGCTCACCCAGGAGTTCCGGCGGGGTGGGAAGACCGTAGGGATTGTCGCCGTAGACCCCACCAGCCCGTTTACAGGGGGAGCGATCCTGGCTGATCGCATCCGGATGCAGCAACACAGTCTGGACGCGGGGGTCTTCATCAGGAGTATGGCCACCCGAGGGCACCTCGGAGGCCTGGCCAAGGCCACCTACGATGTGGTGAATGTGCTGGATGCGGCGGGAAAGGAGATCATTCTTGTTGAAACAGTAGGCGTGGGACAGGATGAAGTCGAGGTGGTGAAGACGGCACATCTCTCCATTGTTGTGTCTGTTCCGGGTCTTGGAGATGATATTCAGGCCATCAAAGCTGGAGTCTTGGAGATTGCGGATATCTTCGTCGTCAACAAGGCAGACCGTGAAGGTGCGAATAAGACCGTGACAGAGCTCCAAGCCATGCTGGCTCTCGGCCCGGAGCGCTCAGAAGGAAACCCTCCCATATTCGAGACAGTGGCTCCCCAGGGGCAGGGAATCGCGGAACTGGCCCAGGGAATTCTCGCCCGTCAGGCACATCTAGATCGAGAAGGGTTTCGGCAGACGCGTCAGCGAGAACGGAGTCGGGCTCTCTTTCTGGAGCTCTTCCAGGAGCGGGTGACCCGGCGCCTCCTGGAGCAGGCTATCGCCAATGGAAGCCTCGAGGAAACGATCGAGCGGATTGCAGATCGTGATCTCGATCCCTATTCGGCAGTGGAAGAGCTTCTTGGGAAGGCGGGTCTCTGACCCATGTCCAGGGGTATCACCCAGTCCGCAACAGTCCTTTCTGCTGCTCCCGGAGCATATCGATTCCCAGGCAAATCTTATGTTTTCAGCGGAAGGGTGTGCCGATGAGGGTGCTTGCCTCAGGGGCAGGCTTGTGTCGTTGGATACACCCCGACGACTTTCGGGAGTGGGTGCGGGTTCATAAGAGTCGGGAGCCGGTGGAAAAATTGGTGACGGAGCACGAGGCCGTCTCCCGATGTGTCGCGGACGGGGACTATGTCGCCTACGATTTTTCCTCCCTTACCCGAGGTCCCCAGGCCCTCGTTCGGGAAATCATCCGGCAACACAAGCGGAACCTCTGGATCTGCGCCGAGTTTACTCTGCACGATTCGTCCCTGCTGGTTGGGGCTGGGTGCGTCGACCGCATCGACGTGGGATTCTTGGGATATGGCAATTACATCGGACGGGCCGTGGTGGAAGGGAGGGTCCAGGTGTTTGAGTGGACCAACGGGGCTTTGGCCTTTCGGATGCTCGCCGGAGCCAGAGGTGTCCCCTTCATGCCGATGCGGAACCTCTTGGGAACAGACACATTCCTCCAATCGGGGGCGAAGGTGGTGGAAGATCCTTTTGGCGGCGATGCCATCTGCCTGGTCCCGGCGATGAACCCAGATGTCTTTCTCGTCCATGTCCATCAAGCGGATGTGTACGGAAACGCCCGGATCTTCGGAACCAACCTCTTTGCCTTGGAGGGAGCCATGGCCTCGAAAAAGGTCATCGTTTCTGCCGAGGAGATTATTGAGCCCCTCGAGTTCCGGAAAGAGCCGGCGAAGACGACCATTCCATACTTTCTTGTGAGCGCTGTCGTTCACCTCCCGTTTGGGGCGTACCCAGGCGGGGTTCCCGGCAGGTACGAGCTGGACGTCGAGCATGTCCAACAGTTGAACGGGATCGAGACCGAGGAACACATGCAAGCGTACCTTGATTCGTGTGTGTATAGCGTCCGGAATCACGCCGAGTTTTTGGGCCGAAGGGTAGGATGGAAACGCCTGGCTGGCGTGGCCCGCCGGGCATTGATTAAAGAAGGATATGGATAGCCCACGGCTGGGCAGGCCCGGGGGGTGACCCTGTAGGGAGAAGATGGATAACGTTGCTGGATTCACCGATACGGAGCTCATGATCTGCGCAGCCGCGCGCGTGCTCGAAGACCGAAAGACGGTATTTGTCGGGTGGGGGATTCCTCAGGTGGTTGCTCTGTTAGCCGAGAAGCTCTATGCGCCAAATTTGGTCCAGGTCTTCGAGTTTGGGGCGATCGGCCCTCAGTCTTTGACCCCCTTTGTCCGAGGGACCATGGGGGGGCCATCCAACATATACCGGTCTCTCCAATGGACCAACATGAACTGGGCCTTCTCGTATGCCGCAACGGGATACCTGGATTACGGAATGATCGGCGCCATCCAAGTGGATGCATACGGCAATGTGAATTCGACCCTCTTGGGCGGAACCTACGATCGGCCCGGACGACGGTTCCCTGGAAGCGGAGGGGGAAACGAAGTTGCCTCCCTCTGCTGGAAGACCATCGTCGTTTTGAAACATGAGCCGCGCCGTTTCGTGCAGCGCCTCGACTTTATGACCTCCCCGGGGTACCTGACAGGTCCCAGGGCCAGGGAAAGGGCCGGTCTCCCACGGGGCACCGGACCCTATCGTGTCGTCACGTCGCAAGCCGTCTTTGGCTTTGACGAGGAGACAAAGCAGATGCTCCTCCTCGGCGTGTTGCGGGGACTTACCAAGGATCAGGTGATCCGGGGCATGAGTTTTGAGCCGATGGTGGCAGAGAAGGTGGAAATTGTGGAGCCGCCGACGCAAGAGGAGCTAAGAGTTCTCCGGGAAGAGATCGACCCGGCCAGAACGATCATTGGATGATCCGTCCCGAGGTGAGAGTGAGTGGGATTTTCCGCACATGCTGAGGGGTGTGAGGAGTCCGGCTTCAAACCTGGGGATCCTCGGGGGCTGCTGTGGCACCACCCCTGCTCACCTCGAGGTGGTCCTCCGCGCCATCCGTCACCTTTGAACATTCTCCTTCTCTAAAATTCCTCTTGACATTCCCCTGACAACTCTTTAATTTTCGCCCTTGTGTCTTCAGCCAGGAAGGAGGTGAGATCACTGTATGGCCAAGGGAGACCGAAAGATGGCTAAGCTGGCCTCCCGGGTGGTAAACAATGGCGACACCCGGGAATATTCCTGCTCGGCCGACGGAACCAAAATGACTTGGGTCCAATACGTTGGAGAAAATGGCCGAGGCAGGACCGCGCTGCGTTGCGAGAAGTGCGGGGCTATCAAATTTCGATCCGATCTGTGATCGTCGTTCAGGGTGTAAAAAGGGGGGGGGCATCTGCCCCCCCCCTTTTTTGTCTCATGCATCCTCGAAGGAACGCTCAGATGATCCTTGAAAACTGGCATCATTCTTGAAGTGAATTGTGAGACATCGTCCGGCGCTCGAAAGAGGCGTTCCTCCCGCTCTTACCAGAAAAGACGAAACCGCACCCCTCATGCAAGGCTATGGCGCAGCGGAGAGAATGGAGTATAATATAACGTTAGGATGAAAGCTGTTGCTCCAACTTCTTGATTTCGTTTGGAGGTGAGGATCCGGTGAAAATTGCACAGGTCGCTCCGCTGTATGAAAGTGTTCCCCCCAAATGCTACGGAGGTACCGAGCGGGTGGTTTCGTACCTGACGGAAGAGCTCGTTCGGCAGGGCCACGACGTCACCCTATTCGCCAGCGGGGATTCGGTGACCACGGCTCGCCTTGTTGCGCCGTGTCATCACTCCCTCCGTTTGGACAAGTCCTGCATAGATCAGCTGCCTCATCACGTGGTTGAGATCGAGAACGTATTTCGGGACTCGTCCCTGTTTGACATCATCCATTTTCACTTCGATTATCTGCACTTCCCCCTGGCCAGGCGTCAGAGAACACCAGTGGTGACTACCTTGCACGGGCGGCTCGATATCCCAGATCTGGTTTCTCTGTTTCGGGAATTCTCCGAGATGCCCGTCGTCTCCATCTCCGATTTGCAACGCGAACCCCTGCCCTGGCTCAATTGGCAGGGAACGGTCTACCACGGGCTTCCGGCGGACCTGTATACCTTCCATGAGGAACCCGGGAAGTACCTGGCCTTCCTTGGCCGCATCTGCCCGGAGAAGCGGCTCGATACGGCCATCGAGATTGCCAAGCGGACGGGGATGGAACTTAAGATCGCAGCTAAGGTGGACAAAGTGGACCAAGACTACTTCACGGAGGTCATCCGGCCGCTGCTCGGTCACCCGCTTATCGAGTACGTCGGCGAGATCGGGGACGGGGAGAAGGATGAGTTTTTGGGAAACGCGTACGCACTTCTCTTTCCCATTAACTGGCCGGAACCATTCGGATTGGTGATGATCGAGGCCATGGCCTGCGGCACGCCCATCATTGCCCGACGTCGGGGGTCCGTTCCCGAAGTGATGGAGGAGGGCGTCACGGGGTTTACCTACGACACTGTCGAGGAGGCCATCCAACTGGTGCAAGGAGTTGCGAGCCTCAGCCGGAAGGAGTGTCGCCGGGCCTTTGAGAAACGGTTTACGGTGGCACAGATGGCGCAAGCGTACCTGGTTATCTACAAGCGCATATTGGGGCGGCCGGAAAAGCTCGCCGCCTAGAACGGATCTAGTGCCCGTGAAAGACGTCATTCGCATCAGAGACGAGTTTTACATTCTGGCGACCTCATCCCTCGCGGACGATCGGACGCGGGTCCTGAAACAGGGGGAGACCTTCGCTGTTTTCGATCGCTACGGGGACATCCAGCCGACCGGCTTGGGGGAACAAGGGCTGTACCATGAGGGGACGCGATTCCTGAGCCGCCTAGAAGTGCGCCTGGAAGGCCAACGCCCACTGCTGTTGAGCTCCACACTGAGGGAGGACAACGTCCTCCTTACCGTAGACCTGACCAACCCGGATGTTTCTCTCGATGGGGAGGTGGTTCTGCTCCGGGACTCCCTCCACATGTTCCGCTCCAAGCTGCTCTGGCAGGGTTCCTGCTACGAGCGATTCCGGTTTCATAATTATGCTTACCATTTCGTGGAAGTCTCCACTGCCCTGCGATTCGCAGCCGATTTTGCCGATATCTTCGAGGTACGAGGGGTCAAGCGGGCGCGGCGTGGCACCCTCCTGCCCGCCGAGGTGGAAGACTCGCGCCTCGTCTTGGGCTATCGAGGCCTCGATGGGGTTGTCCGCCGGACCCGTCTGCAGTTTTCCCCAGAACCGACTAGCGTGACCGACTCCGAGGTCTCCTGGAAAATCCGAATGCCCCCCCACAGCGGGGCCACGGTTTTTCTCACCGTCTCTTGCGAAGCCGAGCCCCCCGGGCCAGCAATCGGGACCCACGATCAAGCGGCTGCCATGACGGCGAAGGCCTTGCGGCAGGCCACATCCCGGACCTCTAGTATTTACACATCCAACGAGCAGTTCAACGACCTGGTAAACCGTTCGCTGGCGGATGTCCACATGATGGTTACCAATACCCCTCAAGGCCCCTTCCCCTATGCCGGGGTTCCCTGGTTCTCAACACCCTTCGGTCGGGATGGGCTCATCACTGCCTTAGAGCTACTCTGGGTGAACCCCGATATTGCGCGCGGGGTGCTGGCCTTTCTTGCCTCCACCCAGGCAAAAGAGGCGATGCCTGAGAGCGATGCTGAACCCGGTAAGATCGTCCACGAAATTCGGCGGGGGGAGATGGCTGCGCTAGGCGAGATCCCCTTCGGGCGCTACTACGGCAGCGTCGATGCCACCCCCCTGTTTGTGATTCTGGCGGGAGCGTACTACGACCGAACTGGAGAGATGGCTTTCATTGAAGAACTCTGGCCTTCCATCGAGATGGCGCTTGAATGGATTGACCGGTGGGGCGACATGGACGGAGACGGCTTCGTGGAGTACAGCCGACGGTCTGCCCACGGGTTGATCCACCAAGGATGGAAGGACTCCGAGGACGCCGTATTCCACGCCGACGGCACCCTGGCGGAAGGCGCCATCGCCCTCTGCGAGGTACAGGCATACGTGTATGCTGCCAAGACGGCGGCTGCCGCACTGGCCGATCGTCTTGGTAAGGGCGAATTGGCTGAGGGGCTCCAACATGAAGCCCGAACCCTCCAAGAACGGTTCGAGGAGGCGTTCTGGTGTGAGGACCTTGGGACGTATGCTCTGGCGCTCGACGGCGACAAACGTCCCTGTCGGGTCAAATCTTCAAACGCCGGGCAATGTCTCTTTTCGGGAATCGTAGCCCCAGAGCGAGCCCGGCGAGTAGCCGAGACCTTGCTTCACCACGATTCCTTCAGTGGGTGGGGCGTCCGGACGGTGGCTGCCTCCGAAGTCCGTTACAACCCCATGTCCTACCACACCGGCTCCATCTGGCCCCATGATAATGCCCTGATTGCCTTCGGACTGGCACGGTACGGACTTACCGCCCCGCTTTTCCGGATTGTTACGGGGTTGTTCGACTCCAGTCTCTTTACGGATCTCCATCGGTTGCCTGAACTCTTCTGCGGATTTCCTCGCCGCCCCGGGGAGGGCCCCACCCCGTACCCTGTGGCCTGTGCGCCCCAATCCTGGGCGGCCAGCTCGGTGTTTCTCCTCCTCCAAGCCTGCCTCGGACTCTCATTTAACGCTGCGGAACAAGAGATTCGCTTTTCCTATCCGGTGCTGCCTCCCTTCCTGGAGACGGTGGAGATAAAGCAGCTGCGAATGAACGGGATTTCCCTCGACCTCGTGCTGCGCCGTCACGACCAGGACGTCGGGATTGAGGTCGTACGGAAGGAGGGAGAGGTCAGGATCACGACCGTGAAATGATGGTGCCTGCCTACCCGCGTTTGAGCAGCCGCATCCTCCTTGACGCGTTGTGGCATTTGCGCTTTGACACCTCTAGACCCCTCTGATATGCTCAAGAACGGGACGAAGGAACGCTCGTGACCCAAGGTGGAGCAGAGGTGACGGAAGAGCAGACCCTCATTAAAAAGTACAGTAATCGTAAGCTGTACGATCTCAATCGGAGCCGGTACATCACGCTGGAGGAAATCGCCGACTTAATTCGCCATGGGGGCCGAGTCAAGATCGTTGATGCCGAAACAGAGGAAGATTACACGAACATTACGCTCGTCCAGATCCTCCTCGAAGGGGAAAAACGACGTAATCTGCTCCCCGTTTCCTTCCTGCATCAGCTCATCAAACATGGAGAGATGTACCAGGATTTTTTCCGACAGTACCTCTCTTCCACGCAGGATGCCATGGTCTCAATGCAGCGCGATGCAGAAAAAGGGATCCGGCAGTGGGCAAAGATGGGGGGGCTCGGAGACATAACGCTCCCGCGGGAGCCGGCCACCGAGGAAACACCATCAGCGAGCTTGAAGGCGGAGCTCGATTCCCTCAAGGAAAAGCTCAAGGAATTAGAGAAAAAGCTCGGATCCTAAATGCCTCGGAGTAAGACCCACCTCTGGCCTTAATGGCTTCTTCGGGGCAATGGCATGCTGGGCCTACGATGGATTCCTTCCGCACCTGGCCCGCTAAACCACCGTACGCTACGCGGCTTCCTGGTCGGCCCGCTTGAGAAATCTTTCCCTCCTTTTCTTCCGATCCACTCGGGAACGTAAAGCAGGTGCAAGGCTGTTGACACAAGGAGGGAAATGGCATAGGTTCCGGCCAAAGAGCGTGGGAAAGGTCGTCGAAGGACGTTTCAGGACGGGGGGGGCACATGAGTGAAACACGTGAACGGGAACGGGCACTCGATTTGGCCATCGCTCAAATCGAGAAGCTTTACGGGAAGGGAGCGGTCATGCGCCTGGGGAGGGCAGGCGCCTTGGAGCCGATTGCTGCCATCCCGACAGGGGCACTCGAACTGGATTACGCATTAGGAATCGGTGGTGTGCCCCGGGGACGGGTGATTGAGATTTTCGGTCCGGAGTCTTCGGGCAAGACGACGCTGGGGCTCCACATCATTGCTGAGGCCCAGCGGGTGAAGGGGGGGGCTGCCTTCGTCGATGCTGAACACGCGATGGACCCCAAGTATGCTATGGCGCTGGGAGTCAACATCGATGATCTCCTCATTTCCCAGCCGGACACGGGCGAGCAAGCCTTAGATATTACCGAGGTGTTGGTCCGAAGCGGTGCGGTCGATGTGGTGGTCATCGACTCGGTCGCCGCCTTGGTGCCCCGGGCCGAGATCGAGGGGGAGATGGGGGAGCCGACCATGGGGCTTCAGGCCCGCCTCATGTCCCAGGCCCTGCGGAAGCTGACGGCGGCGATTTCGAAATCGAAAACGTCTGTTGTCTTCATTAATCAGATCCGGGAGAAGATCGGCGTCATGTTCGGCAATCCCGAAACCACCACAGGTGGCCGGGCCCTCAAATTTTACGCCTCTGTCCGCCTGGATATCCGCAAGATTGCAAACATCAAAGAGGGAGACAGGGTGCTTGGAGCGCGGGTGCGGGTGCGGGTGGTGAAAAACAAGGTCGCCCCTCCCTTCCGCGATGCGGAATTTGACATGATCTTTGGGGAAGGCATCTCCCGCATGTCAAGCCTCTTGGACCTCGGGGTGGCCCACAAAGTGATTGAAAAGAGTGGTGCGTGGTACTCGTACGGCGGAGACCGGATCGGTCAGGGGCGGGAGAACGCGAAGCGGTTCTTGGTGGAAAATCCCCCCATCGCAGACGAGATTCACGGCAAGCTGCGGGCACTGCTGGGGTTGGACGGCGCCCAGAGATCTGAGGAAACTAGCCAAACCCGGGGTGCCCCGGGGACGGGTGATATCTCACGAGGAGGGTCTTAAGATCCGGCACAAGAAATGCATAATCCCAGCGTGGAACGAAAAACGTTGGGGGTGCCATGGATCTTCGAGATCTCGCAAAAATTGCCGTTGAGCGGAAGGCCTCAGACCTGCATATCAAGGTGGGAGGCCCACCGGTCATTCGGGTCGACCATAGGCTCATCCCTCTCACCGAGAAGGGGAAGATCAGTCAGGAGGACGCGATCAAGATGATCTTCTCCGTCATGAACGAAAGCCAAAGGGACCGGTTCAAGGAGAAGCACGAGATCGACATGGCGTACAGCGTGGCCGGCCTCGGCCGCTTTCGTGTCAACATCTTCCAGCAACGCTCCACCGTCGGGATGGTCATGCGCGTCATTCCGATGAAGGTCATGACTCTCCAGGAGCTGAACCTTCCCCCCGTGGTGGAGAAGCTCTCCTTGGAGACCAGAGGAATGCTCCTGGTCACCGGCACAACCGGAAGCGGGAAGACCACCTGTCTGGCGTCTATGGTCGAGCATATGAACACACACCGGACAGCACATATCATCACCATCGAGGATCCGATCGAGTACCTCATTCGGGATAAAGAATGCCTGGTCAGCCAACGGGAGGTGGGAACCGACACTGATTCCTTTGCCGAGGCGCTTCGGAGTGCGCTTCGGCAGGATCCCGACGTCATTCTGGTGGGAGAGATGCGGGATTACGAGACGGTTTCTACGGCCCTCCTGGCGTCTGAAACCGGTCATTTGGTTTTGAGCACTCTGCATACGGTGGACGCCGCAGAGACGATCAACCGGATCATCTCCGTCTTTCCACCGTATCAGCAGCGGCAGATACGCCTCCAATTGGCCTCCCTCCTCAAGGGCATCGTCTCGTTACGACTGATCCCACGCGCCGATGGACGGGGACGAGTCCCAGCCGCCGAGGTGTTGGTGGTGACGCACACCATTCGGGAATGTATCATCGACTCGGACAAGACCCGTAAGATTCCGGAGTTCATTGCCGCCGGCCATAGTCAGTATGGCATGCAGACCTTTGATCAATCCCTCATGACACTGTACCGGCGCAGTCTCGTGAGCTATGAAGAGGCCCTCCTCTGGGCGTCCAACCCGGACGACTTTGCCCTCAGAGTCCGGGGGATCGAGCCAGCCTGGGACGAAGTATTGAAGGCCTCGGAGGAAGATAAGAGTAAGGTTTCTGGGATTGAGCGCCTGACTGGGTAGACCCCCGTCACCCGCTAGGCCGGCATACCGCTTCCCGCATCTGGACTTCGCTGCCTCTCCGTGGAATTTCCTTGAAGGTTGATCACCTCCCGTGTTGAAATCTGTGCATTTCCTTGACATTACGGGCATGATTCCCTAACATATAAATCTCTGTTTGTTTTTGGCTATCAGGGATCAGTGATGCGAAAACTGAGTGGACCGGAGGTCCGACAGTCCTTCCTTGATTACTTCGCCTCGCGGGGGCATGCCATTGTTCCGAGCTCGTCCTTGGTTCCGAGGGAGGATCCCACGCTTCTCTTTACGAATGCTGGAATGGTCCAGTTCAAGGATTGCTTCCTCGGCCTGGACCAGCGGGGCTACAACCGGGCTACCTCGTGCCAGAAGTGCGTCCGGGCCGGCGGGAAACATAATGATCTGGAAAACGTCGGGAGGACGGCACGGCACCACACCTTCTTTGAAATGCTCGGTAATTTCTCCTTTGGCGACTACTTCAAGGAAGAGGCTATCGCGTATGCCTGGGAGTGGATGACGGTGGATCTCGGTATGCCGCCTGAGCGGCTATGGGCAACGATTTACAAAGATGACGATGAAGCGTGTGAGTTGTGGCAGAAGCTAGCCGGCCTTCCTGCGGACCGTATCGTCCGTCTCGGTGAGAAGGACAACTTCTGGGCCATGGGGGACACAGGTCCCTGCGGGCCGTGCTCGGAAATCGTCTTCGATCAGGGACCGGAAGTGGGGTGCGGTCGCCCGACCTGTGACATCGAGTGTGACTGCGATCGGTACCTGGAGCTATGGAATCTGGTGTTTATGCAGTTTAATCGGGATGCGAGCGGGACCCTGACCCCCTTGCCGAAGCCGAGTATCGATACCGGGGCAGGGCTGGAGCGAATCGCGGCCGTCGTTCAGGGTGTCCGCAGTAATTTCGACACGGACCTCTTGCGTCCGCTCGTCACCGCCGTGGAGAAGCTCAGCGGGCGAGCGTACGGCACACTGGAACGGGACGATGTCTCCATGCGGGTCATTGCCGACCATGCCCGGGCGACCACATTCCTGCTAACCGACGGAATCCTGCCCAGCAATGAGTGGCGGGGGTACGTGCTGCGGCGAATTGTCCGACGGGCTCTACGGCACGGGAAGCTTTTAGGCCTTGAAGGACCATTCCTGGCCCAGATGACAGAGCGTGTGGTCGATCAGATGAAGGAACAGTACCCGGAGCTTCAGGCGAGTCGAGACCGCGTGGCGCGCGAGACGCTTGCCGAGGAAGAACGCTTTGGCCATACCCTCAAGATGGCTATTCCTCGACTGGACGAGGAAATCGGACAAGCGAAGGCCAAGCCCTTGGATGCTCAGCTTATCCCGGGAGATCAATTGTTCAAGCTGTATGACACCTATGGTCTTCCGCGCGATCTTATAGAGGAACTCGCCCAGGAACAGAGCGTTATGCTCGATTGGGAAACCTTTGAAAACTTGTTGCAACGTCAGCGAGTCCTGGCCAAGGCCAGTGCTGTGGCCATGTTCAAAGGGGCTGAAGTCTCGCCCGTCTTGCAGGAGCTGGCGACCTCCCGCTCGACTCCCTTCGTCGGGTATGACCAGACCGAGGTTGAGGCCGAGGTAACCGCCATCGTGAAGGCGGGGCAGAGTACCGAAGCAGTCCAAAAAGGGGAGGAAGCAGCGATCATCCTGGACCGTACGCCCTTTTATGCCGAGGGGGGGGGGCAGGTAGCAGATGTTGGGACCCTGCAGGGCTCACGGGGCGTGGCCGATGTTCTGGATGTTCAACGGCCCCTTCCTGGGTTGACGGTCCACCGGGTCCTGATCGCACATGGGTCGATTCGGAAAGGAGACCGGTTGCGCGCAGCCATTGATGCGGAACGGCGAGCGCAGATTCTAAAGAACCACACTGCAACCCACCTGGTTCATGAAGCCCTTCATCGAATTCTGGGGGATCATGTCCGACAGGAGGGGTCTTTGGTGGCTCCCGACCGTCTTCGGTTCGACTTTCGCCACTATGGACCAACGACGGCTGCGGAGCTTGCCCGCATCGAACGGATGGTGAACGAGCAGCTGTGGCGGAACCTCCCAGTGATGATCGAGGACGGGGTCCCGTACGAGGAAGCGCTAGCCCGAGGGGCCAAGGCCTTTTTTGCCGATAAATATGCAGACCGAGTTCGGACCGTGACGGTACCCGGATTCGGGCTTGAACTCTGCGGGGGGACGCATGTCCAGGCCATTGGCGAGATTGGCCTCTTCAAGATCGCCAGCGAAGGGGGGGTTGCTGCGGGTATCCGGCGTATTGAGGCCAATACCGGTCCGGGAGCCTACGACTACCTCCTGAGGGAGGAAGCTGCCCTTCAGGAATCGGCTGATGCGCTGAAGGCGCGACCGCTCGAGCTTCCGGAGAAAGTGGACAGGCTAACCCACCGGGGCGGAGAGCTGGAGCGGGAGATCCAGCGACTTCGAAGCCGGGTTGCAGCCACCGTTGTAGAGGAGTTGCTCAAAAAGGTTGAAGCCGTCGAAGGGCTTCGGGTCGTCCGGGGGCGCGTGGAACATTTCGACCAGAAGGGGCTTAGAGACCTCGTAGACCGAGTCCGGACGAAGCTTGGTTCGGGAGTGGTGGTTCTCGGGACCCTCGCGGATAACAGAGTGGCTTGGGTTGCCGGGATCACACCAGACATCGTGCCGCGAGTCCATGCTGGAAAGCTGGTGCGAGAGATGGCCCGGATGACGGGAGGAGAGGGGGGCGGTCGGGCCGACTTAGCCGAGGCCGGAGGGAAGGATCCGTCGAGGCTCGATCATGCCCTTGGTCATGTCCCGGAACTCGTCCGCCAGCTGTTGGGTGAGGACGGAGGGAAGGGATCCTGACGCTTGAAATGCAGGAGGGCGAGTGGTATACAAGAAACTTCAGGAATCATCGCCTTTGACAGCCGACCGACGGAGGAAAAAGTTTCCGGTAGCCTCGGAGGGGTGGCCATTTATCGTGCCCCTTCTGGGAGGTGCTTTCCTTCTTTGGATAACGGGGATTACGCTGGGAAGCCTGTTCCTGGTCCTGCTCGCAGCAGCGGTCGGTTTTTTCTTCCGGGATCCAGAGCGGTGTCCACCTGCGGAGGTCGGGGCGATCCTGGCTCCGGCCGATGGACGGGTCGTCCGGATTGGCCCTTCGATAGACGGGCGGAGGGGGACGGAGGTCAGCATTTTCCTCTCCCTTTTCGATGTCCACATCAACCGTGCCCCGTGCGCCGGCCGGATCGAGGAGGTGCTTCCAAGTGCGGGGACCTTTCGGGTCGCATGGAAGGAAGAAGCCTCCCGAAGAAACGCCCAGACCTTGATCCACCTCAAAGGGGGTCCAAGGGACATATTCGTTCGGCAGGTGGCCGGGATCTTAGCCAGGCAGATCGTCACATGGGTTCGACCTGGGCAGGAGGTTCGGGCAGGAGAGCGTATTGGTATGATTCGGTTTGGGTCTCGGGTCGATCTGCTCTTGCCTGAGGGTGTGCGTCCGAGGGTGCAAATCGGGGATCAGGTGAGGGGCGGCGAGAGCGTCATGGGGGTAGTCTCATGAGCCGAGAGGTTCGCCGCGGGGTGTACATCCTGCCCAGCATTTTGACGCTTGGGAATCTCTTTTGCGGATTCTACGCGATCATCGCGATCTATAAGCACGATTTTTCCAAGGCAGTGCTGGCGATCATCATAGCCCTCGTAATAGATTTTCTGGATGGGGCGGTCGCGCGGTTCGCAAAGGCGACCAGCGATTTCGGAATGGAGTTGGATTCGTTGGCCGATCTCGTTTCCTTCGGCGTCGCCCCCGGCATGTTGGCCTACGTCTTCGCCATGCAGCCCTTTGGGCGAATTGGCTGGCTGGCGGCTTTTCTTTTTGCGGCCTGCGGAGCGCTCCGGCTGGCCCGATTCAACATCCAGACCAAGAAGCTCGACAAGCGCTACTTTGTTGGCCTTCCAATCCCTGCGGCGGCGGGGATCGTGGTTTCCAGCGTACTCTTTTTGGGAGAATCTCCCTCCCTGGTCGTCTTGGATTACGAACTGCTTTCACCGGAGGTGACCTCGGCACTGATGGTCGTGTTGGTCACCGTGACTGCCTTTCTCATGGTCAGCAAGGTCAGGTACCGCTCTCTGAAAGAAATCGACATTTCTCGGCGACATCCCTTTACGATCCTCATCAGCGTGATCCTGGCCATGCTCGTTATCGCCTCGGAACCGCGTCTCCTGCTCTTTGGCTTTTTCTTCCTGTATGCCCTCTCCGGTTTCTTCAGGTACCTTCCCATCTGGCGCAAGCGGGTCGCGGTTGACTTGGGTGAAGAGCTCGAGCTTACGCCGGGGGAGCCGCGTTCCCCCTGAGGGAGGGTTCCCCCGGCGTGGCAGCACCAATCGTGACTTTCGGATGGAATGAATCTTCAGGTTTCGTATGCCCTAATAGCAATGCCGTGCATGCATGGAGAGGAGAAACAGAATGGCGACGCGGATTCTGATCTTTGATACCACATTGCGCGATGGAGAGCAGTCTCCGGGATACAGCATGAATACCCGTGAGAAACTGGAGCTCGCTCGACAGCTCGCCCGGCTCCGGGTCGATATCATTGAGGCGGGTTTCCCTATCGCGTCCCCGGATGATTTTGAGGCCGTCAAGGTGGTTTCGCAAAATGTCCGGGACGGGATTGCCATTGCGGGACTCTGCCGGACCCGAGAGCAGGACATCGATCGGGCATGGGAAGCGCTCCAGCACGCGGAGCGCCCGCGGATCCACACCTTCATTGCCACGTCCGATATTCACATGCGGCATAAGCTGAAGATGAGCCGGGAGGAGGTACTTGAGGCCGCCGTCCGGGCCGTGAAGAGGGCCCGAGGGTATACGGACGACGTCGAGTTTTCCTGTGAGGATGCCTGCCGGACCGATCAGGACTTCCTTTGCCAGGTGGTGGGGGCAGCCATCCAAGCGGGGGCCACGACGATTAATATCCCCGACACGGTGGGATATACGATTCCTTGGGAATACGGCGAGCGGATTCGGGATCTCATGAATCGCGTTCCCAACATCGACAAGGTAGTCGTGAGCGTCCACACCCACGACGACTTGGGTCTGGCCGTCGCCAACTCCTTGGCGGGAGTAAGAGAGGGAGCTCGGCAGGTCGAGTGCACCATCAACGGCATTGGAGAGCGAGCTGGAAACGCCTCCCTTGAAGAGATTGTCATGGCAATCAGGACCCGCAAAGACATCGTTGATGCCGAGACGGGCGTCAAGGCCGAGGAGATCTACAAGACCTCAAAGCTGCTCACGACCATTACCGGCATTCCAGTCCAGCCGAATAAGGCGATTGTCGGCGCCAACGCTTTTGCCCACGAAGCGGGAATCCACCAGCATGGGATGCTTTCTCACACGTTGACCTACGAGATCATGACCCCGGAGTCGGTGGGGGTACCCCAAAGCCGTCTTGTCCTGGGCAAGCACTCAGGACGCCACGCCTTAAAGAAGCGGCTTCAGGATCTGGGCATGGATCTCGGTGAAGAGGATCTGTCAAAGGCGTTTCAGCGATTTAAGGAGCTGTGCGACAAGAAGAAGGAAATCTTCGACGACGACCTCTTGGCTATCGTCGAGGAACAGGTGCTCACCTTGCCCGAAACGTACGTGCTTGACCATCTGCAGTTTGCAAGTGGGACCAATATGATCCCCACCGCCACGGTCCGCTTACGAAAAGAGGACGAGATCCACCAGGAATCAGGCTGGGGCGATGGCCCGGTGGACGCAACCTTCAAGGCCATCGACCAGGTTACCGGGATTCACCCCACGTTGAAGGACTATGGCATCCGGGCGGTAACATCAGGCAAGGATGCCCTAGGGGAGGTGATGGTCTCGATCGAGATCGATGGACAGACGATCATCGGTCGGGGGACCTCCACCGACATCATCGAGGCCAGCGCGAAGGCCTATCTGAACGCCATCAACCGAGCGGTGGGCCGGAAAGCCCCTCCTGGAAAAGAGGTGAAAGAAGGCGTGTGATGGGAACTCCGGTGCCCATGAGGACGGGCAGTTGAGTGTCCGATTCGGGAGAGTAACAGGGCATGGCTGAAACACTCCTCGACAAAATCTGGCGTACCCATACGGTCCGGACGCTTCCGTCGGGGCAGACGCAGCTCTTTGTTGGCTTACATCTTGTCCACGAGGTGACGAGCCCCCAGGCTTTCCAGATGATTCGCGAGGTGAATCTCAGCGTCCGCCTTCCGGACAGGACGTTCGCGACAATTGATCACATCGTGCCGACCGCGTCGCAGCTTCGCCCCTTTGGCGATGTCCTGGCCGAGGAGATGACCGTCCACCTCGTGCAGAATTGTAAGGAGTTCGGCATCCCGCTGTTCGATCTAGATAGTGGCCGGCAGGGGATCGTCCATGTCATCGGACCTGAACTGGGTCTGACTCAACCGGGAATGGTGATTGCTTGCGGCGACAGTCACACCGGGACGCACGGAGCCCTTGGTGCGCTCGCCTTCCCTATTGGCACCAGCCAGGTTCGGGACGTTCTGGCGACGCAGTGCTTGGCATTGGCCAAGCCGAAGCTCCGGCAGATCCGGGTAGAGGGTGAGCTTGCGCAGGGTGTCTACGCCAAGGACGTGATCCTGGCGATCATTCAGCGGCTTGGGGTGAAGGGCGGCGTGGGCTATGCCTACGAGTACGCCGGATCACTGGTCGAGACAATGTCGATGGAGGAACGCCTCACCATCTGTAACATGAGTATTGAGGGAGGTGCGCGGCTCGGGTACGTCAATCCCGACGCGAGGACGTTCGATTATATGAAGGGTCGCCCGTTTGCACCGCACGGCGAGGCCTTTGATCGTGCGGTGGCGTGGTGGAAGAAGATGGCGACAGACCCAGGTGCTCACTTCGATGACGTGGTCACGTTGGACGGTAGGTCAATCCAGCCTGTCGTCACATGGGGAATCAACCCAGGGCAGTCTGTGGAGGTGAACGAGCGGATTCCGGATCCAGCTGATGCCCCGGAAGCCGACCGAGCCGCTTGGGCCGAAGCGCTGGCCTTCATGTCCTTTGAACCGGGCCAGCAGATCGTCGGGACCCCGATTGACGTGGCTTTCATTGGCTCTTGTACCAATGCGCGAATTTCTGATCTGCGCGCTGCTGCCGCGGTGGCACGGGGGCGGAGGATTGCGAAGAGCGTGCGGGCGCTTGTTGTTCCAGGCTCGCAGGCGGTGGCCGAGGCGGCCGAGGCTGAGGGGTTGCACGAAATCTTCCAAGAGGCCGGGTTTGAGTGGCGGAAGGCCGGCTGTTCTCTGTGTTTGGGGATCAACGAAGACAAACTCAAGGGTCGGGAGATCTGTGCCTCCTCGAGCAACCGGAATTTCAAGGGGCGTCAGGGTTCGCCGACGGGGCGGACGCTGCTGATGAGCCCGGCCATGGTGGCCGCGGCGGCCGTCACCGGAGAGGTCACTGACGTGCGGGAGTTGCTGCGATGAGTCCCATCCGGCGGACGATCGTCGGCCGGGGTCTCCCCCTGCCGGGTACGGACATCGACACGGACCGAATCATGCCTGCTCGGTTCCTGAAAAGCGTCACGTTTGAGGGGCTCGAGGAGCACCTCTTTAAAGATGATCGTCTCCAGTTCCCGGACCATTCGTTCAACCAAGACCGGTACAGGGAGGCCACGATCCTCGTGGTCGGCCAGAATTTCGGCTGTGGCTCGTCGCGGGAGCACGCGCCGGAGGCGCTGCGGCGATGGGGAATCCGCGGTGTCGTCGGCGAGTCGTTCGGGGACATCTTCCTGGGAAACTGCACCGCCCTCGGGATCCCCTGTCTCACCGTAGATGTGGAAGATGCGGACTGGTTGATGGAGGCCGTCGCGGAGGATCCCGAACGCGAGATTGTGCTCGATGTCGAGAACCGAGAGGTACTCTTTGGTGAGCGAGCCATGCCTGCCATGATTCCGAAAGGCCACCAAGAGCAGCTCTTGACAGGCACGTGGAACGCCACTTTTGTCCTGTTGGAGGCAGGGGAGGAGATCGAACAGGTGGCCAAGAGCCTTCCTTATGTGACCGGGTACTGAAGGTTCAGGGTCAAGAGTTCAGAGTTGTGGGTTCAGAATTCAGGGTTGAGAGAAAACAAAAGTGGCCCTGTTCATCAACAGGAACTGATGCGATCCACCGTGAACGGTGAACTTCGATGAGGGAGATGTGGCGGGAACGGGATACAGGGTAGCAATTGCGGGGGCAACGGGAGCAGTCGGGCAGACGATGCTTTCGATCCTGGAGGAGCGCGACTTTCCAGTGCGGGGTGTCCGGCTGTTGGCATCCGAGCGCTCCGAGGGGAAGACCCTCACTTTTCGCGGCGAGGAAGTCAAGGTCGAAAAACTGACAGAGCGCGCCTTTCAGGGAATTGAAGTAGCCCTCTTCTCTGCTGGCGCCAGCCGAAGTAAGACATTCGCTCCAGCAGGGGTGAAGGCGGGGGCATTAGTGGTCGACAACAGCTCCGCCTTCCGGATGGACCCGGAAGTCCCGCTGATCATCCCGGAGGTCAACCCTGAAGCCGCCTTTCAGCACAAGGGTCTGATCGCCAACCCCAACTGTACGACGACTGTGACCGTCATGGCCCTGAAGCCTCTCCACGATGCCGCACGAGTGAAGCGTGTCATCGTGTCAAGCTATCAATCGGTCTCAGGGGCCGGGACGCAGGCCATCGAGGAGCTGAAACAACAGGTCCTGGCGTGGGCAAAGGGGGAGCAGGCAGAAGCTAAGGTTTTCCCGCATCCCATTGCGTTTAATCTCATTCCCCAGGTGGATGCTTTTGAAGACAGCGGTTATACCAAAGAGGAGATGAAACTCGTTCACGAAACCCGAAAACTGCTGGGGGACGCCTCGATGCAGATTGCTGCCACCACGGTTCGGGTTCCAGTGTGGTATGCTCACTCGGTCTCGGTGACCGCGGAGACCGAGCGGAAGGTAACGGTCAAAGAGGCGCGGGATCTCTTCAGGAAGTTCCCGGGACTTTGCCTTTGGGACGACCCGCCGAAAGCTCAGTACCCCACACCTCTCATGGCGACTGGGAAGGATGAATGCTATGTGGGCCGCGTGCGGCACGACCTCTCGAGCGAGACGGGCCTGAACTTTTGGGTTGTAGGCGATCAGCTGCGGAAAGGGGCTGCGCTCAACGCCATACAGATCGTCGAGCTGGTCCTGGGGGTGACGGAGCAGGGTGCTGGCTCGTGCACAAGCTCAAACTGAGTGTAGAATACGACGGGACTGCCTATCATGGCTGGCAGGTCCAGCCAGGATTGCCCACCATTCAGGGATTCTTGCAGGAGACGGCAAAACGTATATCGGGTGAAGAGGTACGCATCACTGGCGCGGGCCGTACCGATGCCGGGGTCCATGCCCTTGGGCAGGTGGCGAACTTTTGGACAGCAAAGGATCTCGCCTGTGAAAGTTGGCAGCGGGCTTTTAATGGCCTGCTCCCGCCCGATATCGTGGTGCGACGCGCCGAGACAGTCCCTGACGGCTTTGATGCCCGGCGCTCGGCCAAGCAGAAGACCTATCGGTATAGCATCTTGAACGCCCCTCACCCCTC
>Ga0255058_10000576_pt1 | contig 21623 bp, 21 predicted proteins | sample Cases_109_9_MG_FD_188637 | JGI IMG/M metagenome (GOLD analysis project Ga0255058, IMG submission 188637) | Seawater microbial communities from Amundsen Gulf, Northwest Territories, Canada - Cases_109_9 | ecosystem: Environmental > Aquatic > Marine > Gulf | place: Canada: Northwest Territories... | reverse complement strand
CACATACTAAAAAGAGTATATATACTCTATTTAGTATGTCAATCCTCGATTCGGGAACTGTGCTGTAGGTCTAGGGCTCGTCTGGTGCCGCCTAACGACCAAGCTCAGCTGCGGACAAGCCGCGTAGCGGGTTGGCCGTCAGCTGCAGCGCCTTGTTAGGCGGCTTTCCGGTCACGTCTCGAGCTGCTCCTACTGGCGAGGAAAACTTAACAGTCTTGACACTCGCGAACGTATCGCACAGCTGCATCCCGGGAATGAATGGGCCCCACGCTTACGGCGCAGTCTGGGTACTCAGAAAATACTCCGTAGATAAATTCCTGTAGTACCTCAAAGACTCCATTCGGGAGAACTGCCTTTCGGCCGGCGACGACGGCGAGCACCTTGTGATCTGGCTCTCCTGACTCAACTTGGTCGAGTAACCCGACTACTTCGCAGTCTACAATGGAGCCAGACCTCAGACCATCGTCACCGAATACATAACAGTCGACGTTGTCGCCATCAGCGGCCGCAGTCGCAACGACGAATCCGTACGGAAATGGGTAGGGCCGGGAAACTCTGCCTACTTCAATGGGTTTGAGCGTCTTTTCATCGTACCGCATCTTGTCGGGCGAACCAGCTTCTGCCTGAATCAACACTTTGATCATTCGGCACACCAGAATAGTCTTCGTGAAGTGGTCACGCCCCCGCTTCTACAGGTCGAGGCGACATGTCACTGAGCACCGGCCGCCTAACAGACTATTAGACGGAAACATTCCGTGATCAATTACGGAATGTTACCGTCTATCCTGCATTCGATTGTGTTCTGATTAAGTATGGCTGGTAATTCCGCCGAATCACAATCCTCCCGAAATCAAATACTTGCCTTCAGATCCGTCAGCTCTTCCCCATTGAGATGGCTCCCAAGCCTACGTGCATTGCGGATATTGTCGTGATATTGCGATTGCGGTTGTCGATGCGGACTTTGTACCGTCGTTTTTTCGCTATCCACGGGCATGGCGATGGATCGCTGCGGACGTTCTTCTCCATTTCTCGATTCCCTGCGTGAGGCAGTCCGGGTTCGGCACTACAGTATTCGGACCGAGGAGGCCTATGTCGGGTGGGCAAGGCGATTCATTCTGTTCCACGATAAACGCCATCCGAAGAATATGGGCGGAGTAGAGGTTGCTGTATTTCTATCCCACCTGGCTCTTGAACTCGAGGTATCGCCCGCAACACAGAGTCAGGCATTGAATGCGCTCTCTTTCCTGTACAAGGCGGTGCTCGCCCGTCCGCTCGGGGAGATGTCGGGGCTCGTAAGAGCGAAACGTCCTCGCAAACTGCCGACCGTTTTGACCCAACGAGAAGTCGGGAGGCTGCTATGCAAGCTCAAAGGCAATCACTGGATCATAGGGTGTCTTCTCTATGGAGCTGGACTCAGACTCATGGAGAGCGTGCGTTTGCGCGTCAAGGATGTCGACTTCGAGCACGGCGCGCTCTTCATACGCAACGCAAAGGGTGGAAAGGATCGAATTGTTACGTTACCCGACGATTTAAACATCCCTCTCGGCCGTCATCTGGCAAGTCGTCGCACAATGTTCGAACGGGATCTCGTTGGCGGAGCTGCCGCGGTATATTTGCCCTACGCACTCGCGCGCAAGTATCCCGGTGCGGCGATTACGTGGGGCTGGCAGTACATCTTCCCTTCGATCCGCATCAGCCAGGACCCGCGCTCTGGAACCATGCGACGCCACCACATTGACGAAAGTGGTGTTCAGCGAGCGATTCGCACGGCTGCTCGTGAGGCGAACATCGAAAAGCCCACCAGCTGTCATACTCTTCGGCATTCATTCGCTACGCATCTACTTGAGCGGGGCATGGATATTCGCACCGTTCAGGAGCAGCTCGGGCATGCCGACGTACGTACAACGCAGATCTACACGCACGTGCTGAAGCGAGGTGGTATGGCGGTGAAAAGCCCTCTTGGTGACGCACTGAGGTACTCCAAAACCTGACTTTGGAGTCACCGCGCTGTTCGTGATGGGTCGAAGAGAACTATGATCCGGCAACGATTCCCGAGTTTCCCGTCTGCGCACCCGCATACTCGCCTGCCAGGTCCGCGAATCGATTCAGTGTATTTCGAATCTCGCTGTCTTCAGTCGATCCAGGGGCGTAGAGCAACACGAGAACCTTTCGAGTATCTTCCGAGATCTTGGTGCGCGCAGAGTCGGCGATCGGACTCCCGAAGGCGCCGGCGCCGTCGGTGCTGACGAGCTTGCCGGCGATATGGATCTCCTTTCCGATTCCGCGGTAGACCTCATCGCTCGCCCCTAATCGTATGTTTACGTCGCCGATGATGTGCTCGCAATCGTAGGCACCCAGGGGGAACAATGACTCTATGGAGCAGATATTATTGATATCGACGATGCAATTGATGTGATAGAGCCCTTGACCCTTGAGAATGCGGCGCACAAGGGCTTCACCCGAAGGTCGGTAGCGTGATGGGTCGATCCCTGCCGACTTGAACAGACGGCGAACGCCACCTGCCACCGGATGCTCGCCGAACGGGGTATCGGCAAATCGCTCCTTGGCCGTGTCGGCTACCTCGTCATAAATTTTTCGAAGTGCGTCACTGCTCGCGACTATCTGGCAGTCGGTCAAGTATAGAAACCCCAGTTTAAGCGCAATTGCGGGGTCGATCATGAAATTCTTGGTGGACACTGGTGTTTGCCCGCTACGGATCTGTCTTGCCGGCGCGATGATCAATGATGGCGCCGACGCTCGAGGCCGTGGATACACAATAGGGCACCAGCAATGTCAATATCATCTGTACCACTCGGGTAGAATCGACCATGCCGGCGGCGATCGCGTTTCCATGATTGATGATAATGAGAATCGAGCCGACCACGAGCGCGTATTTGCACCCTCTCATCACAATCGGTCTTCTGCTGGCGATGTGCAGCCACTCTCGAATCATGACGTCATAACACCCCGTGTAAGGTTCATTGCGGCTGGACGGTTCACTTTCTTGATCCCTCAGAGCCTGATAGAGAGGCATGTCAGCCCACCGGCCATCTTTCTGAATTCGCTCACCTGCGTTTCTATGGTCTCGATACCGATCCCTTCGATCAACTCCCGTGTCGCGGGAAAGCCGGCCGGCACGATGACGTGGCCGTTCACCCAGAGGCTATTGCCGGCGTAGGATTCATCGGCAGGAATTCGGACCCGCTCGAATCCACTCAGCGCCGCGCATTTCGAGAACTCTTGGGTCACGAGCAGGCGATTGTCACCGAGCGCATTGACGCTCGATTTCAGGTGCAGACCACCGCCTGCTGCCAGCGTAATGCAATGCATCCCGCCGGCTTCGAGGATATCCGTCAGTTGCCTGGCACCTTCTTCATTCGTGCGCGCGGATAGTCCGATGAGAACACGTTCGCCCATCACCAGTATGTCGCCGCCGTCGACACTGCCGGGTGCGACGATGCGGGCGATGGGTCGATGCGCGGCAAGCAATGGCTCGATGGCGACTTCCTCGCCGCGGCGCGAAGGGGCCCCTGGGCGGGTGATGACGGCAACTTCCCGGGTCACTACGGCGGAGTCTTCTACGAAGCAACCGTCGGGAAAGTTCTCGTCCGCATCGAGTACCGTGACCTTCAAACCGAGTGACTCCAGAATCCGTACGTAGTCCCGGTGTTGCGCAAGCATGCGTTCGGGGTCGGGCGTGCCGAGGCCGGCAGTCGTCAGGCCCTCGCCGGCGTTCGTAGCCGGCTGGCGTGCAATGGCATGAGTAAATGTCATTTCCCGTCCACTCTCTCGGTCATGGCGCGAACTTCACGGCGTTGCACCTTGCCAACCGGACTTCGTGGCAGACTGTCCACGAAGTGCACCTGTTTCGGCGCCTGCACCGATCCTACCTGTTGCTTCGCGAATTCGATGATGTCCTCGGCGCTGGCGTCGGCGCCTTCTCGCAATTCGATGGCCACCTGCACCGCCTCGCCCCACTTCTCATCCGGACGGCCGAATACGACACACTCGTGTATCGCGGGGTGTGCCGCAAGAGCCGCCTCTACGTCGCTGGGGTACACGTTGAATCCGCCGCTGATAATAACGTCCTTCAACCGATCCTTTAGAAACAGATACCCGCGTTCATCGAGATAACCCACATCCCCGGTGTGCAGCCAGCCGTCCACCAGCGCTTCGGCGCTCTGCTCGGGGTTGTCGAGATAGCCGCTCATGAGCAGATCGCCGCTGATCACGATCTCGCCCTGCTCGCCCGCGGGTAGAAGCTCTCCTGCGGAGCCGACGATACCGACCCGGGTCATGAAGCTGGCCCTTCCGACCGATGCGATGGTGCTCTCGTCGATGGCTTCCTCTGGCGTGAGCGCCGTTATGATCTGCGGCGCCTCGGTGAGGCCGTAGTTGGTCGCGATCACGGGCCCGAACAGGGCGCGCGCCTGACGGATCTTCTCGGGGGGCATGATAGCGGCGCCGTAGATCAGCAGCCGCAGCCGCTCGAAGCGCCGCGGCTCCTGCTCCATCGCCTGCATCATCATGTAAATGAGGGTCGGGGGCAAAAAGCTCGTTGTGATGTCCTTTTCCTGGAAGGCGTCGAGAACCTTCCCGGAGGTGGTTTTGCCTTCCATGAATACGAGCGTTCCGCCCACGGCCAGGATCGGCGTCACGTAGCAGGAGGTGCCAGGGGTGAGCGGCGCCGCCATCAGATAGCGATCCGCCGGGCCGAATTCGAATGCATGAATCATGCTGCTGGCGCCGGCCGTCCAGGCCCGGTACGGCTGCAGCACACCTTTCGGTTCGCCGCTGGATCCACCGGTGAATTTGATTGCCTGAGTAAGCGCCGGCGGGAGCCCCCGTCGGCGCGGCTGCTGGTCGCGATGCCGGGCGATGAGGGTGTCGATGCGTTGCGCGTCGGTTGGCGTGCGATCGTTGTCGCGAGCGCCAATCAGGACGGTCGCCGCGCCGGGATCGAATTTGTCGAGACAGGCCTCGTCTGCGATCAGCAACGATGGCCTGGCGGCCGAAATCTTGGTGCCGAGGGCCCGCGAAGCGTCCAGAGGATTCAGCGGCACCCAGATCTTGTCCGCTGCCATGACGGCAAGCAATGCGATCAAGTGCTCGACGTTGTTGTAGGCGCAGATACCGACGCGGCTTTGAGGCTCCGGGTCGATGGCCTGCAGGGCAACCGCGAGCGCGTCTGCCCGTGTCGCCAGCTCCCCGTAGCCGATGGAAACCCCCGGTGCCTCCACGGCAACGGCGTCCGGGTGGCGCGCGGCGGCGCTGTAGATGAGATCGACGGGCTGCATGCTCGTCCGCAACCCTTCAGTCGCCTGTGTCCGGCTCCGCGTATGGCACGCCCTCATCGACGAGCTCCCATATGTAACGCATGCTCGGTGTCTGCTGCTCTTCGGCGATATGGGCGACGAGACCCGCCGAGCGTGAGATAACGGCAATGCCGCGCATGATGGACGCAGGGATCGCGATCTCGCCCAGCAGCGCGCCGACTGCCCCGGTGGCGTTAATGGTGATGTGTTTGCCAAAGCGCTGGTCGACGGCCGCCGAAAGCGTGCGCAGAGCGGCGATGTGACGCCCAGGCACGCCTTCGGATTCCGCAAGAGCGAAGAGCTTGGGCGTGCGCGGATCGTCGGGCTTGTGCATATGGTGACCGAATCCGGGGATCGGTTTGCGCATCCGTCGGTACTCGTCGGCGATGTCGCCGGCGGCTTGCTCCCTGTCCGGTGCCGCGAGAATGCGTTCGATCAACGCAGCACAGCCTTCCATGGTCCCGACGAACATGCTGCCGACGGCAAGCAATCCGGCGCTCACGCCCGCCTGCAGTGACTCCGGAGTACTGCCGTAAATCATGCGAGTAGCAATAGCGCTGGGGGTCAGACCGTGTTCCATCAGCGTCACCAGCACAGCATCGAGAATGCGGGTCTGGGCGCGCGTTGGCCGGCGTCCGATGATTGCGAAGTACGTCATCTCGGTAAAGCTGAGCTCGCCGATCAGATCGTCGACGAGATCCGCGCCGCGCACGGTGATGGCGTCAGTACTGTGAGTGCAGAGGCGTGTCGTTGGTTTTCTGGCTGACTTCATGAGAGGATTTGTTCGCGAGCAAGCTCGCTCCTACAGGAGGAACTGGGAGGATGGGTGCTCGGCCATCCTCGTCGACTAGTCGTCGAACTGCAAGCCGTGCTCTTTGATCTTGCGCGTCAGAGTATTCCGCCCCCAACCGAGCAGGCGCGCCGCATCCTGGCGCCGGCCGCCGGAGGCATTGAGAGCAGTCTCGATCATAACCTGCTCGAAACGCGGCACGGCAGCATCGAGCAGCGCATTCTTGCCGGTCGCCAGATGATGTTCCGCCCAGCGCCGCAGCTGCGCCTGCCAATCGTCGTCACCCGGCGCCGACTGCGGATTGTCGCGAAGCTCGGGCGGCAGATCGGCGAGCTGAATCTCATTTCCCGAGGCCATCACCGTGAGCCAGCGACACAGGTTTTCGAGCTGACGCACATTGCCGGGCCAGGCCATCGTCGTGAGATAGCGCTCGACATCGTCAGTCAGGATCTTGGTCGCGGCGCCCAGCTCCTCGGCGGCAGCGGACAGGAAGTGGCGCAGCAGTGGGACAATATCCTCGCACCGATCCCTGAGCGCCGGTACGTGCACGCGGATGACGTTCAGGCGGTGGTAGAGATCTTCGCGGAAGCTCCGGTCGCGAACCCGGGACTCGAGATTCTGATGAGTCGCAGCAATGATGCGCACGTCCACGTGGACGGGTAAGTGGCCGCCGACACGGTAGAACTCGCCGTCGGCGAGCACCCGCAGAAGCCTTGTCTGCAGCTCCGGCGGCATGTCGCCGATCTCGTCGAGAAACAGCGTGCCGCCATCGGCCTGCTCGAAGCGCCCGAGCCGTTGGCTCTGGGCGCCGGTGAAAGCGCCACGCTCGTGTCCAAATAGTTCGGACTCCAGGAGCTCGCGCGGGATCGCTGCCGTATTGAGCGCGATGAACGGTGCGTTGGTGCGCGGGCTGTGGCGGTGCAGGGCGCGCGCGACGAGCTCTTTTCCGGTGCCCGACTCGCCGGTAATGAGCACAGTGATATTGGAACGCGACAGCCGGCCGATGGCACGGAAAACCTCCTGCATGGCCGGAGCCGATCCGACGATGCCGCCGACGGCGTTCGCGGAGTCGTGCATCGGGGCCAACCGTTCGGTCTCGTCTACATGACGGCCGAGCGCCCGGCGCACCAGCGCCACCGCTTCGTCCACATCGAAGGGTTTCGGCAGATACTCGAAGGCGCCGCCCTGATAGGCCGACACCGTGCTCTCCAGATCCGAATATGCCGTCATGATGATGACTGGCAACTGCGGATGGCGCGCAGAAATATTTTCGAGAAGGCTGAGCCCGTCCATCTCCGGCATGCGGATGTCGGAGACGACGACATGGGGCTGCTCGACGCTAAGGCGCGCCATGGCCTCGGCGCCGTTCTCGAAGACGGTTACCTCCATGCCGGCCTGCGTCAACGCGCGTTCCAGCACCCAGCGTATCGAGCGATCGTCGTCGATTACCCAAACGTGCGCGTCGCTCATGTGCCGTTCTCCACCGGCAGAATGAGACTGAAGGTGGTGTCCCCGGGTACGCTCGCGAACTCGATCAATCCCTCGTGCTGGTGCAACAGAGACTGGGCAATGGACAGGCCCAGCCCCGTACCGTCGCTACGGCCAGTGACCAGTGGAAAGAACACATGCTCGCGTAATTCATCGGGCACGCCGGGGCCGTCGTCGTGCACCTCGATGCGCACAACCAGGCGGTGGCAGGTCTGACCAATCGTGAAGCGGCGTTGAATACGCGTGCGCAACTGTAGCGCGCCACTGCCGTCGAGAGCCTGCACGGCATTGCGGGCCACGTTCAGGGTTGCCTGAATCAGCAACTCGGGATCGGCATGCACCGGCGGGATACTTGGATCGTAGTCCCGGGTCACGTGCACCCCGGGCGGCGCCTCCGCGCTCAGCAACGCGCGCACCCGCTCCGTCACTTCGTGGATATTGATGCTGCGCTTGTTGGGTACTCCCCGGGGCCCCAGCATGCGATCGAGCAGATTCTGCAGGCGGTCGGCCTCGTGGACGATGACCTGGGTGTACTCCTTGAGGGCGTCGTCGGGGAGTTCCCGTTCCAGGAGTTGCGCGGCACCGCGAAGCCCCCCCAGGGGATTGCGGATCTCGTGGGCGAGGCCACGCATGAGCGCGCGCACCGACGCGTTGCGGGCGACGCCCTGCTCGTCGCGGGTGATCCGACCGTGGCGGTCCACAGCCACGAGCTCCACCAGAAGCCGCGCGTCGTCGCGGCACTCACCAATGGGCGTCACGCTGCAATCCACGGTGATGGTCTGTGCCGGAAGCGTGAGGCGCATCTCACGCTCGGTGAAGGGCGCGCCGCTGGTGACCGCCCGGCCAAGGGCGGCGGCGAACAGTGCGGTCTCGGGAAGAAGTCGCTCGGCGCTGGTGCCGAGCACTTGATTGGCGCTTACATCCAGCAGCTCTTCCGCGGCGGGATTCATAGCCAGCAAACGCAGATCCGTGCCGATCAGCAGCACCGCGGTGGTGAGGTTGTCGATGATGGTCTTGGTGCTGTCCACGGGCGCGCTCTGAACCTGCCTGATGGCGGGCTGTCTAGCCAGTTGCCTGGCCGGTTGCCTGGCCGGCTGCGTGTTAGCGGCTGGTACGGACATGACTTCCATTGAGCAAGATTCGGACCAGCTCGGCGGCTGCCTGCCATTGGCACCACGAAACGGGAAATGGCTGCTCGAGCCGCGTAACTTAAGGGAAATCACGCGTTCTGCGTGCCGCCATGGGTCGTGCCGGCGACCCATGGCTACCCCATGAGACGGGGAGTATGCACCAAAATGGTGCGTGGGTGAACCGGGAATGGAGTGGGTAAGCCCGGCGGCCGGGTCAGCCGCCGCCGCGTTTCAGATAAAAGATGACGCTGTTGCTGCGGGCGACTTCCTTGCCGTCGCTGTCCTTGATCGCCGCCTGCACGGTATGGGTGCCGCGGTCGACCTCGGTAAGTGTCAGGGAGGTGCCGCTGCCGCTGCCGATGGGCTGGCCGTCCATCATGACCTGGATGCTGTGCCCGCTGCGCAATCCCGGTGTCAGGCTCAGGCTGACACGCACGTTGCCACCGTTGTCGCGTATGGTCGCGTCGTTGCTGGGGCTCGTGACCTTGAACTCCTCGTAGCCGACGGGCTCGGGCGTGTCCTTTTCAGCGCTCGAGTCCTCCAGCGGCGGCGCCGGCGGCAAGCTGAAGCTCTGCAGGCGCTCGACCGTAATCTCTTCCCCCTGGTCCGCGGCGGGCGGCTTGTCGGAGTACACGACATCGCCGTTGGGTAGCGTGTGCTTGTAGATCTTGCCGGCCTGAGCAGCGCCCACGGCCAGCATCAGACACAGGAATACGGCGACTTTCGGCATTTCCTGAGCATAGACAACACCCAGGGGCGCGACAACAAATGCCCTCGGAAACCGGGGCTTAGGTCTCGTCTGGCCGTGCCGATGGCGGTCACCGCGGCTGGGTTGCGGGCAATCGGCGGCTGAGCCGCGGGACCGGGGGCCGGGTGGCGCGGTTACCTCAAAACAGCGCCGGCCGCGGGCGGCGTTGGGGCGAAAGTTGCGAGCCGCGCTGCACAGTGAAAGTGACCGTGTTGCTCCGCGCAATCACCTTGCCTGCCGAGCTTTTCACAACCGCCTGAAGGCTGTGGGTGCCCCGGTCCATCTCGGTCAGGGTGATGGCGGTGGACTTGCCGCCACCGACCGACTGGCCATCGAGCAGGAGGTCGATTTTGTCGCCGGCCCGAAGTGTCGGCTTGAGGCTGAGATCGACATTCACGTTGCCGGCAGTGTCCCAGAAAGACGTGTCGTTCTCGGGGCTCGTGATGCGGAATTCGCTGTACCCTACCTCAGCCTCAACGGCCGCAGAATCATCGAAGGCGTCCGTTGGCGACGCCAGGGCCGGGGTCGTGTTGAGCGGTCGGACGTCGACCTGCTCTGCATCGTCGCCCGCAGACGGCGAGTCGGTGAATAAAATGGTGCCGTCGGGTCGTACCACCTTGTAGACCTTCTGGGCCTGGGCGGTGCCGGTCGCCAGGACCAGGAAAAGAGTCAGGAGAAGATGTTTCATGTCCCACAGAATAGCCAACGGCCTCTGTCTCAACAACAAAAAAGCCCCCGGAATCGGGGGCTTAGGGAGGAAAGATCGATCCACCCCGTCAGCGGGGCGGATTCCGCATCAGAGGCTGTAGTACATGTCGAACTCCACCGGATGGGTGGTCATGCGGAAGCGCGTGAGCTCCTCTATCTTGAGTTCCGTGTACGCGTCGATGACGTCGTTGGTGAACACGTCGCCGGCCAGCAGGAACTCGCGATCGTTGTCGAGCGCCTCGAGCGCCTGCTCCAGCGACGAGCACACGGTGGCGATGCCTTTCTCTTCCTCGGGCGGCAGATCGTAGAGATCCTTGTCGAGCGGCGCGCCCGGGTCGATCTTGTTAAGGACACCGTCGAGTCCCGCCATCATCATCGCGGTGAACATGAAGTACGGGTTGCCGTTGGAGTCCGGGAAACGGACTTCCAGCCGGCGCCCCTTGGGGTTCGGCACGTGGGGGATGCGCACCGCCGCGGAGCGGTTTACGGCCGAGTAGGCCAGCAGCACCGGCGCCTCGAAGCCGGGCACCAGGCGCTTGTAGCTGTTGGTGCCGGGATTGGTGAAGGCGTTCAATGCCCGGGCGTGCTTGAAAATGCCGCCGATGTAGTGCAGCGCGGTTTCCGAGAGCCCGGCGTATTTCTCGCCGGAGAACACGTTCTCGCCGCCCTTGGCCAACGACTGGTGCACGTGCATGCCGTTGCCGTTGTCACCCACCAGCGGTTTCGGCATGAAGGTGGCCGTCTTGCCGTAGGCGTGGGCGACGTTGTGCACGCAGTACTTGAGGATCTGCAGCTCGTCGGCCTTGCGCACCAGGGTGTTGAAAGCAGTTCCGATCTCGGCCTGGCCGGCGGTTGCCACCTCGTGGTGGTGCACTTCCACCGGGACCCCCATCTCCTCCATGGCGAGGCACATGGCGGAACGAATGTCGTGCAGAGCGTCCACCGGTGGCACCGGGAAGTAGCCGCCCTTGGGGCCGGGCCGGTGGCCCATGTTGCCGTCCTCGTAGACGCGCTCGGAGTTCCACGCGGCTTCCTCGGAATCGATGCGGTACATGGCGCCCGCCGATGTGGAAGACCAGCGCACGTCGTCGAAAATGAAGAACTCGGGCTCGGGACCGAAATAGGCGGTGTCGGCTACTCCGGTGGAGCGCAGATACGCCTCGGCGCGCTTGGCGATCGATCGGGGATCGCGCTCGTAGCCCTGCATGGTGCTGGGTTCGATGACGTCACAACGCAGGTTCAGCGTTGGCTCGTCGGTGAAGGGATCGAGGATGGCGCTGTCGGTATCGGGCATGAGGATCATGTCCGACTCCTGGATCCCTTTCCACCCGGCGATGGAGGAGCCGTCGAACATCTTGCCATCCTCAAAAAAATCGGCGTCCACCATGGAACTCGGCAGGGTCATGTGCATCTCCTTGCCGCGGGTGTCGGTGAAGCGCAGATCGACGAACTTCACCCCTTTATCCTGAATCGATTTCAGCACGTCATCTGCGGACATGGCTGCTTCCTCCCAAAAATTGCCAAAACTAAAAAAGGGGGCTAAGCGACACCTCCCGGTGCCGTTTGACTGACAGAATTATGAATAGCAGGAAGCGTGCCAGGCACAGAGGGTAATGCGCGGTTGCCGGCACCGCTACATTGCCCGGCGGCGGTGGCCCCGGCTGCTGAGCCGAGATCCGAGGATTTTCAGGTGCTTGGGCTGAAGGGCGCGGCGACGGAAGCTACCCCGCGGCGGCCATGGTCGCCGGCTTGAAAGCAGCCCCGCACGGCATCCGGGAATGCTCGGCAGCACGACGCACCACAATCGTGCACTACAGCGCTCTACGCACCAATACAGTGCAGTTACGAGTAAAGCACCCGGATCTCGGCGATGTCCGGATCATCCGCTGCTGCCTTGTTGAACGCGGCGGCATTGCCGGCGGCCTGCTCGGGATCCGCGCCCAGGGCCAGGGGCAGTTCCACCTCTACGTGAACCCTGCCGTTCAAATAGTGCAGGTTGACTCGGCGGATCTGACGCGCTGCCGGTAGATGCTGCCAGCACGCGTGCAGCCGGCCGAGGATCTGGTCGCGCAGGCCCAGATGTTTTCCCGGGGCCGCGTGCTCGTCGTCTTCCGGGTCGATGTGCACGGTCACGTCGGCGATGTTCTCGAAGCGTCGCATGAGCGCGCTGCGCACAGTCTCGCTGATCTGGTGGCCCTCGGAGACGCTGACCCGGGAATCCCTCAGGATGAGATGCACGTCCACCAGCACCCGATGGGCCATGCGGCGGGTGCGCAGCAGATGCAGGTTTTCGACGCCGTCCACCGACTGAATGGTTCCGCGGATGCCGTCCAGGTAGGTGGCATCCAGGCCCGTATCGATGAGCTCGCTCATACCGCTCTTGGCCACGTCGAAACCGATCTTGCCGATCATGACGGCCACCACCAGGGCCGCGGCCGCATCCAGGTAGGTGAGTCCCAGCAACGCGCCGCCCACGCCGATCATGACGACCACCGAGGAAATGGCGTCGCTGCGAGAGTGCCAGGCATTGGCGCGCAGCAACTCCGAGCCGAGGCGGCGCGAGTAGCGCATGGTGTAACGGTATACCGCCTCCTTGCTGATCACTGAGAGCGCTGCCAGGGCGATGGCCCAGGCCTCTGGCACCACCGGCGCCTCCGGATTCAGCAATGCGCTCACGCTATCGTAGGCGATGCCGATACCGACGAGCACCAGCGCGACGCCGAGGCCGGCGGTGGCGGCGGTCTCGATACGGCCATGACCGTAGGGGTGATCCTCATCGGCCTCGACGTGGGCGTGCTTGGCGGCATACAGCACCAGCACGTCCGTGGCCAGATCGGAAAGCGAATGCACGCCGTCGGCCATCAGGGCTTGAGAATGGCTGAACCAACCGCCGACGATCTTGACCAGGCCGAGCGCGAGATCCACCGCGGAGCCCACCAGGGTCACGCGGCGCATGTGACGATAGCGCTCGTTCAAGGTCGTGCCTGCGGTGGCTTCAGTCATAAGGGGATCCGGGAGCTGCGCTCTCGCCTACCTCGAGCGTCAGCGTAAGCTCGCCGTCACTCTCGGCAATGTCCAGAATGCGGTGACCGTTGATCCGGCACCAGGCCGGTATGTCGCTGCGCGTGCCGGGATCGGTGCACCACACTTCCAGCACGTCGCCGGGCGACAAGCCGGAAACCTTTTCCTGCACTCTGATCACCGGCATCGGGCACAACAGCCGCCGTGCATCCAGAGTGTGCTTGTCCCCCATCCGTCGTTACCTGTTGGTGACCGCCAGCTTTGCGGGGCCGATGGTCGTCAGATGTGCCACTCCTCGGGAATGTCGTCAGCAGGAAAGGGCGTAACGTTCATGAGGCGCGGCTCGCCGCCGCGCACCGTCACTTCCACCTCGACCTCGTCGGCATCGCGCCCCTGACTGTAGCGCGCCGTCAAGCGGGCGGCCAGCCGCAAATCGTCCTCGTCGACGTCGCCGTCGACAAGCGTCAGCGGCCCGCCGTGACTCGCGATCCGCATGTGGGTGAATTGCCGCCGGTAACCGGAGAGAAAGTGATTCTCGCCGTCCTCACGCGCGATGATGAGCTTGAAGTGCGGACGCGGCCGCAAATGACGGCCCACCTTGAGAAGCATGATGTCATCGAGCTCGTAGTCGCGGGCGCCGCGGGACTGCCACAGATCCTCGAGCTTCACCGCGTACTGGCGGTTGGTGAGAAAGCAGCAGCCGCCCGCGGGTTGCGAATACTCAGTGAAGCCGAAGCGCGCCGCCAGCGCCATCTGCGGCTTGCGCGAACGGCCGTGAAAATCGAACATCGCCTCGCGATTCACCCAGCCCTCACGTTCCGGAAGCGTCGCCGGCAGGCGCTTCGCGCACAGGGGCCGCAATAGACGATCACCGGCACCCGATTCACGGGCGACCACAGGCATCGTGTCTTTGCGCTGGGACATCGGCCGTTGACCGACGACCTCACCGGTGACGACGAAATCGAACCCATGAATCTGCATCCATTGATGAGCCTTGCCGACCATGAATGCCTTACAGTCCAGGCAGGGGTTGAGGTTGGCGCCGTATCCATGCCGGGGATTGATGACGATGTTCTTGTATTCCTCGACTACGTCGACGAAATGCAGCCGGATCCCCAACTGCTCTGCCACCCACAGGGCATTGTTGCGCTTCGGACGCGCACGATCCTTATTGCGGATAGCGTGGGTATGACCCTCGACGCAAAAGCCGGTGAAGAAGTTGAGCCCTTCCACGTGGATCCCCTGCTCCATCATCACACGGGCGGCGAGCATGGAATCGAGGCCGCCGGAGATGAGCGCCACCGCCTTTGGCTGCGCTTGGCCTGCGGTCGCCGTCGTGTGCGCGTCATTCAGGACTGCGGATGTCAGCATGGAAGGTAGCCCTCGTGGAGGCCCGTGACCGTAGATGGCATATTACATCCTGCGGAGACCGATCTCAGGTCCGGTGCAACATGAGGTCCGGCATCAGTCCGGCAACCGGGATTCCCCGGCAAACAGACACTCGACCTGCTCTCGGGCCCGCACCAGATGCACGGCGTCGCCGTCCACCATGACTTCGGCCGCCCGTGGGCGGGTATTGTAGTTGGAGCTCATGACGAATCCGTAGGCGCCCGCCGTAGCGACCGCAATCAAATCACCGGCGCCGAGCGCCAGGCGCCGGTTCCTGCCGAGAAAATCCGCGGTTTCGCATACCGGGCCGACGACATCGAATAGCGGCGCGGCGCCATCGCCCTTGAGCGTGCGGGTCACGGGAAGGATCTCCTGCCAGGCGCCGTAGAGGGCCGGGCGCAACAGATCATTCATCGCGGCATCGACCACCGCGAAGTTGCGCTCGCCACCGAGCTTCAAATACTCGACCCGGGCGAGCAACAGGCCCGCTTCGGCGGCGATGGCGCGACCGGGCTCCACCAGAAGCTCCAGATCGCGTCCCTCGATGCGCTCAGCGATAGCGGCCGCATAGTCCGCTACCGAGGGCGGCGTCTCCTCACCATAGCGCACGCCCAGACCGCCACCCACATTGAGATGCGTGACGGCGATGCCGGATGCCGTCAGCGTATCGATGAGCGTCAGCACGCGATCCAGCGCGTCGACGAAGGGCGCGAGGGAAGTGAGCTGGGAGCCGATGTGAAAGTCGACGCCCTTGATGACGACGTTGGCGAGGCTCGCCGCCCTGGCAAACAGCGCCGGCGCATCGCCGATGGGCACACCGAACTTGTTCTCCTTGAGACCGGTGGCGATGTAAGGGTGGGTGTCGGCGTCGACATCGGGATTCACGCGCACCGAGATCGGCGCGGTCGCGCCGAGCGTGGCGGCCACCGTGTCGAGCCGCGCGAGCTCGCCCTCGGACTCGATGTTGAAGCAGTAGACGCCGGCTTCCAGGGCGCGTCGCATTTCCGCCTCGCCCTTGCCGACGCCGGAGAAGACAACCTTCGCGGCATCACCGCCCGCCGCCAGCACCCGCTCCAGCTCTCCCACGGAAACGATGTCGAATCCCGACCCGAGGCGCGCGAGCACATCCAACACGCCCAGGTTGGAATTGGCCTTCACCGAGTAGCAGATGCGGTGCTCGAGCCCCGCGAGGGCGTCGTCGAAAGCACGCCATTGCGTCTCGAGAGCCGCCCGCGAGTACACGTAGCAGGGCGTGCCGTGGCGTTCGGCGATGGCCGCCAGCGGCACCTGCTCGGCCAGCAGGCTGTTGTCCTGGTAGTGAAAAAACTGCACGGGGCTGCTCGATGGAAATCGGGTGGCGATGGGGAGGGGGCAGGTGCCGGCGCCGTGCCGTCAACTATTGTGTGGGCGTGCCGGCGCGGGCTTGCGCTGCGAGGTTTTCTCCTCCTCCTTCTGCTTTTTCTTTTCCGATTCCGTCTCCTCGGGCAGATAAAGCGGCCCCTTGACGCCGCATGCCACGCCAAACCCGCTCACCGCCACCACCAGGGCGAGGCTGAAGAACGAGCGGCGATTGCACGCGACTTTCAAGGGCAGTTTCTCCCGTCGGTCCGGGAGTATAGCAGCACCGGGTCCTTGATCTGACCCGGCCGTCGCGTACACTGCCGCGGCGCAATCCCGTCGAACAGGCCGAGAAATGTGAACGACGATCCGCCCCTCGTCATCGAGCCACCGGAGCCCGCCACCGCCAGCATCATCTGGTTGCATGGCCTGGGGGCCGACGGTCACGACTTCGAGCCCATCGTCGCCGAGCTCGGCGACAAAGTAACCCGCAACGTGCGTTACGTGTTTCCCCACGCACCGCGCATTCCGGTGACCATCAATGGCGGCATGGTGATGCGCGCCTGGTACGACATCACCGATACCGACCTGTCGAACCGCGCCGACGAATCGGGTGTGCGCGCCTCGGCGGGAATTTTAGAGAGACTTATCGAAGAGGAGCTGACCAAGGGCCTGCCGTCGACACGCATCCTGCTGGCGGGATTCTCCCAGGGTGGCGCCATCGCCCTGCACACGGGACTGCGCTTTCACCGATCCCTGGCAGGGATTCTGGCCCTGTCCACCTATCTTCCATTGCAGGAAGCGGCAGGTGACGAGTTCCAGGAAGCCAATCGCAACATCCCCATCTTCCTGGCCCACGGAAGTCAGGACCCCGTCATTCCACTGGCGCTCTCCGAGCACACGCGACAGTTTCTCGCCTCCCTGGATTATCGCCTGCAATGCCACACCTACCCCATGCCACACTCGGTCTGCCCGGAGGAAATTCGGGACATCGCCATTTGGCTGGAGCGCGTCCTGTAGCAGCGGATCAATGGGGATTAAATGGGGTCAGACTCGATTTATTCGCGCGGCGCGAATAAATCGAGTCTGACCCCATTTAATCCCCCATTTGGTCCCTATTGATCAGCGCGAATGCGCGCGTCTCTGGGAGCCGCGGGGGCGGCCGCGTCCGGAGCGTGGCGGTGGCCCGCCGCGGCGGCGTTCCCGTCGCGCGGGCGGCTTGGGTTTTACCAACAGCCCATCGGTGATCGGGGCGGTGGGGATCTTGCTGCCGATGAACTCCTCGATATCCATCAGCGAAAATACGTAGCTCTCGCAAGCGAAGCTCACGGCGTCGCCACTGGCGCCGACACGCGCCGTGCGCCCGACCCTGTGCACGTAGTCCTCCGCGTCCTGGGGTAGGTCGAAGTTCACGATGTGGCTGACATCCGGAATATGCAGACCCCGTGAGGCGACGTCGGTGGCCACCAGGACCGGCACCTTGCCGCTGGTGAACTGCTCCAGCAATGCGAGCCGTTTGCGTTGCGGCACGTCGCCGGTCAGCATGCCCGCGTGTATGTCGTTGCCCTCGAGATAGGCCTCGACTCTCTCCGCCGCGCGTTTGGTGTTGACGAAGATCATGGTTCGCGTCGGCTCGATACGTTGCAGTATGCCGATGAGCAGCGGGATCTTTTCATCGTTGGACACGTGGTAAAGCACCTGACTCACGTTGGATACCGTCACCTGTTCCGGATTGGCGTTGATAACGGTGGGTGAGTTCATGTGCTCGTAGGCGAGCTCGGAAACGCGCATCGAGAGGGTCGCCGAAAAAAGCATATTCAGGCGCTCCTCCGGCGGTGGCATACGCCGTAGAACGTAGCGGATGTCCTTGATGAAGCCCAGGTCGAACATGCGGTCGGCCTCGTCCATGACCACCACCTGAATGTCGTCGAGGCTGTATATCCGTTGCTTCAGATAGTCGATGGCACGCCCCGGCGTGCCGATGAGAATGTCGAGCCCGGCCTGCAGCATCTCGCGCTGCTGTTCGTACCCCGTGCCGCCGAAAACGACGCCAATCCGGAGACTCGTGTGCTTGCCGAGCACCACCGCGTCCCTGTGGATCTGCACCGCGAGTTCGCGCGTGGGTGCGAATATGAGGGCCCGCGGATTGCCATCCTTGTGACCTTTTCGGCGTGGGTGGCGCAGCAGATGATTCATGGTGGCGAGCAGAAACGCGGCGGACTTGCCGGTCCCGGTCTGGGCCTGGCCCTCCACGTCGTGGCCCTGCAACGCGTGAGGCAGGGCTTCCGCCTGGATACGGGTGCAGAATTCGAACCCCGCGTCGTCGGTTCCCCGCAGGAGCTCCGGAGGCAACCCCAGGCTCGCGAAAGTAACCGTTGTCATTAGATGTCCACTCATACGTATGATTCGCTTTGCTTTCTGTTATCGGGGCGCGCTCGGTGCCTCGTTGCTTTTAGAGACCTTGATATGGTGTCGCGTTGCCCGCATATCAATCGTTGTGTGGCCGCTGTGCTCCAGATTTTTCTCGCGTCCACCGGTCCCAGGGCAGAGGGCATTTATGCCAAATCAACCTGTTTCCAATGAACTTCGAGTAAGTGCCTGAGTTAACGGCTTTTATGTCGAAGGCCCTGTGGCCAGCCCTATCCGGGCGCCAACAACCACCGCGAACAGGATGGGAACGGTCGGCGTCGAGCGGGTTGCAATACATTTGCGATTCGGCTCAAATGGCGCGCAACAGCACTTGGAGAGGCTCCTGATGAGCGATAAGATTGTCCACATCACGGATGAGAGTTTTGAAGATGACGTGCTCAAGGCAGAGCACCCGGTGCTGGTGGACTATTGGGCTGAATGGTGTGGTCCGTGTAAGGTCATTGCGCCGATTCTAGGCGAGATCGCCGAAGAATACGCGGGAAAACTGCGGGTTGCAAAGCTAAACATAGACGAAAATCCAGCTACACCACCAAAATACGGCATCCGCGGCATACCGACATTGATGCTTTTCAAGGGCGGTAATGTGGAAGCTACCAAGGTCGGAGCCCTTTCGAAGTCACAGCTGTCGGCCTTTCTGGACAGCAATCTTTAGACTACGGGGCGGGATCTCGTGCCGAGGTCCCGGTATCGAATGAATCAGCGCCGGCTCAGGCTGGACGCGGCAATAATGGCGTGCTAAGTTAACTTAACTGAGGCGGGTTCCCCGCCACGTTCATTCGCTTAAAATATCCCTGGCTGATCCAGATCCAACCTTTGCCGGTTTAGTGTGCGCATATGTCGCGCCCTTCCCCCTTCTCATTTTCCGTTACCCGAATTGACCGTACATGAACCTAACTGAACTCAAGCAACTGACCCCCCCGGAACTGCTGTCGCTGTCGCAGGAAATGGGGATTGAGGGCGTCGCACGCTCGCGAAAACAGGACATCATCTTCGGCATCCTCAAGGCGCACGCCAAGAAAGGTGAGGATATTTACGGCAATGGCGTGCTGGAAATCAGGCAGGACGGTTTCGGATTCCTGAGATCGGCGGACAGTTCCTACCTGGCAGGCCCCGACGACATTTACGTTTCGCCCAGCCAGATCCGACGATTCAGTCTGCGTACCGGTGATACCGTTGCCGGAAAGATCCGGCCACCGAAGGAAGGCGAACGTTACTTCGCGCTTCTCAAGGTCGATGAGATCAACTTCGACAGTCCGGACAACTCCAAGAACAAGGTCGCCTTCGAAAACCTGACACCACTGTTTCCCAACGAGCCTTTTACGCTCGAGCGTGGCAACGGTTCCACCGAGGATCACACGCCGCGCATTATCGACCTGGTTGCACCGATCGGAAAGGGTCAGCGCGCGCTCATCGTGTCGCCGCCCAAGGCCGGTAAGACCATGATGCTCCAGAGCATCGCGCACTCCCTCGCCGCCAACCATCCGGACTGCGATCTCATCGTGCTGCTCATCGACGAGCGGCCCGAGGAGGTGACGGAGATGTCACGCTCGGTGCGCGGCGAGGTGGTCGCGAGCACCTTCGATGAGCCGGCCAGCCGCCACGTGCAGGTGGCCGACATGGTCATCGAGAAGGCCAAGCGATTGGCCGAGCACAAGCGCGACGTCATCATCCTGCTCGACTCCATCACGCGCCTCGCGCGCGCCTACAACACCGTCGTGCCCTCTTCCGGCAAAGTGTTGACCGGCGGCGTCGACGCCAACGCGCTGCAGCGGCCGAAGCGGTTTTTCGGCGCTGCAAGGAATATCGAAGAAGGTGGTAGTCTCACCATCATCGCCACGGCGCTGGTCGACACGGGCTCGCGCATGGACGACGTCATCTACGAGGAATTCAAGGGCACCGGTAACTCCGAGATCCACATGGAGCGCAAAATCGCCGAGAAACGTATCTACCCGGCCATCAACATCGATCGATCCGGCACCCGCCGCGAAGAGCTGCTCACGAAGCCCGATGACCTGCAGAAGATTTGGATCCTGCGAAAGCTCCTGCATCCCATGGAGGAGGTCGTCGCAATGGAGTTTCTCCTCGACCGGCTGAAGGCGACAAAAACGAATGCGGAATTCTTCGACGCCATGAAGCGCCAGTAAATAATGCTTCCCATCCTTACCCTAGCCTCCCCCTTCAGGGGGAGAGGCTAGGGTAAGGGGGCATTCGTGACCCCCAAAACACAGCCCTAAAAATGAGGCTCGGGGGTGTCTACGATTCCGGGGGAACTCCGATTTTCCCGTTTATGACATAAAGACGCCTCGCCCGACCGCCGGAATCCCGACGTGAGAGGGTCTTGCAGCGCATACCGCGTTGGGGTAATAACGCCTGTTATAAACTGCGTTTATCCACGCCCAAGAGCCCTCTGGTTGAATGGCATTGGGGGTTCGCTCACAATCGGGCAATTAAAGAAAAGCTATCGGGGGAATCACGGTCTAATGTTCACCACTAATCCCTTTGCCGAGCTTTCGGCATCCATATCACCCGCGTTCATGCAGACCTACGTGGTCATCATGTTCATCCTGGTCGTGGGTGGCACGGCGTACGACGTACTCCATAAAGGAAGCGCTAAGTACTTCTTTGACAACTGGCGCGATGCAGGGAAGAAAGGGACGAAGCAAGTCGGTGGCGGGGCATTGGCGTTCATCGCGATACAAACCGCGGTCGTGGATGTCGCTACGTCCGGGGAATTCTGCAATGCACGGCGTAGAGTCGCGCACCTGCTGACCATGTACGGTTTCGTGGCCTATGTCATCAGCACCGCCGTGATGGTATTCGGGTACGCGACCACGGCCACTGCCACACCCGCCACTTGGCCGTTCCTGTGGCACATGGGAGCGTTGATGGCGTGCATCGGCGGTTACTGGTTTTGGTTTTTCATCCGCGTCGATGTAGTCGCCGAGGGTCACTCACCGTTCCGCCTGATGCGCGCAGATCTGTTCGTGCTCTCGCTGCTTGCGAGCGTGACGCTTGCGTTGATCTGGTCCTTCCTGCAGTCGATCGGCTCCGGAGGGTCAACGGTCGTCTTCGGCTTGTACATCTTCGCGACGACGGTATTGTTCGGATCCGTGCCGTGGTCCAAGTTTGCGCACATGTTCTTCAAGCCCGCCGCGGCGCTGCAAAAACGCGTGTCCGAAGCCGATGGCTCGAGGAACAAACTGCCCGCGCCAGCCAACAAACCGGAAGTCTTCGGTAGCGTGCAACACCAGACCCGACATTATTGA